>Ga0114905_1000281_pt1 | contig 34593 bp, 78 predicted proteins | sample MalvireepMed_b05_FD_83499 | JGI IMG/M metagenome (GOLD analysis project Ga0114905, IMG submission 83499) | Marine viral communities from the Global Malaspina Expedition - Malaspina viral metaG DeepMed_b05 | ecosystem: Environmental > Aquatic > Marine > Oceanic | place: Mediterranean Sea...
ATCAAAACCCATCTCATCAGAGGCAGACGTGAGACACATAGCGGAAATTTCAGCTAATAATGATCCGGTGATTGGTAATTTGGTGGCCACAGCTGTGGAGCGAGTAGGTAAAAATGGAACGGTCACCATTGAAGAGGCCAGATCTTTGGACACAACACTTGAATTAGTAGAGGGGTTCAAAATTGATTCGGGTTATGTCGCGACTGCCTTTATTACGGACGATAGAAGGTCCATTGTACGCTACGAAAATCCGATGTTTCTTGTGACAGATTCAAAAATTGAATTTGTGCAAGATATTCTACCGGCACTGGAAGTCGCAGCGCGGGAAGCTAGACCGTTTGTCATTGTTGCTGATGATGTAGATGGGCAGGCCTTGGCCGCTTTAATCGTCAATACTGTGCGTGGATCTATGCGTGTTGCTGCCGTTAAAGCCCCTAGGTAAGGGGAGGAGAGAAGCAATATCCTGTCTGACTTTGCATTATCGGTCGGCGCAAGGTATTTTAGACAGATCGCCGGCGACAAAATTACTGACGTTGCCCTTTCTGATTTTGGTTCTGCCAAAACTGTGGAAATCACCAAGCATGCCACCACCGTTGTCGACGGCGCAGGTGCGGAGGGAGAAGTCTCAGAAAGAATAGAAAAGATAAGAAATGAAATTTCAGAGTGCGACGACATAGCTCTTGCCACTCGATTACAAGAAAGAATCACGCGCCTGGCTTCTGGAATAGCTATTATCAAAGTCGGCGCTTCCACTCAAGTAGAGATGATAGAAAAGAAACATCGTATAGAAGATGCTCTGGAAGCCGTGCGCTCAGCCCAGCAGGAAGGGGTCATCCCAGGCGGTGGAACAACCCTTTTAAGGGTCGCTAGCCGCCTTGTGGTTGACTTTAACAATGAAGAACAGGCTACCTCTTTGACAGTTTTTAAACGGGCCTTAGAGTCGCCATTTCGAAGAATGGCTTTAAACTCTGGTTTAAACCCAGACATTGTCACAATGCAAATGGAGTCGGAGATAGGCTCATTTGGGATTAATTTTTTGTCGGGGGAAAGAGTAGATTTAGTCGCCGCCGGCGTAATCGATCCAGCCAAAGTTACTCGTTGCGCCTTAAAAAATGCCGTATCGGTGGCTGGCGCGCTCTTATTAACAAATCACAGTATTGTACAGGTTTAGGTTTATAGACATCTAATTATAATAGGACAAGGAGGGGTCTCACTATGGAAAACGAAGTATACACGGAAGTGCAGAAAAAATTAGATCGACTTTGTAACGGGATGGATATCGTGAAAGACAAACAAGAAGAAATGGGAGAAGATATTGCAAAAATTAAAGAAGCAGTATACAACCCGGAAAATGGCTTGTATGCTAGGTTAAGAGAACTCGAAACTTGGAAAAGCACTAGCTCTAAAATGATTTGGACTCTTTTTACAGCTATGATCGGAATGATATCTGCTTTTATTCTTAAAAGTTTTTAAAAGGAAAAAAATGTTAATTAAAATTAGTATGTTACATGTTGAAAGCAACAATTATAGGAGAAATGTTTCTTTCAAAGACATCTATATAAACACGAATTCGATTGTGTCTGTACTAGATCATGAGGGGATGAGTGAATATTTGATTAATGAAAATCCCGAATATTTGGGTTATAAATTTTCATTAATTAAAATTGACAACGGAGATCACGCAGAAGAAATAATTGCGCTTGGAGATCCAGAAACAATATTGCATAATGTGATTGCTCCTGATGGAAAGCATTTATTAAATGAATGAAAAAAGATATTTTGTTTACGGGCGCAATAGCTGTGTGTTTTGTGTCATGGCTTGTGATTATTTAAGTGCCCAAAAAAAAGAATATATTTTCTTTGACCATTTTGATGATGACAACTTTTTAGAAGAGTTAAAAACATTTTATTCTTCTAAAACTGTGCCGGTCATTCTTGAAAACGATTTGGACTCGGGAATGACTAAACAAGTCGGTGGTTACACCGATTTGTTGGAACACATGACGTGATTTGACCGGGTATCTTGGAGCCAATCGTGCCTGAAGAAGAAGTAGTATCAGTTAAAATTATAGAGTTGATTTCTATTAAAGAAAAGATAGAAGAACATTATGTACTAGCATCATCATCAATCAAAGATCATTATCTAGATACCTATACGTTTGGGTCTAGCGATTTAACAACCATTTTAGAGTTAAACATTTCTTGTATTCTGTTGTTAAATTACGTTGCAGATTTAATTCAGCGTGCAGCGGAGCAAGACTCTCTTGAGGTTGATTTAGGTGTGGAGGAGCTTGGTCTGGTTTCGGCTTTAGTGGGCAGTGTTAACCTGGCATTCTCTAGTAATCTACTTTGCGGCTCAAATTTTTTGCTTCACTAACAAAATTTTATTGAAAACCCTTCGCTCTCATAAGAGTTTGTACTATTTATAGTAGGAGAATCATATGAACTTTCATCAAAAGTGGAAATCTTATCTTGTACAAGAGGACTCCATACAAAAACCAAGTAGTGTGTTTCAGAATAAATTTTATGATGAGCTTGACGCTAACTTTTTAAATGAGGAACGGGGCCGATCTCGCCAACGCGGCATATATAAATTTTATTGCATGCTTACATACGGACTGACTCACGACGAGACTCATTCAAGAGGGTTAGACGATATATTGGCGGATTTGAGGGCTTTACCCTATGTGACAATCGTTACCGTTGTGATCCGGAATCAAAAGATTGCAGAGTCGAAATATATTGCGGGACTCAGTGTTAAATTTATCCCGAGCATACCAGGGGAATATAATTCCCCAGAAGATATAAAAATTAAGATAATTAGGGGGGTTAAGAGTTTAGCAAACGTTCAAAATATTTTTAAAGTCTCATCAGGCTTAGAACGGATCGAATGAAATAGTGAAAACCACCGAAGAGGCGCGCCGTATCAGGGTAAAAAAAATATTTAGGCAAGTTTTGGAGGAGGAAGAACTAAAGTTGAATCCGATTTCTATAATGTGCCGCGAAGATTCAACTATAAAGAAAACAATTGTGGATTTCTTGTTTTTAGAAAAAACGAAAAGAGAAGAAAAAGAGATAAAATACGAGGGCGTGCACGCCTCCGGCTTTGTAGACTGTGTGTTTACAGCGTGTTTGAAACACTATACCACGGAATATTCAAGTTTGAGGAATTTAAGATTTTTAGATCTTTTAATTCAGCCAATTTTTAAATATTCTTCAGAACTCTCTCGTTCCGGCGCCAAAACAGATGTAATTCTGAAGATGGAGGTCGCCGGCCGCGGCAACGCAGAGTTTAAAAGCCGATCCCGCTCGATTGTTTTTTCAAGTTATATAAGTATTTTGAAAGCTTTTGAATTTTATATAAATTGTGATTTAGCGTTTCATCGTTTGAAATTTTTAGTTCGTGATGCTCAAGATCGTCGCCGGGCTGATTTGGTAAGCTCTTATACACATAAGCTGACATTCTTGACGGAAGTGAATAGATATGAATAATTGGCTTGTTAAAATTTTTGCTTTTTTAATAACTTTAATAATGGTTGTTTGTGTGAGACTTGTTAAGTGAACAGAGGTTTATTGATTGTTTGGATTATAGCCTTGATTACGCTGGGGGTAGTTTCACATTATACTCAAAAAGAAATCGACGAGCAAAGATCTGGCCAGCGGTGACTTGGTTTATCATTTGTTGTATGGCCGCGACTGGGTTGGGGTATTGTTGGGGGTCAAGGAAGAGCTTAAGGGCTTGGCAACTCCTCGCGAGATGGGTTTAGTTCATCTTCAGCCAAATACTAAATATGAATTTTTTTTTCAAAAAAATGTCTCGACAAAGTATAAAATAAATGATAGTATAGGATATGTGTCAATGAACTGGCTTATCAAATTGGAGAAATAAAAGTGAGTAGAAAAGCACCACACCGCAAATTTAAAAGAAGAAGAAAAGTAGGCCGAAAAAAGCGTAAAGTTAAAAAGAACGCGTTCAAGAAGAAGAGTGGGTGATAGAATATAAGTTAAAGAGCGGTGATCTTTTAGTTACAAACGATCACGGCGTAGCTATTTTAATTAAAGACACGCGAACTTATTGGTATTACATTTACAAAGAAAAAGAGGCCAGGGTGCGAAAATCCAAACTCTGGTCGTATTTAGATCAATACTCGGGTAAGTTTAGGGTTCAATTTGGTTCATCAATGAAATACAGGCGAAAAAAGAAAACAGGGCGCCTTTTAGATTTGCATGGTTTGGCTCATGAGAGTGCCGATGACAAAATTAGGGAATATTTAAATTTTGTTGAACTCCCAACTACAATTATTACCGGAAATTCAGAGAAAATGAAAGGAATAGTTGAAAACATAGTGCGGGAGTATGGTTGGTACTGTTCGACAGACGGTTCGAACCCTGGCCAGTTGGTTGTGATAGAAAAACAACCAAAGAACAAATATTTTTCTTGATTTATGCGTAGTTTACTGTTATTATAGAGTAATGAGTAAAAAAATAATATTATCGCTTATTGAAACCGCTTTGGCGGAGTTTTCGAGAGAGCAAATCAATTTGGGATCGGAACAAGCTAGAAAAACCTTGGCTTTAAAGATCTTGACGACTTTATCGTCAAAAGTTTTTATGACAGAATATAAATCACAGGATACATTTGAATGAAAGAATGGACGCTAGTATTAGCACTGATCGGTACCTTTGGGTGTGGGGTGGAAAACAATCCAGAACCTACAGCAAACAAAAAAGAAGTGTGGGTCTGCCACAATCCACTGTCTGAGTTACACGGCTCAGCTTGCGCGGAAAAAATTAACGTTGTCCGCGGAGAATACGAAGAATGTTATTGGGTTGGTCACAGGAGGGTGAAAAAAGCCTTTTGTTGGCTTTTGAAGAAAAAAGATTGTGTTGGAGATTTAAGTTTTGAATGGCAGGAGGAAAACTGTCATCTGTTTGGGGATATGGCGGAATAGGTAGACGCAGGAGACTTAAAATCTCCCGACCACGGGTTGTGGGGGTTCGATTCCCTCTATCCCTACTAAAATCTGAGAGCAAGGAATGTTTCACTGGGCGAATTTTTTATTTTGGTTTTTGTACTTAACCCCGGTTAATTCGGCACCGCCGACGGCCAAACCTTTTGATTTAAATTGGGCTCAAAAGGAAGAATCTGTCCCCGAAATAAAGAATTTTAAGTATTGGTATGGTGACTCAAACTGGGGCACGATTGTATATTCTGGAACGCTCGACATGGATGGCTTTGAGACAGAACTGCATTTGGAATATTCGCAGAGTAGAATTTTGATCTCCGCAAATCTAATTCTCGGCCCTGCAGGCTTGCGGAATTCTAATTGTATAAACAGATACCAGCAGCTCATCACAGCTCTCAACAAAAAATACGGTCATTTTAAATTTCAGAAGGTAACTAAGGATCCCATTGCTTACGACCTGGTATATGATCGGCCTTGCAATATTATAGGTGGTGGCATGAATGAAGTTGTCACTGTATGGCAAATACCGAAATTTAAAATAGAGCTATGGTTATTCGGCGACGAAGGAGATATATTCATAGAAGTGGGATATTTTTATAATGGGGGTAAGGACAAAATGAAGTTCCGAAACCTCTTGCACAAACTCTTATAATGTGGTAATATCATATTATGAGTAAATTTAAAAAAGGATCTAAAGTTCACTTGCTCGATTATCCCTTTGGACGCCCCACAAAGGTTGTGGGAGAGGTTGTTGGGATTTTGGAATATGGCTATTATAATGTTAAGGTCCTTTCCGGAATGAACGAGGGTAAGATAATGAAATTTAAGTACTGGAAATTAAGTACTTTTAAGGCAAAGGAAATTTAAAAAAAAGATATGGAAAGCAAAAAAAGCTTTTATATTTCTACTTCATCTGGGGATCAGCTTCTTTTTGAGGCAGAAGAGCATCACGGCTTTATTGCGGTGAGAGTAGGAACATTTCAGTTTGAGATGGACCCAGACCACGCGTATGATATAGTAGACGCGTTAACTATGGTCGCGAATGACATCACTTCTTATTGTGAGGAGCTGTAGATGCCACCAGAGGACTATTCTATTCGCTCCGGTAAGGGTATCAGATGGCAGATGACAAGCTGTTCGGGCCCGGGACATCGCGAGATGATTAACACTGGATTTACTGTAGACAACTTAGATACAAAAACTTTAGAACAAGCAGAATCAATTTATGAAGAACTTTTTATCTCCGTTAGGAGAATTTTGGAAAAAAACGAGGCGCACTGTATGGATGTGGAGGCGGAAAGGCTTACCATTTGTCAAGAGATTAGCGATTGCTTTAAACACACCTTTCTCTTTGAGAGAAAGACAACTTGAGTGGTCACAAAGAGAGAGCGACGGTGAGTGGAAGTGGGAATAATCAGAGGCGAAGAGATAAGAGTGACTCAAGAGTACGACCTATTCGATAATAATCTAAAGGATCACATAGGAATTTTTCTTAAATCGGGCCCACATGGCAAGCATCTTATTTATTTTCCACACTTGGGCGAGTGGGCAGAATTAAAAGAGCAAATATTTGAAAGACTGAGCGCCTCTCACGTTTCAAAAGAATGTGCTGAATTTGTTAGTAGGGTAATTCAACTTGGCGACTCCGCAGTATGAAGAGCAAAGAACTCAAGGTGAATGCTATGTACTTCTCAACAAGATTTAAATGCTATGGGATGTGTGTCGCTCAGATCAAATACATGGCATATCTTTTATTTACACCCACTCATAAGAAAGCCTTTAGTGGCTGGTTTCATTGTCAAGAGCTGGAAAAAAGTCATTGGGATTTGGAATAGAAATCTCTTGACTTTTTGTTTTGGATGTAGTAATATAATATTATATCAACAATAAAGGATTATTGAAAATGCAAGCCGGAGATCTAATTTATCACGAAGACTGGAAAGAATATGGAATCCTTATTAACGTTTATGGTTCTGTATTATTTGAAGACGATAGGTTAGCGGCTGTGCTGTTTAGAGGCCGCTCTAGGCAGACAGACGTCTTGTTGTCTTCTTTGAAAAGAAAGAGTATTTAAAGGTGCTAGAAATAATTGATGTGGTCATGTCCCGTTCACAGGGTTGCGCAACCGAAAAAGAAGAAACCTTTTTGCGGTCTATCAGACAACAATATATCCAGAAAGGAACTTTGTCTCCGAGTCAACATAGCTGGCTCTCTTCCTTAGAAGTAAAATTCTCCGAGAAAAATTTTAGAGCAGAACAAATCTGGAAAGATAAGTGGAATGACAATCACCGCGACATCGCAAGAAAGATGGCGCATTATTATCACATGCATCAGCCGTACTTCTCCGCAATTGTGCAGTTGATCCTTCACGACCCTGAAAGCTTTGTTTTGACTAAAAAACAATGGGATAAGTTTTGTGAAAACAAATATGCAAAACGAATTCGTGGTGAATACAATACTGAACCGAAGTTTACGCAGGGTGACTGTATTCAAATTCGCAAGACAAATAAATTGCCGCAAGCTAATTATAATAACATTGCTGTTTCTAGTGTTAGAAAGACTGACACGGTCGGGTTTATACTTAAAATAAATGCAAGACCCATCGTAAGGGCTCGAAAGGGGTCCAGGATTTATCAGATTTTATTAGCGGGCGATGTGGCACCCATTTACGCGCACGAATCAGATCTTAAAAAGGTGAGGAAAAAAGTTAGTGGCTAATAAGATAAAATCAATTTCTTTTTTATATAACGGTGAAAGGCTGGTAATCCGCGCCCGTTCGCGAGGAACGTTTCGTGTTCCTGTAACTTCGGAGGAAACTTCGAAATTGAAAACAAAATACGAGAGTTTGACGGCGAAGGAAGTAGTAGAGCACAAAATAATTAAAGATTGCGACCCTGTGCTTACACTAGACACAGGAGAGAAATTACGAGTGTATCAAGGGGGCGCCAGCGGTTACCTACCAGCGATGGTAGAGGGGCTGTTGGACAAGCACGATTTAAGAGAAAGCAATTACAGGTCCTTTAAAAAATTAGATTTCCGGTTTCTCGGTGGTTCCCCACCTGATGAACAGGGTGAATTTCCATGGGAAGATTAAGAAATAAAGGACCTGTCGCGACCGGTGATCTTGTAAAGTGCCTTTACCTTGGTAGTGAGCTGTACGCCAAAACAGGCATTGTATTAGAGCGTATTCATTACGTAGCAGCAAAGTCCGACCACGAACACCCAGATGAGTACAATTGCAAGGTTTTATTCGACATCGGCGAGAGAATGGTACGTGGAAAGTGGCTAGAAGTTCTTTCAAAAAATATTGGAAAGGAGAAAGTTTATGATAACATATCAACATGAGACAAAAGTTTGACGTAGGAGATTTGGTTCAAGTGCGACCACCGGTTGATAAAACCGGTGTCGTGGTGGAAACGAAATTGATAAACGATAATATTACACAGCCGGAAGAATGGTCCTGGCATCCCGACGAATATCACTGTAAAATTAAATTTTTACACTCCTCAGAAATAAAATGGGTTAGAGCAAAATTGCTCACCCACCTATCAAAAATAAATGAATAATTTCATTGACTTACAGATTTAATTCTGATAATATATATATACAACAATTAAAGAAAGGAATTTTCCTATGAGCTACAGCGGAACCGTGCGATGCGGTCACTGTTACGAACCTGGGCACAACAGGCTTGGTTGCCCAACGAGAAGAAAAACGGCACTCGAAGATCCAAGCGGCTATATCGGCCGACAATGGCACAGAGAACAAGAGGCTCGCAAACGACAGATCGAAAGCCGGGTTTGCTCTTACTGTAAACAGCCGTCCCATAACCGGCGAGGCTGTAAGACCCTCAAAGAGGACAAACTGCTTATTGCAGAAAGACAACAGGAGTATCGTGAAGAATTTTATCATGCAACAAGCTCTGTGGGCTTCGGCCCGGGCGCCCTTGTAAAGTACCCCACAGGTCGTCACGGCGATGAAGGTGGTGTCTGGTCTAAGGGTGTCATTGTAATGGTAACTGACATTCGTTGGCATCGGATAGATTTTTTGCTCAAGGATGTCGACATTACTCGGGAATGGCGATCCGCATCTAGAGAAATCGTGGATACGAGGGCTGTTGGTACTTTCGGTTATACTGAAGAAGACCGGGATAGTTATTATGGACCACCAGCACACAACCAAAGAGGAACTTTAAAGGTCAATCAGTTAACAAGTATTCTGAGCCGGGCATTCCAGCCAGATCTTGATCTCGGCGAAGACCATCAACTCGCTGCACAACTTATTGGACCGGTTAAAACAGTGGTATCAATTCCATCGGAACTCTTACCCTTCACGCCCGAAATAGAAGAGAAATTTAATCTCTCTCCGGCGAGCAATGCGGGCGATTATGAAAAAGAGCGCTTGAATCTTGGTAGACCAGCTTGGAGCGTTGTTAGGGGGGAAGAGTATGACAAGCTCCAGAACGGTTAATCCATTTGAATCGCATCCAGAGTCTGAACCGTCTGAAAAAAAGATCAATTCCACGCTGACTTTGCAGCAGGTTCGCGAAACTATAACAAATAAAATGATCGAAGTTAGGACAGAGCCAACACCGCGTTGGGGCTATGATAAACACTACATTGCAGCAGTCCTCACCGGACTGATTATTGAATTGGAAGAAAAATGTCAAAACAACTAGCACACAACATTTACAAAATGCGAAATGACGAGGTCATCGGCCTCGCAAAGAATAGGTGGCTACCAGCAAATGTGCAGATGGCTATTGCGAAGCACCCTTATGCTCGCGGCCATTGGTATCTCGCAATGAACGAGGGTTTGGATAAAGAGGTAAGAGATTACCTGTGGTCCGACACATGCAACAAAGGCTATTCTCTTAAGACGGACATGATATCCTATGGTCAGTATGGTGGAGAGCCAGAAAAATATTGGGAACTCTACGAGAAATATCCAGGCGCATGGTCTAGATCAGGATGGCGCATGTCCCAAGCTTTTTTTGGTAGTTACTGGTATCGCTCTGGTGCGCATACGAGCGCGACTCCAACCGACCTGTTGAACAAGATTTATGATGATCGCTACGATCCGAAAAAGCATGGTATGCCCGAACGTAACAATTACTACTATGGCAGTGACCCGAAGTATCAACTTGAGAGATTGGTGAAACACCCGAACCTTGATCTCACCTTGGCAATTAAATTGTCACAGTGCGGAGTTGAGTCTGTTCAGAGGCTGGGATTTGAGAAAATCGTCGAATTTTCACGATAAACTTTCTTTCAAACTACTAAAAATAATTCTTGACTTTAGGGTCGAAGTATGACATACTTATTAAAGATGGAAAACCAATAACTGCTCAATATAAGGAGATTTTCAATGGCAGTTGATTTCGCTACTTTTACTCAGATCGTTAAGCACGTTACAGACGTGCGCAAACCCGTTATGCTAAGAGGCCGTCACGGCATTGGCAAATCTACGGTTGTGTATCAATTCGCTAAACAGATTGGTATGCCCGTGGTCGAGCGCCGAGCTTCTCAAATGACGGAAGGCGACTTGGTTGGCTTACCAATCATCCATGAGAACTCGACTACGTTTAACCCGCCTGATTGGTATAAAGAAGCGTGCGATAAGCCCGTTGTCCTTTTCCTGGATGAGGTTGATCGCGCAACCCTTGAAGTGCGCCAGGGTATTTTTGAGTTGACGGATAGCCGCAAACTCAACGGCCATGTGCTTCACGAGGACACGGTTGTTTTTGCGGCTATCAATGGCGGCGATCACGGTGCACAGTATCAGGTCGGAGAGATGGATCCAGCAGAATTGGATCGCTGGACGGTGTTTGATGTCGAGCCTTCTGTTGAAGATTGGTTGGGTTGGGCAAAAGATGAAGGGATCTCCGAAATTACGTGGGATTTTATCAATCAAAACAGGGCCCACCTTGAACACTTGGACGACTTTGAGCCGAATAAGGTGTATCCCTCTCGGCGTTCTTGGGAGCGCCTCGACGGATGCCTGAATAACGCCAACTTGTTGGGTGAACACAGCCCTACACTGTACAACCTTAGCGCAGCCTTCGTGGGCTTCGAAGCCGCGGTCGCATTCAGCGATTTTGTCAAGAATTACGATCGTCAGGTTACGGTCGAAGACATTTTGGTCAAGGGCGATTTTAGCAAGGTCAGCGATTTTGGGATTAATGATCACACCGCGTTGATTGATAAATTTGAAGGAGCGGATTCTTTTAAAGAAGAGCTGCCGCAGAAGCAGATCAACAATTTGGCCCGATACTTTGTGATGCTTCCTTCTGAGGTCGCCATGAAACTATGGTCTGTTTTGGGGAACGGCGCTCTAAACAATACGATTAAGCTGCACCAAGCAGAGGTCGACGGAGATTCAGTTTCTGAATTCCTGGTACAAATTCTTGCCGGAGATCAAGAGAGCGGAGACTAAAAGTGTCTGATCACGAAACATTTAATGATCCTATTCCTTTGAAGGAATTTGATCTCAATATGCACACAGCTCGTTTATTGATGGACGAACCATTCTTTGCGGCGATTTCTCGCCGCATTGATAAGCGAGCCTCTAATGCTATTCCGACTGCAGGGGTGTGTGTTAACCCCGACTCGGCGCAATTTGAAATGCTTTATAATCCTATGTTTTTTCAAGGACTCACGGATGCTGAACGCGCTGATGTGTTGAAGCACGAATATTATCATATTGTGTTTTTGCACGTAACTGATAGATTACCGGAAGGTATAAACATGAAACTGTGGAATGTTGCGACTGATCTTGCTATCAACTCGCACTTGCACAATCTGCCGAAGGGCGGTTTGATTCCTGGAGAAAAAGGAACACCGTTTGAGCACTTGCCCAAAGGCAAGTCAGCAGAGTGGTACTTGACCAATTTACCAGACTTTGGTCACACGCCAGACCAGGGCCCAGGAGAGCCAGGTGAGGGTCAATGTGAAGGTGAAGGTGAAGGTCAAGGCCAGGGCCCCGGTGACGGTGACGGTGACGGTGACAGTGACAGTGACGGGATCCCGGATAGCCTCGATGACCACAGTGGCTGGGGCAAGTGCGACCAAGAAGTTAGGGACATGGCTCGCGAGCGCTTGAAAGACATCGTGAAGAAAGCCGCAGATGAATGTGCCAAGAATAGTAGTTGGGGCTCTGTTGGCGCTTCCTGTCGACAAGATATTATGAAGGTCTTTGAAACGAAGATTGATTGGAAGAAGGTGCTCAGATTTTTTGTTAAGGCAAGCCAGAGAGCAAATAAATCTTCTTCGATTAAAAGGATTAATCGCCGGTACCCGTACCTTCACCCCGGTCGTAAGCCTAATCGGGTTGCTCGTGTTGCTATTTCTATTGACCAATCTGGGTCGGTGGATAATGAGATGTTGGGTAAATTTTTTGCGGAGCTTAATAAGCTGGCAGAGATTGCGGAGTTTACTGTGATTCCTTTTGATACCCGAGTTGATGAAAAGCTAGTTTTTGAATGGAAGAAAGGTCAGACGAAGAAATGGGAACGTGTTATGTGCGGGGGTACTTGTTTTGATGCCCCAACAGAGTATGTCAATAACCATAACTTTGATGGTCACATTATTTTGACGGATATGTGTGCCTCGAAGCCGAAGTCAAGCAAGTGTCAGCGCATGTGGATGACCACACCCGCGCATCTGCACCATAGGTATTTTGAGACTAAAGAGAGGATTGTCGCTATCGACTAGACGCCGATAGCCTTTAAAAATCCATGCGTTATCGCCCGTGTGGTGTCGGTTGGTCAATGCCATGGTATAGTGCTTAATGTATAGGATTATACGTGGTCCATCGGCGGGTTCTTGGAAATTATATATTAGAAATAGCGCGATTGTCTGTAACCGCGTTCATGTACGACGTCAGAATTGTTTAAGTCACTTTACCAATACTTAGCTAAGTTGAAGCGTGAAAGAAAACAAAATTAGACATGGGCTGGCGGTGGGGAAGGACGGCGAGGACAGTCTACCCCAAGAATCCCATTCGAGGAACAAAAATGGAAATATTATTGCAATGGAAGTGGATTTGGAAACTAATTCTTGTTATCGCAATGATTTTCTTTTTTCTTTTGATACTTTTTGTTTTGGACGAATAATTAAAATAGGTGCGTAAAATCTTACACACTTTTCTCACACAGAGGGTCTTAACTTGGGGTGATTACTGGTATATTGCTAGGTTTTTTGTACGCGAATTTCCTCGACTGGGGCGTACACATACTATTGCACAAACCCACGGGCCGATCTAAATATAAATTTCATTGGAAACATCATTATATGGCTAGAACTAATGAAAATAGAGACTCCGATTACACTAAAAAGATATTTCATAATGAAACTTGGTTAACGCTCGTCGGTATTGTTTTGCATATACCGCTTTTTTGGTATGTTCCCACTTTCGCCGCCACGACTATAATTTATGCCGCCATTTATATGGTCCTTCACAGGAAATCACATGAACATATTGAGCTTTTTAAGAGGTGGATGCCCTGGCATTATGAACATCATATGGGCGTAAACCAAAATGCTAATTGGTGTGTAGTATGTCCGCTTATGGATCATGTAATGAACACAAGGGTAAAGTGGTTAGACAAGAACTAATTAATGTATGGTTTTAGAGGTCGGAGATCTTGTGGCTTGTTATGTCACAAACACCAGTGAGTATGAATCGCTTCTCAGCTGGGGCATAATTTTGGATGTGAATAAAACAGTTGGTGATGTTCTGGTTGTTGATAATGTGGGCGATATGCGCTGGTGGCCCAATAAAAGATGGCGTGTTTTGAAGAAGAAAAAGTCTAAGAATTTCCTTGACTTAGACATCAAACCAGTGTAATATAGATATATGATAATGAAAAGGATTCCTTATGGGATACCGAAGCGAAGTCGCCATCGCGTTAACCGATGACGCAACACGATTACTCAAAGCAATAGAAGAACACGAGGTCTTCGATGATCTTCTCTCTACCGCTGAGGGCTCTTATCCTAAACACCTTGACCCCGAAGTCGATAACTGGTGTAAACTTTATTGGGGAGGTATCAAGTGGGGTGATCATTGGCCAGAGATTGCTGCAATCCACGCGTTTATGGAGGGCCTCCCCGAAGAAGATTATTTGTTTGTTCGGTCTGGCGAAGATTTAGAAGATAATACGTTCGACGGACAATTCTACGACAGCGAGATATGGATTTCAAAGTGTTTGCAATGGAACTAGGACGCTTAGTAAAAGAAGACTGTAGCAACCCTGATAAGATCCGAGTTGGTACAGTTGTCAAAGTGACAAGATATGAGTTAGGCAAGGATTCAAATTATTTTCGCCTGACCGCCGGCGATACTACCGCTGAGTGGATCGACCAAATCCGCCCCGGTCATGTTGTGTCTGTAAGGTGGCAAGACGATCACACTAAGCTGACTGCTCATGTCTTCTACGATGGCATTAAAGAATCGGTGATAAACCTCATGGGTGGTAACACTGTTATGGTGGTAGAATAATGGAAAGTCTTTTGCTCCTCCTTATTTTGGCTGTTGGGGTAAGCGTCTTACTTAGATTTATCCGCATCGCAGCACAGAAGTCAGCTATTGAAGAACTTCAAAGAGAAGTTTTGCGCGAGTATTTGAGAAAGAAACGTATTGATGAGCTTTACGGGAGAGATAATGATTAAAACTTTAGTAAAAGTATTTGTTGGGGTAGTCCTTGGAATGGGACTTTCTGCTTATGTTGTAGAGCCTGAGATTGTTGAAACATTTGAGTGTGACGTAACAGAATATGCACGAATTAAAATAGCACTCGCTGAATGTTCAGACGCCGCAATGGTCTGCGCTTGGGGTGAGGACTATAAAGAGACAGCACTGGAAGAGTGAATTGTGCTCTTAAAAAGAGGCGACCTAATTCAATTTAATCTATGCCATTACGAAGATTGTGACTACGAACCAGATTGGGCTATGGGTTTGGTGTTGGGGCCACACCACGAACGTGACTATTTGATGCGCGTCTATTGGTTTGACGATTTCGAAGAAACTTTTGAGTCAGTCGAAACATCTGGACCTGAGTACAGAATGTTTAGCCCTGGTAGCTCAGTTGGATAGAGCATCGGACTTCTAATCCGCAGGTCGCAGGTTCGAGTCCTGCCCAGGGTACTAGGAAAAACACATATGAATTTAAAATCTGGCGATATGCTATACTATAAGCCGCATGATGCTACTGGCATCCTTCTCCGCAGCTTTGAACGTGACGGCATGACTTGGTGGAAATACGCTTTGCGAAGCCCACTCCGCAACAACATGGAACATCATCTTGTCAACGAATTTGAATCTGAAGCCTATCGGTTTCTTGAAGCGATAGAGCAAGGGAATATAATATATTATGCGCGTAGGTGATTTAGTTAGGACACCCAAGGTGAAACCATTCGATGCCGAGTATGCCATGAAAGCTGGTCTGGGTCTGGGGTACTACGATTGGGAAGGTAAGTTAGGTGTTGTGGTAGGGTTCGAAACTCTTTGTGAGCGCACCGACGCCGAAGGCAACCCTTTTGTTGAAGTCCGTATACAAGACACAGGAAAACTTTGCATATTCTCCCCCAGCGTATTGACGAAGGTAAAATGAAGATCGGAGATCTCGTCAGGTGGTCAGACATAAACGCGCTTTGGCACGTGCGGCACCGCATTCATCTTCATAACGAAGAAAGAGACCTTTGTGAAGTGCGCCAACGCGGGATTGTCCTTGATGAGAACCCAAAATTTTTCTTTGTATTGTGGGAGAACGGTGAGCTTAACGCCAATATGGATAGCGATTTGGAGGTTGTGAGTGAAAGCCGGTGATCTCTGTTGGGTCTTCCAGGGCTGCAAGAAAACCTATGCACGGCCAGTCATTTATATGGGAACAGCTCATGGGACTTCGGGGCCTCGATATCTTGCCGTCTTGCAACATGATGGAAGTCAGCACGCCTTCCCTGAATATATTTATACACTTGTCCGGGTGGGAGACAAACATACTTTATGAAGATTGGTGATTTAGTGTTCGTAGATGGCTACGAAGTGGGAATCATTATGTCAGAACCTCAACTTTCCGAAGATTGTCTGCCCGGTGGCGAGGCTTACCCATACGAGCACTATTATCTCGTTGAGGTGGTGACACAGTCCGGCGGCCTAGAAAGCTATGAAGAAGAAGACTTGGAGCCCGTCGGTGAAGCGAGGTGATCTAGTGAGGTATAGGCTGGATCTTTGGAAGGCCCAAGCCAAATGCACGGTGAACAGAACAATTTTTATTGTGCGCTGGACCGAAGAGGAGAATAACTGGGTTTGTGTATACGGTATTGAACCACCATTGTCGATGAGCATGATGGAGATTGTAAGTGAAGCCCGGTGACCTTGTTCATTTTGTTGACTGCCTAAAGACTGATTATAGAACACTCGGCATGATTGTGGGTTTTACGCCCCCTTCAGACCCCTATTCGGTCACCCGCGTCGGCCTATTCAAAGTTGTATGGTATGATGATCCTAGTTGCGGTGTTGAAGACTACGATGAAGAAGATTTGGAGAAGGTAAGTGAAGGTTGGCGATTTAGTCAAGTATAAGAGGTATCCTCACAAGAGCTTACAACATCTTCTTGGGCTTGTGGTCGACTTCGCCCCGGGAGATTACAACGGCTCTCGGGCCATGTTTATTATTTGGAATCAAGATCGCAACAGAGGCCCAGCTAATACTGTAATGTTTGAATATGTGGATGAGCTTGAGGTTGTCAATGAAAGCCAATAAAATATGATTCGCTCAAGAGAAGAAAAGCCAATCAGAGGAATCGAAATAGATCTCAGAGGCCCAGAAGGTAATGCTTTTGTGCTCATGCAATATGCTACAAGGCTGGGTCCTAAGTTGGGTTACAGTCCTCAGAGAGTCGACGCGATTATTGAAGTGATGATGATGGGCGACTATGAAGGTTTGCTTAAAGTGTTTGATAGGGAATTTGGACATATTGTGACGCTATGGAGATGAAGATCGGAGATCTGGTTCGGCATGTACCGCGTAAGCTCGGCTTTGCACGCTCAGATTACCCAGCCGGCGCATACCTCGTCACAAGGTTTCTGCCGACTCTGGATATGGTAAGTATCTTGGACACCCATGGAAGAGCCTGGACAGCTTGCAGAGCACACTTGGAGGTCGTTAATGAAAGTCGGTGATTTAGTAAGGTACCGTCATGTTTCGTGGTCCTCTGATCCCAAGCATGCCAATACCACCGGCGTGATCTTATATGTCAATGAGGCTGGCGGAACACTAAAGGTATTAGATCCTGTTGGTCAGGTTGACTGGTATGTAACAAGTTATTGTGAGGTTATAAATGAAGCGCGGAGACTTGGTTAACCACATTATGAAACGCGGCTGGGGCATTGGGGTGATTGTTGGACTCCGCACAATCTCGCCACCCAAAGCGTGCCGGAACTTGGTATATAACGTGGCGTGGCAATCCATCGGTACCATTGGCTGGGCGTGGGACTACGACCTGGAGGCTATCAGTGAAAGTCGGTGATCTACTATACTATCGACCGGCAGCTGATGATAGGTTTAACGAAAGTTGCTTGGGGATTGTCATAGCCGAATATCGCGACTGCGACGACGACGAGTTAAAAATGAGAACTCTTTGGTTTGACGATATGATGGTCACAAATGAACCAATGCCCGGCAGTGTTTTTTATGACGACCAGCGCGTGGGGGTGTTAAGTGAAAGTCGGTGACATTGTTAGAAGAAAGAGAGACTATCGACGCGACCACGCCTTTCAAAGAATGCCCGTCGGTTACATCACATCAGAGAATGGGTGCAAGGCAATTCCACAGTTTAAAGTTTGCTGGTTTAAGACAGGCGCTCGCTTTTGGAAGAGATGGATCCAGCCAGACGAACTGATAGTAATCACTAAACCACTGGCTAAATACCAGCAAATGGATGTGCTGACGTAGCTCAACCGGCAGAGCAGCTGCCTTGTAAGCAGCAGGTTGTGAGTTCGAGTCTCACCGTCAGCTTAAATAACATTATGAAAGGAGGAATGAAATGGAGAGTTTTTTTGGAACAGTTTGCGCCATCGCGATTGGCTTGTTTGTAGGACAGCTTGTTATCGACTGGTGGCGGAAAGAGTGAGACATAGATGTCTCATAAATAAATGAACAATATCCTTGACTTATGGTATCGGACATGATACTCTATATATACTAAGAAATGATGGAGAGATTCATGTCCGGTATTTACCAACCTGAGTTTGTGTCTGCGAAGAAGAATTTAAACCGCCAAGGCACAAAAGTTTTACACGACATTGCGAACGCTTATGAAACGGGAGTATTCGATGACCCGAAATCATCATTAATGTTTTGCTCTTTACTGGCGTGCATTTGTGAGGGCAAGGTTCAAGGTGTTCTCGATGAAGAGACGATGTCTGTCAAATGGTCGTTGACTTCTGAATACTCAGCGCAGCTTGATGCTTTGCGTGATGCAATGACACAAGTTGGTCTTGAGTCTGGGAACGTGGTGAAAGGCCCTTGGACTTGAAGATTGGTGATTTAGTAAACTGGACAGCTGTCCCGCCAATGGATCTACAGATGCGCCCAGAGAAGGATCGACTGTGTATTGTAGTCGAGAAACACGGATTCGGCATGAAGGTGAGGTCAGTGCTTACCAACCAATTGTTTGCAACACTCGAAAGTTGTTTAGAGGTTGTCAGTGAAGGTCGGTGACCTGGTTCGTTATACCCATGAAGGCTGGCGTCATTGGTACGGGATCATCATTAAAATCCAGTCAGAGGATCTATATCTTACTATGTGGAATCATGACAACAATTGTGTAACTTCTAATACCGGGATTTCCCTAGAGGTAATCAGTGAAAGTCGGTGACTTGGTAACAATAGATCCTTTCTGTGCACCACCCGCTCTTTATGGCTTGGGCGTTGTTATAGAAATCACGCATAAACACGGAGGAACCGGGGAACCACTTAGGGCGAGGGTCTACTGGCATGGGGCAGGCGCGCCCGACACAGAAACGCGTTCAGATGGAGGCCGCGTGGGTTGTTGTGCAGTTAGATATTTAAATAAGGCGGAGACAAAATGAGTCTTAAGCGAGGTGATCGAGTAAAGATCACAAATAAAGGCGACATTGAGGGTGAGGTAGTTGGATTCTATGCTCACACAATGGACGCTGTGATTAGAACAGAAACAGGAAATGAATGGATTGTTAGCCCCATTCACCTAGAATTGGTGGAGAAGAAGTGGTGGCAAAAGAGGACGAAGTGATATATCACCTGACATACAGAATCAACAAGGGTTCGAAACAACATATCTACGCTATCAAAAAGATTTGCGAAGCGAAGAAAAAAAAGCTCCTCAAAGAGCATGGCGATAACATTAAATTCTCTCGTATAGAGAGAGCCTGAAGGTTCGGAGCACTGGCGCAATTGGCAGCGCATCGGACTTTTAATCCGCTGGTTCCGGGTTCGAGTCCCGGGTGCTCCACCAAGAAAGATTTATTGTGAAGATCGGTGATTTAGTGAGGGCAAAGGCCAACTTCCTTGGCATTCAAGGTTGGCGTCTGGAAAAAGAAGGCGTCGCGCTTCGTGCCGTGGGTTTGGTCGTTAAAGCTCGTCCCGGCGCAATTGATCCTGATCATATGTCGTACAGGGTTCGGTGGAGTGGAGACCACGGCACATTCTGGTCGTGCATTCAAGATTTAGAGGTTATACATGAAGATCGGTGATTTGGTAAGACCTGGGCAATCGGATCGGCCACACCATGTTGGCTTGGTCATTGGAGAGAGCTTCAGTAGCTACAGCGGTGTGTTGTTACAGGTTCTGTGGCCGAGTAAGGCACACCCAATGTGGGAGCCTAAAAAGTATTTGGAGAAGGTAAGTGAAGGTCGGTGATTTAGTCTCTCTTAACTGGGGGTCTGTTCCAGAGTTAGAATGTGTTAAACCCAATGAGTGGTTTGCTCGTTCTGTCAAGAGAGTGACGCCACTAATCTTTTTGGAGTGGGCTGGTCTCGACGAAGAAGAAGGTTGGGCGTCTCTTTTGCACCCCGACGGTAGTAAAAAGATCATTCACTGTGATTATTTCACGAAGTTAACAAATGAAGATCGGTGATCTAATCTATCATGTTGATGACTGGGCAGACAAGAAACCCATCGTCGGCGTTGTTGTGGGGCTTGGGCTCAGTGCTGGAACTGGCAATGTCCGCGTCTTGTTTACAGACAAGGTGGAAGTAGAAACCTGGCCAGAGAGAGAATTGAGGCATGTCGAGCGATGAGACAAAGTAGACATCCAAAACTTGGCGACATGCTTGTTGTAACGCCAGAGCGTCGGACATCATTCACAAATGTCGTCGTAACATCTCAAACTAGAAAGTATGTTGGAGTTGTTTACGAGATTCGCTTGGATAAGTGGGGGCACCAAAACAATGTATTTGTTGCATGGCAGGACGCTCCTGCACCCAACTATAATCGCGTGCACGGTTACTGCGGCATGAACATTCATAATCTTAGATCAGAGTTTAGGGTTGTTAGAAACGGAGTGGACATCCCATGAAAGTCGGTGATTTAGTAAGGCTGTCAGCTTACGGCAAAAAAAGAGTGAGAGCTGAATGGATAGACCATGACGATGTTGGTATTATCACCAAGGTAGTTGTTTACAACTGCGGCCGCGGCCCATGGCCTGATGACTACATGGTTCATTGGGCACAAAGCGAATGGTCTCGTACGAAATCGTGGGGACTCGAACGCTCGAACACCAGAAAAGATCTGATGTACGTCAAATGAAAGTCGGCGACTTGGTAAAAATTGAAGGCGGCACACTCAGGCCAGATTGGTACGGTGAACCTGGCATCATTATGTCTCTTAATGTGCCCCATGTTTACAAATTGGCATTAGGCCATTGGTATGAGGTGGCGTTGCTTTCGGGCCAAACCCGCGTGATCCGTAATGATATGTTGGTGAAGATAAATGAAGGTCGGTGATTTGGTTCAATATAAATCGGAGTATGTGCCCAAGCCATCGGCCCCGTTCGCAGTCATCATCGCTGTTGGGTACGGTGGAGAATATACAGATACCGAACAAAGCCACTCCCTGCATTCTGACATTTGGGTGTTGGCGTCCGATGGCGCAAAAGAAAGGTGGAATGAACGATATGTGGAGGTTATCAGTGAAGGTCGGTGACTTGGTAAAGCTACCAGAAGACAGCCACTATTGGTGGGGCGGCAAAGCTGGTCTTGTGGTGGACATCGAAACGGATCCCTACATACACCCCGACCGGCAGACCCTTCGCTTGCTGGTAGCTGCCGAGAAAGAGTGCGTCGGTTATGCTAAATTTGGAGCCAACTTCGTGGAGTTAATCAGTGAAAGTCGGTGATTTAGTACAACTGTCTTCGTATGGAGTCAAGAGAGGATACAACGAGAGTATTATCCAAGATTCTAAACAGGCGGGTATTGTGGTTGAAATAGTACCCGGTCGAAGCTACCCCTACAGGGTTAAGTGGACAAAGTTGAAGCTCCGAAAGGAGCGCGATTGGGCGAACCACTCAAGAATAGAACTTAAACATGCGCGTGGGTGATTTGGTAAAGGTTGAAGGTGGTACACTTAGACCAGAGTGGTACGGCGAACCTGGTATTATTACTTCTCTTAGTGTGCCTCATGCTTATCTCTTAGCGATAGGAAATTGGTATGAGGTGACACTGGCGTCCTCGGGCCAGAAAGTGATTCGTAGTGATATGTTAGTGAAGATAAGTGAAGATAGGTGACTTGGTACAGAAGCGTTGGGGTAAGATCGAACCTCATGAACAAGGTACGGTCGGCATCTACATCGGCAACCATGTACACGCTACGGTCAACCCTGCCTTTAATGGTTACTCAATAAAGATTTTGTATCCTGGTGAGCCTGTGCGCTACTATAGAAAAAGCGAGTTTGAGGTGAGAAGTGAAGGTCGGTGACTTGGTTCAGAAGCGAGGTCGACCACTCGACTGCGAGGGGCTTATGGGCCTGATCATTGAGGCTCGTAGCGGCGCAGTCGATCGCGACCATATGTCGTACAGGGTACACTGGAACAACGACTATGGTACATTCTGGTCAGATATCAGAGATATAGAGGTGAGAAGTGAAGGTCGGTGACTTGGTGAAGTATCAGGAAAAGTATTGGCACCCACGCCGCGCCGTCGTCCAAGCCGGGGTCGTGTTAGCAGTGAACAACAATTATCCAGAAGAGGCTTGTCCTATTCGAGTCAGATGGACGAATCATACAGACAGCGAGAGAGACTGGTATGCAGAAGAGGAATTAACCAGAATTAACTTGACACAGAGATCAAAATAGTGTATACTATAGGTAGTAAATAATTGAGGAGTACGCAAAATGAAGCGTCTATATCAAAATTGGTTCATGCACAATATGGTGGGCCACCCGTTAAGCGAATTAGTGTTTTGGTTTATCCGTCCATTTGTTGGTTTGGCTAAGGCAGAAAATATTTCAGGTGACGTTCACGATTGGACAATACCAGAACATACTGCTGGCACTGGTCGCGGATAGGATAAAACAATGTTTAAGTTGGTTGGCATTATTGCCACCGTTGTTGGTATTTTCTGGCTTGGTGATATTATTGGCATCGAGGGTTTGAAAGATTTAATTGGAAAGGTATGGAATTAATGAGTAATTTTACTAATGCGTCGGCGCGCCGCCTTGCGCGGCAGCTTTGTATTCACTGTTCAGAGAAAAAGAGAGAGCACATCATCGAATGTTTGGACACCGAATTCAGGTTCGCGGTTTTGGAAGAGATCGCCAAACTGAAAGAGGATATGCCACTCGAACTCCGCGATACAACACCACCCGGAAGAATTCCGAGTTGTTCATAAGAAAGGTAATCGTGGATTGTGTTTGTATCGCTGCGGGGTTAGCTCTGGCAGCAACAATTTACACACTTCCATGGTTTATGGGTAAAAAAAATGACAAGAAGAAGAAACGACGAAGTTGTTAACTGCTGGGTCGATGGTACATCGGCCACGAACCACCGCGGTTCTTTTACCACTGATGGCATACACTTATGGTCGTATAAGTTGCTGATTGGCGATACTTGTTTAGAGACGAAAAAAAAGGTTCTTCGTGAGTATGTCGCTAAGACCAAGTGGGGCTTTAAGTCACAAACAACTTCATGTCATGTTGGCCTTGCACGTAAACATGCGGATGTAATAGATTAATTATGGCTTTATTGGCTTCATTAATTTTTATGATTAAAATTATAGTCTTTGTATTTATGTTTCTTCTTGTACACTCTTGTCTGTCGGGGTAGAAAAAAAGGTTCGTATGTCAATAATATTATCTCCGCTCATAGCAACGCTATTGTTGCTCGCCACAATCAACATTTCACCACCGAGCACTTGACAAAAAAAACATTGTGCTTATGGTATAGTTGTGACTGCATCGCCGTAAGGGATTGGTCACAGAATAATTGTAACTTGCTTTATAAGGAGGAATAAAAAAATGAATGCAATTACAGTCCGCCGCCCAGGACTTTTGGGTAACAATACAATCGCTAATGTGTTTGATAATCTTTTTAGCGAATTTCCGCGCCATCTCGAAGCATCTACGTCTGGATACCCAGTCGCTGATATTTATCAAGAGGATGACGGAAGCACTGTGCTTGAATTTGCACTTGCGGGTTTCACAAAGGAGGATTTGACCGTCGATGTCCAGCCGGATAAACGAAGTATCACAGTTTCGGCTAACGCGATCAATCATCCTGCGGAGAAACCCAATCGTCGAATCGCCAAGCGCGCCTTTTCGCGTACTTATGTAAATTATGATGATAATCTAGATTTATATAACGCGAGAGCAACATTCGAGAATGGTCTGTTGACCGTTCGAGTTAATCAACGGCCCGAACTCAAGCCGCACACGATTGAAATTGAGTAGGTAAATGTGGGTGGATGTGGGTCAGAAAAATCCACATCCACCTTGTTTTTTTATCTTGACTATCACAATGAACTGTGATAGAGTATATATACACAATAAGGAAAGGACATTTTCAATATGTCACCAGAACAAGCCGAAGAATTACTTGCACGACTCAACATTCTTGAGTCGGAAAATGAAACCCTCAAGACTCAAGCAGAAAGAAACCGCTTGAAAATGAAAGTTTCACAGAAAGGCGCGGTTAGCGTCTATGGCATGGGTCGTTTTCCTGTCACTCTGTACGCTGATCAGTGGACGCGCATCGAAGAAGAGCTGATTCAGTCGGGCGATATGGCGACTTTCATCGACAGTAATCGTCACGCTTTGACCTTTAAGGGATAAGTCTTATGCGGCGGTGGGTCGCGCCAGGGGGAACATCATTTTACGGCCCAAGGTCAACGCCCACTCGCCGCATTTTTTTTCATTTCGCGCCATTTTTTTCTTGACAGGAGCCTAGAATTCCTGTATAATGGTACATGTAAACAATTGGGGAAGGTCCAAAAATGCTAGGACTTGACGAAGAAACTATTTTTGACCCGTTCGACGACCTGTTGATGGGCCGTTGTCACGACATCGTGACTGTCTCAAACATTGTCGCGTGCCTCAACCAGAAATTGGTCGAGAGCTTAGAAGATGAAAGAAAAGTTGAAATTCTCACGGAAGTCCTCAACGACATTAAATTGTTGACAGTTCCCGTAACCAGCGAATTAGAACACTAAACAAAGACCGCCTTGAGGGTTGGCGGTGATAAAGGAACCCTTATAACTGTGGTTAGTGACCCGTTCAGCTTGAAAGTGTAGGGTATGCGGTGAGAATCCGCGATGGTCCTTAAAAATATAGAGCATCATCATTAGATGTAATCAGCATTTGAGTGTTATCCGTGCTGCAAGTTTGATCACTTGTCACGGATAACAGTGTAGAGCAGTAATACCAAGAGGCATGTTCGAATCGTGCCCATTCCCGAGAATGTAGGGGATGCCATGAAGGCCGACAAGCCAATGGGGCTAGGACTTGGGTTGTGTGGGCAGAGTTGTGCACGACTTAATCCCCTTCCACAAGCTCAAGTGCTGTTTAGATTTAATGATTCTGATGTCGAGTGGCTGCATTGCGTGACTAAACGCAGCATCTTATTGCAGACCTTCGAGCTTAATGTCACACTGGAGTTGCTCCCAGGGTGAAGGAAAACACGGCTAGACAAGCCCCTGATTGGACATGGGTGCTCCAACGCTCGACATCGGATTTAACTTGAGGAGAGAATGTAAATGTTGTTAGAAACTGTTAGTGGTAAGATGATCGCCGTCACCCGTGAGCACGTCGAACGTATGACCCGCAGCGAGCTTCAGGCGCATCTTGAACAGCGAGGTTATGCCGTGTATGACGATGAACCAACCGCCGACCTTCGGGCCTGTGCATTGGAAGATTTCAGGGATGAGGCGTATGGGCCGGTTTAACTTTGGTGCAGCAACAAGCATCATTTTGGCGGTGGCTTTCATCGTCTGGTGTTTACGAGCAACCGAGTTCATGTGATTGAACAGGAATACAGCACAATCCATTGGCGATTGTATCAATCTTTTCTACTTTAAAGTGACCACTTTTTCTTGACATTAGCATGAAATTAGTGTAATATTATATATACACAATGAGAAAGGGCTCCAAAATGAGCAACGAATCTTCCCGATGGTACTACAGACTCGGCAACTCCGAGTGCAACGAATTTCTATGGACTGGCGCAATCAGCAGCGCGACGAAGGTCACAAAGGCCGAAATCAAGCGCGCAATCTGCAAGCAAGAAGGCTTAAAGCGACTGCCAGCTCAATCCGTGGTCGTGTCACAGACACAGATGTCCACAGCCAAACAAGGCATCGCCGCCGCCAGGGACGCTATGAATGGCGTAACGCGCTCGACACCTATCGCCGTCAAGCCGAAGGTCTTCGAGAACGTGGGCGATGCACCTATCACAGTCGAGGATGTACGCGACATGCTCAAGAAGTTCGGATTAGCATAATGAAGATTAATCATTGGATCCTTTTGGGTCTTGTTGCGGTTCCATGGTCGGTACTATTTCTTTGGGTTGGGTTGCATCTTTATGCTTGCTAAGTTTCAGCGGCACATGTTCAATCATGGTGTTGCTTATCTTTTCATCGTAGGTGTCGCTGTTTTGATTATCGAGACATGCAATGCTTAGCTTTTGGCAGACAGCAAAGGGCCGTTGCGCCATCACATACCCGCGATTTAATCGCATCGGGCAGCTCACTATCTTTTCAGCGTTCGACTTCCAACGCTGGGGATTCAGCTATAAACGGTTTAATCTGGTGTTGAGTGAAGACACCACGACGCCTTACAGCATACTCCACATCGGGCCGTTTGAGTTCTTCATTCGCCCCCGGTCCATCATCTTTTAAGTCGAGGAGACTAAAACTAAATGAAAACCCCTATCGTATCAATCCCATTCAAGGGCGCATACTATATGTGCGTCGCTGGTTCACCCCGCGCATATACGCTCAAAGCCGCTAACTTTGCCTTTTCCCGAGGTCGACCCGAGGTCGCTGAAGATCTACGTGCCGAGGCTATGGAAATGCCTGGTTGTGCTTTTGAAGCTCGCGAGAATGGCACCGAGGAATTGGGTCAATCGCTGGTCTATTACAGAGAGTAATAGCCGAGAACAATAAACAATAAACTTATAAAGAGGGTCACTTTTATCTTGACTCAAACAGTGATTCGTGTTACTATATATACACAATCGAAAAGGGCCTATTTTCCAGGCTCGACCATAATGTCTTTGAAAGGACAATATTAAATGAAGCGCGTACAAAGCAACATCATCAACGTGGGATTCACCATTATGAATCCAGCTCAATCAGTTAAAGACGGTCAAGGCCGTACCAAGAAAGTCAAGGATCAGGGCCTAGAGATCAACCAGGCCGTGGTAAACGGCACCAACGCCGGAGTTACGCTCCGCACCATCAACGGCGGTCAGAAGTCTGCCACCATCAAGCTCGATGAAGAGGCCCTTATGGACCTGCTCACAGCGGTCACCGAAGTCCTCGCCGTTAACGACACCGCCAGCACTGAGGTTTAAACAATGTTTAACACCCCACGTCGACTACGGTCACGCGATTATTCGTTCATCGCTAGACGCCGCTCGTGGCGTCCACGCGCCCAAATCAATCGACCAATCCGAATCTCCGAGGATCACTGATGTTTGTACAATCGAAAGTCGGAATTCATTTTCAGCAACGCAACGGCGTCGCGATTCGGCGACGACGCGGCGAACAGGAAACGCTGGTTCAGTGGCAGAACGGCGACCAGCGTTGGATCCAGACAACTGATTTGATCGGCACCGTCCGGATTATCGGGTCTTATGTCCAGGATTGCTATGATGACTAAACGAAAACTCGCTAAAGCATGGCGCAAAACAAAGAAAAACGGCTGAAAACATCAGCGGTTATACGAAAAAGCGTTCAAAGGGTGTTAATAAACTAACACTTGCCTTAAGGTGTGCTAGGAAGCTAACGCAAGGCTTCCGACTTAGTACATACACCTTTTGGACCTTTTGTCAACGTAAACTTATTAACGAGGTGTCAACATTATGACGTGCGGCCAAGTACTTGATTTGATTCCGTTTTATTGGAGTGGTTATCTTCAATGGACGGCTGAACTGGATTCAATCCTGAGCGCGTGCATCTTCCTGGCCTAGCGTTAGGAAGTTAACACGCGTCAAGCCTTTGACGGTCGCGAGACCGATGGGATGTAAGACGATGTAAGACATGTAGTCGATAAACATATATTGTGGGCAGCTAGCCCACAGGTAGGATAATGCAGGGCGAGGTGTGCGGTAACGCACATGAGCAGGGCGGGTGTGAACGCTTATCCTACCTGTGGGCCGATGTGGTTCAATGTAGGTTTTTTGACCGTTATTTTCACGGGCACGGCGGCCCCAAATCAGCCAAAATGTAAGCCCTTGATATCATTGAGGTTTTACTTTTTATTTGATTTTTCTCATTATTTATGAGATAATATATATACGAAATGAGGGATGAACCCTCGAAACCCACAACCCCGCATTGCAGCGGGAAAAAATGAAAGGGGCTCACCATGGCTCTCAAGCGTTCACAATCTAACATTGTTAACATTTCTTTTCAAATCGCGACCGAGGACGGCAAAGCTGGCGTTCAAATTCAGCAGGCCATCGTCAACGGCGTGTCGGCTGGCGTGTCGTTTCGCACCCTTAACGGCGCACGTAAGAGCGCGGCGGTCAACTTGGACACCGCAGCCCTCACGGATCTCAAAACGGCTCTCACGGAGATCCTGAGCGAAGGTGAGGAAGGGTAGTACTCACACCTACATAACCGCATGTGTACGCGGCTGTCCGATAATGTAGGGCAGCGCGCACATCATCCTACCAAGCCGCACAGTGTCGGCGCATTGAATACCTTTGGCTACACCCAACCACAACGTAGCCAAAGGTATTTTTTTGCCTACAGTATCCCACATCACCGCACATTGTATACAAGGGTATGAAAATAAATACATTACCCCAGATTGTGTGCACATGTAGTCAGGTGTAGGTAAGTGTAGGACAATGTAAGGAAAAGTATTCGAATGTAAAGAAATGTAAGGTGATGTAGGGTAGGGTACCACTACCCCCCCCTCCCCCCTACATGTCGCCGAATGTAAGTCGTATACCTACATGTAGGGAGATGTGGGCCAAATACACGCGCAACACCCACGGAAATTTTCAAGATTTAAGGGATTCTCCACTTAAGTAACTAATTAAACTATGCGCGTGAATTTTATAACGTTTATTACAGAGGGTCCTGCATGAAAATCACCAAAAAATATTTGCAAAGAATTATAGGAGAGGAGCTCAACGAGATCTTAAACGAATACGATTCCCCGCGCGATGCGCATATGAAAGGAAGCAAGTATGCCGGGGCCGGCAAGTTTATTGGAAAAGGCGGAAAAGAAGCATTTAGAAAAAAGCAGTGTAAAAAGTCTTGGGAGATTCATGGCCAATGGGTACAGGGAATGGGAGACTGCGCAGACCTCCTGCACACGTCTGAAACTGAGCATTCAGAGAGGCGTACGCCAAAAGAAACACCAACCGGTAGGACCACCGGCAATTGGCAAAAAGATACTGAAGACCGGCTCGATGAGATTGAGCGACGGTTAAATGCCGCTGGGATCCCGATTCCAGATGAAAACGATTAAAAGGAATACAATCATGAAAGTAAAGCTTAATATAATTAAAGAATCGGAGTTGAGACGCCAAATCCGAGAAGTCATGGCAGGTATAGGCATGCCAGCCACGTTCACAGGAGGAACAAAGCCTCCGGATGCCGAATTGTTTAACACGTTTGAAACTTATACAAAAGAAATTCAATACTTAGGGTACAAAATTGAAGATGTTTTAGAACGAAGATCTGCTCGAACCCTTACAGTTACACTAGATCCGGATGAAGCTATTGGCGGCGGCCGTCATGGTGGGGTGGGTGAGCCCGACCCGGACTTTAAAGAATTTTATGCTTTTATGCCTGATTTTCTAAGTCGTATATTGCCTAGAATAGAAGATGTGTATTCCGAGCTCTTAATGGGCGCAAGTGATGGCGGTACTGCACCCCGCGGAGATCCACAGCGTATCCGACACATGACGGAAGGCTTCAAAAAATTGGCAAATCCAGCTTTTTTTGGTGTAAAGCCCGAAGGAAAGCAATCATTTGAAGCTAACAAGGACACCGCGGAAAAAATGATAACATTAGGTATGGAGCAATTAATACCAGAGGTCTCGTTCCCTGCATTACACCAAGCTTGGCTTGATAGACAGCCATAAAGGAATACTAATTATGAAAATCAAAAAGTCTTATTTAAAAAGAATTATTACGGAGGAGTTTCGCAAGATGCTTAAAGAGGATTGGCGCGACCAGGATCCCGAAGAAGATCTTCAACCCACAACAAAGCGACATGCTGAAGACCCATATGGCACCCATCGAAAGAAAGGCCAGGTCTGGGACCGCACAGTTCAGGCATTAGATGCTCCCTATAGACGCGTCCTAGGGCAAGATGAGTTCCCAGCCGGTCCGGACGTCGGTGAAAAGGATCCAAGTTGGGATCCCGCAAAAGGAGCTCATCATTCGGATCTGGCAACGCGTAGCGGAACGGGACAGAATGAGTTCGGTGATCCTCGCGGCTCGCAGACCATACGGCCCACTGGAGAGCTTGGAAGCATTGCCCCGGGGCAAGCCCTTATGCGCATGGCTCAGGACCCTGATACGGGCGAATTTACGAAGGAAGGTGTTAATAAACTTATTGGCATTATTATGAAATTAAGGAACTCTCAAGGTTTATAGGAGACATTACATTGAAGATTACCAAAAGTTATTTAAAGAGGATTATTAAAGAGGAAGCTAAACAAGTTATGGAAATGTGTGGGCCCCCACCGGATGATGGTGGTGCCAGCATGCCGCCTGATTCGCAAAGTTCAGGGGGTCTTCCAGACCCGCATGAGATAGCCAAAGCATTTGAAGCGGCGCAAACCTCTGACTCTGAAATTCTTAAATGGATTAGTGAGCTGACGTCGGTTCTTATTGGCGGCGGGCCCGATATCGGTGATGAGGGTTTTTCCGTTACTGGCGATGTTGGCGACCAAGGCTTATAGGGATTATTACGATGAAAATCACAAAAAGTTATATAAAGGAAATCATCCAAGAAGAATTGAAGAAAGCTTTGAACGAGCGTCCTACTGAATGGCCACCGCAGTCAGGGCGGGACAGGCAGGGCCCAGCAAATCCCGCTCAGCCACCGCCAGAAGATAAAGTAAATGTTACCCCTGCCGAACCAGATGAAATTGATGAGCTTGTTGAAATGCTTCAATCTCAGGCCATCGAACTCGGGACGATTAAACAGGAAGTAAGCAGAATAAAAAAGCATGTTAATTTATTGTTCAAATATAAAGGGAAGGTCCCAACGCCTATACGTTGGGATCTGTAGGAAGCAAGGGTTATTAGTGTTAAGGTGTTAAACTCTTCACTCAAGGAGAAAAAAAATCCCGGAAAAAAAATTAATTTTCCCGGGCCCGGATCAAAAATGAAAAATTCTTATTTGAAAAAAATAATAAAAGAAGAATTAAAAAAAATTCTTTCGGAGCGAACACTCACTCCGCCCAATGCTGCCGACGTTGACCCGAGGTTTGTGCGCACGGAACTCCATAAACATGTAATAGAAACCTTAAATGAAATTTTAAAATTAGACTGCAATGACACTTTTTGTGTACAGGGTCATCAACCCACTGGAGTGCTTACTGTTAATCCAGATAACCCAAAAGTATTTATTTTACCCACAAACATTATTATATCTATCGCAGGAAAAGAACAAGAAATCCCAACGCCACAAGAGATCGAACTCGACTACGGACCTTAAAATGAAAATAACCAAAAAACATTTACAAAGAATTGTAGAAGAGGAAACTCAAGCAGCTATAGATGAAGAAAAACTCGCCAACTGGCTTTTATATGGAAATCCCAACAAGCCGCCTGCTATTTTTGTAGATGAAGATGAACAAAAAATAACAGAAGAATATGACGATTACAGATCGAGTCGGCCCCCACCAACAGAACAAGGGCCCGACGGCCTACCAGGCGGTAAATACGACTCTCCAGCTCACCCCGGACAGTACGGTGAGGGAGAACACGATCCAGATGCGCCGAATGTGTACTCCATTGTATGGGGTGCCTTTACGAAAATGGTTAAAATGGCTATGGCTCAATGCATAGCTCTTATAAAAAAAGGTCTCGATAAAGTAAAAGAATGGATAGAAAAGTACCTTTTAGTATTTGCTCCTCCTGCCCTTAAAGCTTGGTTATTTGATATTATGATGTTCACTCTTGGCCTGCTGGACCCGACTGGAATAAACGGTTGGCCCGATGCAGCTGCGGCAATGACCAAAGCTAAGAAATCAATGAGTGTGATGAGTGTCCTTGAAGCAGCGTTGGCAATTTTTTGCTGTATACCACTTATAGGAAAACTCGGTACCATGGCTAAAGCTGGAACTAAGTCAACATTGGCCGCTATTAAGCTGGCCGGCGGAGCAGTTCAGAAATTAAAAGGGGCCATCCCGTTGATTGCCAAAACTGTCAAAACCGTGCAAGATCTTATGAATGTGCGCCAAGCAAGTGAAAAGTCTTGGGCTCTGGTGGCTTCTGCAGGTAAAGATTTAAAAAAAGGTACACGTAAAATAGAGAAACTTATGCTAGCAAGCATGCCGTTAGTAGATAGAAGGAAGGCACAAGGGTGGAATGTTTCATATCAAACATAGTCTAAACTATCACCTAAGCGACTAATTAGTATAACTATATTATAGGGGGCTTGAATGAATGAGAATTATTCTTTTACTTACCGTGCTATCAATCCCCTTGAATGTTCAAGCCCAAGATTCTTCGAAACCTGACAAAGTAAAATTTTATAATTTCGATGATCTACTCATAGACGGCAAAATACGAAAACCACAAGTGCTATATACAGATGCAAGACAAAAAGTAAAGTTTGAAAGGCTTCTAAAATTAAAAAAAGATTTTCTGCCAAAGCTTAAAGCAACAAAAAAAGACCCAGCATTAAAATAAGGAGATCAATAAAAAATAAAATAACATAATTATTATATGAGGCTAATATTATACTCTGTTGCAACCATCTTATTTTTCTTATCGGCCTCGTGCACCCCCTACACCCCCAGAAAAGCTGATTTGGTTGTTACCTATGATGATAAAGTTATCAAATCCAGCGGCCCAACGTGGACTACCCACGAAGAATTAGTTCAGATAGTCGCCCAAAACAAAAAAGTATATATCGTTTTCATTGCCACTTGGTGCGAACCTTGTAAGACTTTAGTGAAAATATCAAGAACCGAAGGTTGGTTAGGAAAAGTACATTTTTTAAATATTGATGAAGTTTGGGTTAGTGCAATTGCCAGAGATATGAAGATAACTGGAGTGCCGAGTTTGGTTGTTACTTCTGATCATGGCGGCGTAACCGATAAAATTTTATATGGCTTGCCCCAAGTCGCGACTTACTTATCTGTACATATAGAATAGTTTTAATATTTTTAAGTTTTTCATTACTATTTATAAGGAGAATCTTTATCTTTAGGAGATAGTTTATGTCATCAAAATCGTCTAACCAAACAATCTTTGAAAATTGGAGAAAATATACTTCAAATTTGCACGAAAAGCAGCGCGCTCGAAGCGCCGAGGCGGGTGAAGGGGGCGCAACCGGGTCATGGTCCACCTCCAATCTCCCGGCCGCGGAGAACCCAGACGAAGCGAGTGGGCTGGATGAACTTGTAACAGCCAAACTCCAAAGTAATGTTGAAAAGGGCGAATCATATGCTCACAAGATGGTCGTGCAGATTGAACAAGGGTCAGAGGGCGCGTTTGGGTTCAGAACCCCAAATCGCCGGAGTAAGCGCAAAAGAAACACTGCGCACGGTGTGGACAGGCCGCCGCGAAGTGGAACTGGTAGGATTCATACTGCGCAGTTTATAAAAATTTCTTATTTTGATGATACAGGAGGTCTTTTAAACGAATTTGTTTATCCCAATTATAATGAAAGTGAAATCGTGGCGAATTTCGGCATCAAGAGAGAAGATACGACCGCGGTACTAATTGACCTCGAAATGTTAGGAATTAAAAATTATATATGTTTAGATTCTAAAAAAACGAATGTTAATCGAGGCGGACCGGGCGTGACAGCTGCTCGCGCCAAAGGAATAGGCAAAGATGGGTGGATAGAGGACCGCGCCGGCCTTCAGCTATTGTGGGGTAAAATTGTAGAACAAATGAAAACAAAAGACAAAATACCTCAAGCTGATTTTTTAGTTATAACCGAACAGCATACTATATCAAAACCAGCTGGTACAATCGGTCAATTTTCCCCAATGCTCAAGATGGAGGCCGAAACAAATCTTGGAACTAAATCCAAGAGCGCGGTAACTTCAGAATTGATTGCTAAATGGCTTAAAGAATATGTAGAAACTAAAAGAGCAGCAATATTAAAAAGGTCTAAAGCATATAAAAATCTAAAAAAACTTCAGAAAGAAGCTAAGGAACAGCCGAAGGTTTTCGAAGGGCGAGGTCTAAAATATAAGAATGAACTCCTAGGCGCCGGGCGATTTTTAAAGCTGATGACTAAGGTATGGAAACAGCGCAAAAATGTCACCACGCCGGCTGTTGCAGCTGAAGATAAAGCCATGAAGGATCAAGGCGAATTGGATAATTTTATTGCTCAGGCAAAGAAAGCTTGGCGTGGCGCGCCCAATCAATTTAATTTTAAAGTTACTAGACTTGTAAAGATTGCGGCGTTATCGACGATTTCGCGCCGCAATATGGTAAGGAAAGAGAAAGAATTTAGTGTACATGATATTGGGTCGGAATTTTATAAACAACTTCTAAAACCTCATATACTTGGCACTTCGTCAACTTCGTCAGCCCGCGGGGGACAAATAACTAAACCAACGCAGGAACGAGTGGACGAAGAAGATTACCCGGAGCAACTTCGCGATCTTGGTAGTGCAAGAAGAATATATCATGTAAAAGATATGGCCGAAGATGGTAAAACTATTTTTTGGTTTATTGCAAATGTGAAAGACAAAAAAATCGAATATATATTTCTC
>Ga0114905_1000289_pt1 | contig 34202 bp, 18 predicted proteins | sample MalvireepMed_b05_FD_83499 | JGI IMG/M metagenome (GOLD analysis project Ga0114905, IMG submission 83499) | Marine viral communities from the Global Malaspina Expedition - Malaspina viral metaG DeepMed_b05 | ecosystem: Environmental > Aquatic > Marine > Oceanic | place: Mediterranean Sea...
TCGGGTCGGAAAAATCCGCCGCGTTCCCGGCGGTTGCACAGGCGACGACCAGTGCAAAAACCGCATAGCATTTATGAGTGTACATCAGCTTTCCTCCCGCAACCGACTATGAAACAGGGTGGCTGCGAGGTCCATTCCGGGGAATACCCACCATTGGGTGTATTGTTCGGTATGCGACAGCGCACCCATACTTGCGGCAATCGCCGCAGGGCGTATTGAATTGAAGTCAGGAGGGAGTCTGCATGCGCACCCGTGCAGCCGTGGCCTTGGAGGCCGGCAAACCATTGGAAATCATGGAAGTGAACCTCGAAGGCCCGAAGGCCGGCGAAGTTCTCGTCGAGATCAAGGCCACTGGCCTGTGTCATACCGATGAATTCACCCGTTCGGGCGCCGACCCCGAGGGCCTGTTCCCGTCGATCCTCGGCCACGAGGGCGCGGGCGTCGTGCTCGAAGTTGGCGAGGGCGTGACCACGCTGAAGCCCGGCGATCACGTGATTCCGCTCTACACGCCCGAATGCCGCGAGTGCCCGTCCTGCCTGTCGGGCAAGACGAACCTCTGCACCGCGATCCGCAACACCCAGGGCCAGGGCCTGATGCCCGACGGCACCACGCGCTTCTCGATGCTCGATGGCACGCCGATCTACCACTACATGGGCTGTTCGACCTTCGCCAACCACACCGTGATGCCCGAGATCGCGCTCGCCAAGGTGCGCGACGACGCGCCCTTCGACAAGATCTGCTACATCGGCTGCGGCGTCACCACCGGCATCGGTGCGGTGATCAACACCGCCGGCGTCGAGATCGGCTCGACCGCGGCCGTGTTCGGCCTCGGCGGCATCGGCCTCAACGTGATCCAGGGCCTGCGCATGGCAGGGGCCGACATGATCATCGGTGTCGACCTGAACGACGACAAGGCCGAGATGGCCCGGAAGTTCGGCATGACCCACTTCGTCAACCCGTCCAAGGTCGACAGCACCGTGCAGGCCATCGTCGACCTGACCAAGCGGGGCGCCGACCAGATCGGCGGCGTGGACTACAGCTTTGACGCCACCGGCAATGTTCAGGTGATGCGCGACGCGCTCGAGTGCTCGCACCGCGGCTGGGGCGTGTCGGTCATCATCGGCGTGGCGCCGGCCGGGGCCGAGATCTCGACCCGGCCGTTCCAGCTGGTCACCGGCCGGGTCTGGAAGGGCACCGCGTTCGGCGGCGCCAAGGGCCGCACCGACGTTCCCAAGTTCGTCGAGTGGTACATGGACGGCAAGATCGAGATCGATCCGATGATCACCCACAAGATCACCCTCGACGAGATCAACCACGGCTTCGAGCTGATGCACGAGGGCAAGTCGATCCGGGCGGTGGTCGAATACTGATGGAGACGATTGCAGAAAACCGAAGCTTCGGCGGAACGCAGACCGTTTACAAGCACGCCTCCGAATCCTGCGGCTGCGACATGACCTTCGCGGTCTACCTGCCGCCGCAGGCCAAGGACGGGCCGGTGCCGGTTCTGTGGTATCTCTCGGGTCTGACCTGCACCCACGAGAACGCCGTGACCAAGGGCGGCTTTCAGGAGCACGCGGCGAAACACGGCCTTGCGGTCGTGTTTCCCGACACCTCGCCGCGGGGCGAGGGCGTGGCCAATGACGACGCCTACGATCTTGGCCAGGGTGCCGGGTTCTACGTCAACGCCAAGCGCGACCCGTGGAAGCCGCATTTCCAGATGTACGACTACATCACCAAGGATCTGCGCGGCATCGTCGAGGGGCTGAGCGGCATCGGTGGCAAACACGGCATCACCGGCCACTCGATGGGCGGACACGGGGCGCTGACCATTGCGATGCGCAACCCGTCGATGTTCGATAGCCTGTCGGCCTTCGCGCCGATCGCGCATCCGACCCAGTCGGACTGGGGGCGCAAGCAGCTCTCGGCCTATCTTGGCGACGACGAGGGGTGCTGGGCAGAACACGATTCCACGCTGCTGCTGGAGGAGCACGGCTGGAAGGATGATCTGCTGGTGGACCAGGGGGCGAGCGACCAGTTCCTCGACCTGCTCAAGCCCGAGGCGCTGGCCGCGGCCATCGCCAAGCGCCGTCAGCCCGCCACCTTCCGGATGCAGGAAGGCTATGACCACTCGTATTTCTTCGTGAACACCTTCGCGGGAGATCACGTCGCCTGGCACGCCGCGCGACTGAAGTAAGGAACCCTGGAAAGGGAGGAGGACAAAGATGATCCAGAAACTGCTCGCCACGGCGTGCCTGCTTAGCCTTTCGGCCGGGATTGCCTCGGCCGAAGGCGACGCTGAGAAAGGCGAAAAGGTCTTTCGCAAGTGCCGCGCCTGCCATGCAGTGGGGGAGGGGGCCGAGAACAAGGTCGGCCCGCAGCTGAACGGCATCGTGGGCCGCGACATCGCGGCGCTCGACGGTTTCGGCTATTCCGACGCGCTCATCGAGCTTGCCGCCGAGAAGGGCGCCTGGACCGAAGAGGAACTCGCAGCCTTCCTCGAGAAGCCGCGCAGCTACGCCAAGGGCACGAAGATGTCGTTCGCCGGCCTCCGCAAGGAGGACGAGCGCGCCGACGTCATCGCCTATCTGGCCACGTTCACCGAGTAAGGGAGGCACGCGACACCAGACACACCAGATTCCGGCAAGGGCGGGAGGAAGAGGAGCCCGATCCGGATGCGCCCGAGGCAGTGCCGACCGGCGGTCGGTTGTCCCCGGGACAACAGGCGGAAACGCCGACACACCCAAGGGAGAAGGACATGAAGACACTGACGTTGCTGACGTCGGGCGTGGCTCTTTTAGCCGCATCGTTTGCCTCGGCCAACGAAGACCTGATGACCCAGATGGACGACGCTTCGCAATGGGCGATCCAGACGGGCGACTATGCCAACCAGCGCTACTCGGAACTCGACTCCATCAACAAGGACAACGTGGGCGACCTGCAGGTGGCCTGGACCTTCTCGACCGGCGTGCTGCGCGGGCATGAAGGCTCGCCGCTCGTGGTCGGCGACACGATGTTCGTGCACACGCCGTTCCCCAACATCGTCTACGCGCTGGATCTCAACGAGGACGGCAGGATCAAGTGGCGCTACGAGCCCAAGCAGGATCCCAATGTGATCCCGGTGATGTGCTGCGACACGGTCTACCGTGGCGTCGCCTATGCCGACGGCAAGATCTTCCTGCATCAGGCGGACACCAAGGTGGTCGCGCTCGACAGCGAAACCGGCGAAGTGCTCTGGGAGGTGGTCAACGGCGACCCGTCCAAGGGCGAGACCAACACCGCCACGGTGATGCCGGTGAAGGACAAGGTGATCGTCGGCATTTCGGGCGGCGAGTTTGGCGTTCGCGGCCATGTCACCGCCTACAACATGGAAACCGGCGAGCAGGAATGGCGGGCCTACTCCATGGGCCCGGACGAGGACATTCTGGTCGATCCGGAAAACACCACCCATCTCGGGGAACCGGTGGGCGAGAACTCGGGCACCAACACGTGGGAAGGCGATCAGTGGATGATCGGCGGCGGCACCACCTGGGGCTGGTATTCCTACGACCCCGAGGCCGACCTGATCTACTACGGCACCGGCAACCCCTCGACCTGGAACCCGGCGCAGCGGCCCGGCGACAACCGCTGGTCGATGACCATCATGGCGCGCGATCCCGACGACGGCATGGCCAAGTGGTTCTACCAGATGACCCCGCATGACGAGTGGGACTTCGACGGCGTCAACGAGATGATCCTCACCGATCAGGAGGTCGATGGCGAGATGCGCAAGCTTCTCACCCATTTCGACCGCAACGGCCTCGCCTACACGATGGACCGGCTCACCGGCGAGCTCATGGTCGCCGAGAAGTTCGATCCGGTGGTGAACTGGACCACGGGCGTCGACATGGACCCCGAGTCCGAAAACTACGGCCGTCCGGCGGTTGTGGCCGAGTATTCCACCGAGCAGAACGGCGAGGACGTGAACTCGACCGGCATCTGCCCGGCGGCGCTTGGCACCAAGGACCAGCAGCCTGCCTCCTACTCGCCCAAGACCGAGCTGTTCTACGTGCCCACCAACCACGTCTGCATGGATTACGAGCCGTTCCGCGTGAGCTACACCGCCGGTCAGCCCTATGTGGGCGCGACGCTGGCGATGTACCCGGCGCCCGAAAGCCATGGCGGCATGGGCAACTTCATCGCCTGGGACAACATCAACGGCGAGATCAAGTGGTCGATCCCCGAGCAGTTCTCGGTCTGGTCGGGCGCTCTGGCCACGGCGGGCGACGTGGTGTTCTACGGCACGCTCGAGGGCTACCTCAAGGCCGTGGACTCCGAGACCGGGGACGAGCTTTACCGCTTTAAGACCCCGTCGGGCATCATCGGCAACGTGATGACCTACGAGCATGACGGCCGGCAGTATATCGGCATCCTTTCGGGTGTCGGCGGCTGGGCCGGCATCGGCCTCGCGGCCGGGCTCACCAACCCCAATGACGGTCTCGGCGCCGTGGGCGGCTACTCGGCCCTCAGCGACTACACCGCGCTTGGTGGACAGCTGACGGTCTTCGCCATTCCCGACTGATCCGCAGCCATCGCGGGACCGGCGGGGTGTTCCGCCCCGCCGGTCCAGACATCCCAGTGATCCCAGGACCGATAGCAAATGACCCCACCCATTCCCCTTCTTCTTGCCGCGGCCGCCTGCGCCCTCTCGGCAAGCGCGCTGGCCGCCGCGGACGCCGTCTCGATGGATGACCCGAACATCGCGGTCGATTACGAGGAAGGCGGGCGCTACTTCACCGAGGACGGCATCCCGACCTTCAACGTGGCCGAGGACGGCACGGTGGACTGGCCGACTTTCTCGGGCTTCCGCCGCTACCACGCCGAGTGCCATGTCTGCCACGGCCCGGACGGCGAGGGATCGACCTATGCCCCGGCGCTGAAGGACTCGGCGCTCGACATGGATTATTACGATTTCGTCGACGTGGTGGTGAACGGCCGCCAGAAGGTTGGCGCCGCCGAGAACTCGGTGATGCCCGCCTTCGGCACCAACCCCAACGTGATGTGCTATCTCGATGACATCTACACCTATCTCAAGGCGCACGGCTCCGGCGCCATTGGACGCGGCCGCCCGGCCCAGAAGGAAGCCAAGAGCGACACGTTCAGCGAGATGGAAGATGACTGCATGGGATAGGAACCGGCGCGGCCTCCTTGCGGTCGCGCTGACGGTCCTGATGGCCTCCCATTCAGGGCCGGGGGAGGCGCAAACCTCGGATCTTGTCTCCCGGACGACATTCAGGGTTTGCGCCGATCCGGCCAACGACCCGATGTCGATGCAGGACGGGTCGGGCTACGAGAATGCGCTGGCCGAGCTGATCGCCGGGAAGCTGGAGCTGCCGGTGCGCTACGAATGGTACCCGATGGCCACCGGCTTCATCCGCAACACGCTGAAAGCGGCCAAGTGCGATGTGGTGATGGGCTATGCCCAGGGCCACGAGCTGGTGCTCAACACCAACCACTACATGGTCTCGACCTACGTTCTGGTGGTGCCGGAAGAAAGCGCGCTGGCCGGGGTGACGCAACTCTCGGATCCGCGGCTCGAGGGCCGGGTGCTCGGCGTGGTGGCGGGCTCGCCGCCGGCCAACCACATGACGCGCTACGGGCTGATCGGCAAGGCCAAGCCCTACCAGCTTGTGGTCGACCGGCGCTATGACAGCCCGACGGTGAACATGCTCGACGATCTCGATGCCGGAGAGATCGACGCGGCGGTGATCTGGGGACCGATCGGCGGACCTCTGGTCAAGCGCGATCACCCCGGCCTCAAGGTGATCCCCCTGCTCAACGAGACCGAATTTCCCAAGCTCTTCTACCGCATCACCATGGGGGTCAGGCAGGGCGAGAAGGTCTGGCAGCGCGAGCTCAATTCGCTGATCCGCCGAAACCAGGAGGAGATCGACGCGATCCTTGCCGAGGCCGGCGTGCCGCTGGTCACCGACATGGGCGACGGGCTGCGCGAGGTCGGGCAATGATCCGGGCGCTGGCAGTGGTCGTTGCGCTGCTGCCGGGGTTCGCGCTCGCGCAGGTGACAGAGCCGGAGGGCTACCGGATGGAGGGCTATCGTGCCCCGGTGCCGGACACCCTGGCGGGTGCCACGGTGGTCGGACCGGAAGAGGCGCATGCGCTCTGGCAGAGCGGCGAGACCGCCTTCATCGACGTGCTGCCGCGTCCGCCAAGGCCCGCGAACCTGCCAGAGGGCACGGTCTGGCGTGATACGCCGCGCGACAGCATCCCGGGGGCGCTCTGGCTTCCCAATGTCGGATACGGTGCCATCGCCGAGGCGACGGACCGCTACTTTCGCGAGGGGCTTGCGGAGGCGACCGGAGATGATCCGGCGCATCCCGTGCTGTTCTTTTGTCTCGACGCGTGCTGGATGAGCTGGAACGCCGCCAAACGCGCGCTTGGTCACGGCTATCAAGAGGTTTACTGGCTGCCACAGGGCACCGACGGCTGGAGCGCCCTCGGCTATCCGCTCGAGCGCGCCACGCCGCATCCCGGCCACCCCTGAGCGCAGCGCCTCGCGACCGGCTTGCGCCCTTGCCACGACGTATCGCCGCGGCCCGCTCCGGCCTGCCTCCGGCGGGAGTATTTTTGACGAAGAGAAGCCAGGGGGCCGCGCTGCTGTGGGCTCTGGTGGTCCAGTCCCTCGGGCGTGGGGTTTCCGCAGGCCAAGGGCACCGCCCGCCCCCCACACGGGCGCATCGCGCGGACACACCGAAACCGGGTTTCCGTAGATCGCCGGTCGATCCGGCATCCTGACCGTCGCGCAAGCAGCGCGACCCGGTCTGGCAAGGTGCAAAGCCCGCAGTCCGCGCCGTCTCGCTCAGGACAGCCGCCGGCGCGATCAGGTGGGTGCGCTCATGGAGCGGATACAGGCACAGGCCGCCATCGGGCAGGTGGCCCGAAAGCACGCGCGCTCGGGCCGCCGCACCAAAGAGAGCGCACGGGCGGCGGGACCGCGGCTCCTCGGATCGAACACGAGACGGGCGCGGGAGGCTCGCCCGCGTGCTGTTTGCGTGCCGCGGGCGGGCCTGCGGCGGCGGAGGCCGCTTTCCTGCCGGGCGCTTGAAGGGCCGGGATGTCAGCACCCCGGCTTTCAGCCAGGGCGCGTGTTCATGATGCCCCATAGTCCCGCACCGCCGATCAGACAGGTGCCCGTGATGACTGGCGCGCTCGGTAGCGTTCCGAAGAACACCACAGCCCAAAGCGCCGCAAACACCAAATAGGAGAAGTCGAGCCCGGCCACGACGACGGTCGGACCAAGCTGATAGGCGCGCGCCAGAAGCACATGGATCGCGATCGAGATAAACGCCAGAAGCGCAACCACAGCTGCAGTTTCGCCGTCCAGCGGCGCCCACGCCGTGAGGAGGAACGGATAAGCATCGGGGCGCGCGACGATGGCAGAGACGATGATCCCGGCAAGCCCCGAGATCGCGAAGACGATGTTGAGGGAGAAGGTCAAGATCCAAGCGTCAATGGCGCCGACCCGCCCCCGGGTGGTGACCATCGCGACCGCGTAGCACAGGGCCGAGACCAGAGGGATCAGCGCCGCCATCGAGAATTCGTCCCCGGTCGGTCTCAGGACGATCAGCACACCGACAAAGGCGGCCAGAACAGCCCCCCACTGGGCGAGGGCAATCTTCTCACGCAAGAAAAGGCCGGAAAACAGGACAATGAACAACGGGCCGGTATAGTAGACCGCCGAGACCACCGGGAGGGCGAGCACCGGCAGGGCCGCATAGAATGCCACGTACATCGCCACGATCAGTGCCGACCGGAGCAGAACCCAGCGGTTCAAGGCTGAGCGCAGACGACCGTGACCGGTCCGAAGGATCAGCACGGCCAGGAGCGGCAGGATCAGGATCGAGCGCAGGAAGAAGAGTTGCCACAGCGGCAGTCCCGCGCTCAGCAGTTTCACCAAAGCATCCTGCAGCGCCATGAGGGAGGTGGCGCACAGGATTGCCGCCGGGCCCCCCAGACGGGAAAGATCGGGGGGCGCCCCCGTGACACGACGGATCGCATTTAGCATAATTCAACTCAAGAATTCTAACTTTTATCAAAAAAATGGATGCAAAATTGAGATGGGTCAACAGAGGGACGACCAGAGCGGCGGCGCGACCACAGGCGTGCGGGATACGAAGGAGATCGTTGGCGCGCGCATGCGTGACCTGCGCAAGGCCAAGGGGATGACCCTGCAACAGCTGTCCGGTGAAACCGGACTGTCGGTCGGCTACCTGAGCCAACTGGAGCGTGAACAGGCCGTGCCCTCGATCCGGTCGCTCAACACGATCTCTCGCGCGCTCGGTGTGAACATCAGCTGGTTCTTTCCCGACCCTGATCGACAGGCGAGCCCGGAAGGCGACGTCATCGTCCGGGCCTCGCGCCGCTCCGCGCTCCGGTTCGAATCCGGCATCCGTGACGAGCTTTTGTGCCCGACGCTCGGCGGCAATTTGGAGATGCTGCTGTGCACGTTCGAGCCCGGCGCAAGTTCCGGCGCGTCATATGCGCATGATGGTGAAGAGGCCGGGTATGTCAGCGAAGGCCAACTCGAGCTTCGTATCGAGGATGAAACCTATCTTCTGAACGCGGGCGACAGTTTCCACTTCGATTGCAACCGCCCGCATGGCTACGCCAACCCGTCAGACCAGCGCACCGTCGTCGTGTGGAGCGTGACGCCACCGCATTACTGATGCGGCACGCCTGCGGGGACATGCCGCGCAAGGGCTTGGGGCGGTCACGCGGCGCAGCGTTGAGCTGGATCACCGCCTTCGACGCTGCGCTGTAGTCCAGCCCATTGCCGCCTTCGAGAGTCGGCAGCGGCTTCTGCGGTCGACCGCCTTCGTTGCTGCCAGCCAGACGGCATCCAGCAGCCCCGACCGTGAATGAACGGGGCCGCAGGCCGACGCGCCCCGCGACCGCGTTTGCTGACGAAGGGCGGCGGTTCCAGACGTGGCGTCAGATCGATCCGAGGTAATACCCGATGGCCTCCGCCAGTTCTGTCTCCTCATAGCCAAAATGCGAGCGCACGACCTCTTCCAGTTTTCGGTAGGTGGCGGCGGCATGGAGGAAATTCGCCTCGTCCGGATGTTCCATCAGCGCGTCGGCGGCGCGGCTGAGCCGGATGATCAATTCGTGCACCACCTCGTGTTCCGAGAGCAGTTTGGCAACGACCTCTTGGAACATCCCGCCACCCGCGGCTTCGATCCGGGGGAACATACTGGACCCTTCGATGTCGTGGTGCAGTTTGAGCACCCGGCACTCGTGCCCGCAAAGGTTTCCGAACGCCCGCAAATTCTCCGTCATGTCGAGCGACAGGACGATCTGCTTCAGGTTCTCGGGCGGAGCGTCTCCGGCTTCGATCCGCGCCAGAACCGCTCCGATCTGAGCCATCTCCATCAGGTAGTGACGGTGGATCGCCGCCAGCTGCCGACCTTGGCGGCGGTGCATCTCTGTCGCTGCCGGAACCTTCGGCGCTTTGGGTCGCGAGGACTCGTCGATATCGAGGTCGTCCAGCGGAAGTGTTGAGAGGTCAGTCATGTCTGGCATGAAAGCCTCCGCGCCCGCCGCGTCAAGAGCGCCGGCCTCGCGAAATGCGCCATCGCCTTGCGGATGCAAGCGCAGCCAACCCGGATCTGCCGGCCCTCAAGGATGTCTTCGCCGCGCTGACGCCGCATGGTCGACCATCGCGCAGCGGCTTCATGGCCTGGAGGTGACAAGCGCACCAAGCGGCCGGTCAGCGGGTCTTCAGCAGGTGCGCCTTCAATCCATCCGGATAGAGGCGGGGCCCGCCGGGTTGATCCAGCTTGTCGAGCGAAAACCACTCTGCGAAGCAGGTGGCGCCGCTATCCTCCCGAAACGCGATGCGCGTGTCGTCGGCATAGGCCATATCGCTGAATTTCACATCAAAGATCGCAAGCAACTCGTGACCGAGGGTGCCCTCGTGAGTGTAGATATTCTCCATGAAGACAGGCGATCCCGTGATCTCCACGGCGACGTCGAGTTCCTCGCGGAACTCGCGAATGACGGCAGCCTCTGCCGTTTCGCCGAACTCGACCGTGCCGCCCAAGGGACGAACACCCTTCACGCGTCCCGCATCATCCAAGACCTCGGATGCAAGGAGTTGGCCGTCTCGCCAATGAAGGCCGAGAGCCTTGAAGCGAATTGTGGATGCGGGGCGCCAGGTTTTCATGGCGGTGACTTACCGGGCGATGTGACCGCCCGCAACGGCCCCGGCGCGCACGGGCGGTGCTGCTGCAGAAGGCGCAGCCACAACCGTCACGCTGCCGGAGCCTGAACGGCGCGCGCCCCGGCCTCGGGCGCCGCGACACGGCGTGCCCAAGGCAGGCGCGCGTCACAGGGTGGAGCCGCCTCCCGTCGAACAAGGGCGCGCGTCCGGGACGCTACCGGACGAGCGTGGTCAGTCCGCGAAGGGCCATGGCCCCGGGAAGCGGCCGGTGGGCACGCAGTCCGAGGTGAGGCAGGCCCAGTCGACATGCCAGCGATAGACGCTGAACGCGCCCGGTTCGAGAACAAGGCCGTTCTCGGTTGTCTCCTCCCGGTGGTCGAGATCGACGGCGTGGCAGGTGGAGGGGGCGATCTGGCACGTCACGTGCCCGATCTGCGCTGTCATCGCGCGGTGTACGTGACCCGATATCATGCGCACCGGGCCGGGATGCGCCTCGAGCCGCGCCATGAGGGGTGCGCCGTTTCGCAGGTTGTCCGCATCCATCGCCCGGATCCCGGAGGGCATCCACGGATGATGGGTGGCGACCACGGCCGGTTGGTCGCCGATGGCGGTGAGGGTCCTGTCGAGAAAGTCGAGCCCGGTCTCGGCGATCTCGCCGTGATGCGCGCCGTCCAGAAGCGTGTCGAGACCGATGAGCGACACCGGCCCGAGGTCACGGTGCCACTGGATCGGCCCCTCGGCGGGCATCCACTCGGTCTCGCGGAACGCGGCGCGCATCTCGTCGCGCCGGTCATGGTTGCCTGGAATGGCGAGCAGCGGCAGTTTCAGCGGCGCCACAAGCGACTTGAAATGCGCGTATTCCTCGGCGGTGCCGTGATCGGTAAGATCACCCGTGACGACGATGCAATCGACCGGCCCGAGGACGGGAAGCGTGTCATTGATCGTCTCGACGGCGCGGGCAAGCGCCTCGGCCGTGTCGGACCGACCGCAGGCCAGCGCGCCCGGGGCCACGACATGGGTGTCGGTGATCTGGAGAAAGGTCGTCATCAGGCGGCATCCGGTTGGTCGAGGGTGAGGATCGCCGGCGCGGCGATGCTGAGGCGGACGATCTCGCCGGGCGCGGGGGCCTCGCGTCCGCTGTGAAGGGCGAAAAGCGTCCCGTCGGCCCCGCCGCTCAGGGCGATCCGGTAATGCGTCCCGAGGAAGGTGACGCTCTCGACCCGCGCGCGCAGCGGTCCGTCGGGGTCGAGCCGGATGTCCTCGGCACGGACGAAGGCCGCGCGGCCCTCGGCCTGCGCCGGCAGCGAGAGGCTGCCGCCGGGCAGGTGCAGCGTTGCCCCGTCGATCCGGCCGCCGAGCGGCATGGCGTCGCCCACGAAGCCGGCGACGAAGGCGGTTGCGGGATTGCGGTAAAGGGCCTCGGGCGTGCCGATCTGCACGATCCGACCCTGCTCCATCACCGCCACCCGGTCGGCGATGGCCATCGCCTCGGTCTGGTCATGGGTGACTAAGATCGCCGTAATCCCGAAGCGCCGCAGCAGGATCGCCAGTTCGTCGCGAAGGTGGGTGCGCAGCGCCGCGTCGAGCGCCGAGAGCGGCTCGTCCAGCAGCAGAAGGCGCGGCCTCGGTGCGAAGGCGCGGGCCAGCGCCACACGCTGCCGCTGCCCGCCCGAGAGCGCGGTCACCGGACGGTCGGCGTAAGGTGCGAGGCGGCAGAGTTCGATCACCTCGTCCACGCGGGCGTCGATCTCGGCCTGCGGCAGGCGCTGCATCTTGAGCCCGTAGCCCACGTTGCGGCGCACCGACATGTTGGGAAACAGCGCGTAGGACTGGAACACCATGCCCATGCGGCGGGCTTCCACCGGCTGGTGGGTCAGGTCCTCGCCATCGAACCTCACCGCTGAGCCGGCATCGGGCGTTTCCAGCCCCGAGATGATCCGCAGCAGGGTGGACTTGCCGCAGCCCGAAGGCCCGAGCAGCGCGACAATCTCGCCCCTGGGGATCTCGAGGTCGGTCGGGCGCAGCGCCTTGGTCCCGTCGGGATAGGTCTTGGCGACGCCGGAAAGCGATAGGGTCATGAGGCAATCCTTTGAGCACGGGCGCTTGCCCATTGCATGGCCATCAGAAGCGGCACGATCATCACGAAGAAGACCAGCGTGTAGGCCGAGGCGATCTCGAGCCGCATCGAGGCGTAGCTGTCGGCAAGGCCCACGGGCAGGGTCTTGAGGTAAGGTGTGTGCAGCATCCAGGTCAGGTTGAATTCCCCGATCGACAGGGTGACGACCGTGAGCGCGCCCGCAAGGATGCCGGGCAGCGCGTTCGGCACCACCACGTCGACAAAGCGCCGCGCGGGGCCGGCGCCCAGGGTCGCGGCCCCTTCCTCCAGTGTCCTGAGGTCGATCGCCGCCAGCACCGCCAGCACGGAGCGGACCATGAAGGGCAGCGTGTAGAGAACGTGGCCGACGAGGATGAAGGTCCAGCTGGTGCGAAAGCCCTGCATCGTGCCGTAGAGCTGGAGCAGCGCCAGCGCCAGCGCGAGGCCCGGAATGGCCAGCGGAAGCGAGATGAACTCCTCGATGATCCGCGATGTCCGTCCGGGGTTTCGCGCCAGCGCATAGGCCGCAGGCACCCCGATCACCAGCGTCACGACGAGGCAGCAGACCGCCAGCCACAGCGACAGGAAGATGCTGTCGGCATAAAGCGCCCAGACCTCGCCCACCCATTTCAGCGTCAGCCCGGAGGACAGGCCACGAAAGTAGTTTGCCGTGATGCCGGCGAGGGCCGACATGATCGTTGGCACCAGCAGGAAGGCGCAGGCCAGCAGCGTCACCACGAGCTGCAACAGGCGGCCCGGGCTTTTCAGGATCTCGCGCATCGGTCAGCCTCCCGCCGCGATGGATGTGCCCGAGACGCTCCGCGCGATCAGCAGCAGGCCCCAGGTGACCAGCCCCAGCATTACCGACAGGGCCGAGGCCATGGCGATGTTCGCCGACAGCGTGAACTCGGTATAGATCGTCATGGGCAGCACATCGATATCGGTCGCCAGCGTGAAGGCGGTTCCGAAGGCGCCCATCGCGGTGGCGAAGGCAATGGCCCCCGCGGCGATCATCGCGGGCGCGAGCGCGGGCAACAGCACGTCGATCAGCACCCGGTGGCCGGGCGCGCCGAGGGTGCGGGCGGCCTCTTCCAGCGCCGGGTTCAGCTTTTCGGCAGCCGCCATCACGGTCAGCAGCACGCGCGGGATCGAGAAGTAGAGATACCCGAGGAACAGCCCGAAGACCGAGTAGGCGAAGACGACATGGCCCGGCGTCAGCTGGTTGATCAGCCCCTGCCGCCCGCCGAGAAGGATGATCATGAAGCCCACCACCACGCCGGGAAAGGCCAGAGGCAGGGTGAGGATCGACAAGAGCGCGTTGCGCCCGGCAAAGCGGTTGCGCACCAGAAACAGTGCCGCCGTCGTCGAGACCGCGACGGCCGCGACCGTGACCGCCAGCGAGACCAGCACGGTCTGGAGAAGCGACGTCATGTAGCGGGGCGTGCGCAGAATCTCGAGATAGACACCCCAGCCGGCGTCGCCCTCGGCGGCGCCGAGGACCAGCCGCGCCAGCGGCAGGGCAAGGAATGTCAGCGCAAAGATCGCCAACGGCAGCAGGCAAAGAAGGGGGAAAGCGCGTGAGGTCATCGGTCCGTCCGAAAAGACGGGGCCCGGCACCGGGACGGCGCCGAGCCCCTCGAATTCACTTCACCTCTGAGAGGTAGCGCTCGCCAAAGGCCGCCTGCGCCTTCTCCATCTCGCCGTAATCGACCGAGACGGCGCGCTCGTAGTCGGAGGCGGGCAGGAACTTGTCGGCCACCTCGGCGGGCAGCTCCACGGGGCGCGCCGGCTGCAGATAGGCGTTGGTCCAGATCGCCTGACCCTCATCGGACAGGATGAAGTCGAGGACCTTCTTGCCGGCCTCCGCATGCGGCGCGTCTGCCACGAGGCTCATGACGTAGGGCACCCGCACGGAGCCCTCGCAGGGCAGAACGAACTCGAAATTGCCGTCTTCCTCGTACTTGCCGCGATAGGCGTTGAAGTCGTAGTCGAAGAGGATCGGGATCTCGCCAGAGACGACGCGCGCGAACGAGGTCTGCTTGGGCACGATCGGGTCATTCTCGGCGAGCTGGCTGAAATAGTCGATCGCCGGGTCGAAATTGCCCAGGTCGCCGCCATTGGCGAGGTTCACGGCGACCGCACCGGCATAGCCCACGAAGGCCGACGACGGATCGAGATAGCCCACCATGCCGCGGTATTCCGGCTTGGTCAGGTCGGCCCAGCATTGCGGCACCGGCGCGCCGCCAAGCGCGTCGACATTCACGAAAAGGCCCACGGTGCCGTAATGCACGGCGAACCACTTGCCTTCGGGATCCTTCAGACCCTCGGGGATCTCGTCGAAGCCCGCAGGCTTGTAGGCCTCGACCACGCCCTCGGCACCGGCCTTGATGCCCGTCGTCACGCCGTAATAGGCGACGTCGGCGACCGGGGCCGCGCGCTCTGCCAGAAGCTGGCTGAAGGTCTGGCCGGAGTTCTTGTTGTCGTGCGGAAGCTGCACGCCGATCTGTTCGTCGATCGCCTCGAGCATCGACGCCCAATCGGCCCATTCGGGCGGGCAGTTGTAGCAGACGGCGTCTTCGGCAAAGGCGGGCGCGGCGATTGCGGTTGCGAAAACCGCCGTGAGAACAGTATGTTTCATGGGTTCATCCTCGTTTGGGTTCGGTATCTGGATCGGTCTGGACGGGTGGAACGGACGACGGCCGGGCGGCAACCTGGTCGTCGTCACGGGTTTCCGGGCAGGGCGCCGCGAGCGTCGCGCCGGACCGGAAAGCGAAGGGCAGAGAGGGCGGTTGGTCTACGCCCCGTCCCTGCAGCATGTCTGTCAGCATTTCGGCGGCGCGCCGGCCCATGCGACCGGGCGCGGTCTCCACCGTGGCGAGCGGCACGTCGAGCAGGCGCCCGATCTCGATCCCGTCGAAGCCCACGACCGAAAGATGTTCTGGCACGCTCAGCCCGAGCAGCCGCGCGGCCTTCTGCACGGCGATCGCCAGAAAATCGTTCGAGGCGAAGATCGCGGTCACGTCGGAATGCTCCGACAGCAGCGCGGCCAGCTTCTCCGGCGTGTTCGCCTCGGCCTCGCTCAGTTCGATCAGCACGGGGTCCGGGAGGGCCCGGGCCCGACATTCCGCGAGAAAGCCCGCGTAGCGGTTGCGTGACCGGTCGGAGCTTGCGAAGCGCAACGCGAGAAAACCTGTCCGCCGGTGACCGTGGCGCAGGCATTCCCGCGCGACGGTGCGGGCGGCCTCGGCATTGTCGACATAGGCCGAGGGGATGCCCGCCACCGGGTCGTGAAACATCAGCACCGTCGGGATGTCGCGGCTTCTGGCACGCGCCAGCGCGGGGCTGTCTCCGGGATCGACCATCGTCACGATCAGCCCGTCGATCCCCTTCGAGACCAGCGTTTCGATGGCCGCATCATCGGCGGCCGCGTCGTAGCCGGAGCTTGCGATCAGGAGCTGATAGCCGGTGCCCGAGAGCGCGTCCTGCAGCCCCTGAACGGCCTCGGCGAAGACCGGGTTGGCGAGCGACGGGACGAGGCAGCCGATGGTCATCGAGCGGCGGCTCTGCAGGGCGCGGCCAATGGCGCGGAATGAGAAGCCCAACTCGCGCGCCGCGCGCTCCACGCGATCCCGGACCGCCGGGCTGGACGAGCCGGACCGGTTCAGGACCCGGCTCGCCGTCGCGACACCGCAGCCTGCCTTCTGGGCAACGTCTTTTATGGTGACCCTCTGTGTCCGCACGCGGCTGACCCTTTTGGAAACGTTTCCATGCGCAGCTACCCGACAGACGTGAAGCCTGTGTGACAGAGCGGCGAAAAGACAGATTACCTTGAAAAGGCGGCCAGCCATTGGGCGGGCGCCGGCCTCAACAAGGCCGCTGTCCAAGCGCGTTGGCGGGGGTCAGCCATCGTGCCGCCAGCGCGGAGCCCGGTTTGGTGACCTGGTCGACTGACGGTCTCGGCATGGGCGGCTTGCTGTCGCTCTCTGGTGCCCCTCTTGCGCAAGGCACATCTGGAAAGCGTCGGAGCGAGCCCTGCCATGCGCTCTATGACCCATGCGATGCGGGCCGCGAGGCTCGGTTAAGTCAGCGCGGCGGCGCGGAACCGGAGCAGACGGCTTTCAGGGCAGGTCGCCGTCGAACAGGAAAGCGCCGAAGGCGCGCGGGCCGTCGGCGGTGTCGAGCACGGCCAAGGTCTCGAGGCTGGCCGCGTCGATCACGCTCAGGGTGTTGTCGAACCAGTTGGCCACGGCGATGCGGCCGTCGGCGGTGGCGGAGATGCCTTCGGGATATTCGCCGGTCTCCAGCGTGGCGACGGGCGAGAGATCGGCGAGCGCAATGACCGAAAGCGTGTTGTCATATTGGTTGGTGACGAAGGCGCGCCCGGCGGCGAAAGCCACGCCGTAGGGGCGTTCTCCCACCGGCACCGTGGCCAGCACCTCGCCCGAGGCCGGATCGATCACCGTCACGTCGTTGCTGCCGACATTGCCGACGAAGAGCCGCCCGTCGGGCGCGAAACCGAGGCCGAAGGGGCGGGTGCCAACCGGGACGCTGCGCAGAAGGGCAAGCGTTTCGGTGTCGTAAAGGCTGATCCGGTCGGCATCGCGCTCGGCGGCGGCCAGAAGCCTGCCGTCGGGCGACAGCGCGAGGCCCGCGGGCGCGGCACCGGCGGGCAGATCGGCCTGAACCTCCAGCGTCGTGCCGTCGAGGGCCCAGAGCCGGGCGTTGTACCAGTCGGAAACGAAGAGCCGGTCACGGCCCGGATCATAGGTTGCACCGATCGGGCCGCCCTCGAGGGCGGCCCGATCGGTGCAACCTATGATCCGGGCCGTGACCGGCTCTTCGTTTCCGACTGGTACAACGCCCGGCTCTGGGCCCTCGACGGCACGACGCTGGAGGTTCAGGCCGATCTGCCCGCCGGTGCCGCGCCCGCGGGCCTCGCGCTGTCGCCCGACGGCAGGCTTCTGGCCGCCGCCGAGCGCGATGCCGACCGGATCAGCCTTTACGACACCGAAACGCTTGCCCTTCTGCGCAGCGTCCCGGTTGGCACCCGCCCCTTCGGCCTCGGTTTCGCGCCCGACGGGCGGCTCTTCGTCGGCAATGTCGGCAGCAACGACGTGACGGTGATCGATCCGGCCTCGGGCGAGGTGCTGGCCACGGTGCCGGTGGGAGAACGCCCCTACGGCGTGGCTTTCGCCGCCGGGCGCGCCTTCGTCACCAACCAATATGACAACACGCTTTCGGTCATTGCGCTCGCCGATCTCTCGCCCGTCGCCACGCTGGAGACCGGCGAATATCCCGAAGGCATCTCCGCCACCGCCGACGGCCGCATCGCCGTGGCCAACTGGTTCGACAACACCCTGAGCGTGATCGACGCGGCCAGCCTCGAGACCTTGGCCGTGCTCGACACCGCCGACGGCCCGCGCGCCTTCGGCGCTTTCCTGTTCGACGGCGACCTGCCCTGAAAGCCGTCTGCTCCGGTTCCGCGCCGCCGCGCTGACTTAACCGAGCCTCGCGGCCCGCATCGCATGGGTCATAGAGCGCATGGCAGGGCTCGCTCCGACGCTTTCCAGATGTGCCTTGCGCAAGAGGGGCACCAGAGAGCGACAGCAAGCCGCCCATGCCGAGACCGTCAGTCGACCAGGTCACCAAACCGGGCTCCGCGCTGGCGGCACGATGGCTGACCCCCGCCAACGCGCTTGGACAGCGGCCTTGTTGAGGCCGGCGCCCGCCCAATGGCTGGCCGCCTTTTCAAGGTAATCTGTCTTTTCGCCGCTCTGTCACACAGGCTTCACGTCTGTCGGGTAGCTGCGCATGGAAACGTTTCCAAAAGGGTCAGCCGCGTGCGGACACAGAGGGTCACCATAAAAGACGTTGCCCAGAAGGCAGGCTGCGGTGTCGCGACGGCGAGCCGGGTCCTGAACCGGTCCGGCTCGTCCAGCCCGGCGGTCCGGGATCGCGTGGAGCGCGCGGCGCGCGAGTTGGGCTTCTCATTCCGCGCCATTGGCCGCGCCCTGCAGAGCCGCCGCTCGATGACCATCGGCTGCCTCGTCCCGTCGCTCGCCAACCCGGTCTTCGCCGAGGCCGTTCAGGGGCTGCAGGACGCGCTCTCGGGCACCGGCTATCAGCTCCTGATCGCAAGCTCCGGCTACGACGCGGCCGCCGATGATGCGGCCATCGAAACGCTGGTCTCGAAGGGGATCGACGGGCTGATCGTGACGATGGTCGATCCCGGAGACAGCCCCGCGCTGGCGCGTGCCAGAAGCCGCGACATCCCGACGGTGCTGATGTTTCACGACCCGGTGGCGGGCATCCCCTCGGCCTATGTCGACAATGCCGAGGCCGCCCGCACCGTCGCGCGGGAATGCCTGCGCCACGGTCACCGGCGGACAGGTTTTCTCGCGTTGCGCTTCGCAAGCTCCGACCGGTCACGCAACCGCTACGCGGGCTTTCTCGCGGAATGTCGGGCCCGGGCCCTCCCGGACCCCGTGCTGATCGAACTGAGCGAGGCCGAGGCGAACACGCCGGAGAAGCTGGCCGCGCTGCTGTCGGAGCATTCCGACGTGACCGCGATCTTCGCCTCGAACGATTTTCTGGCGATCGCCGTGCAGAAGGCCGCGCGGCTGCTCGGGCTGAGCGTGCCAGAACATCTTTCGGTCGTGGGCTTCGACGGGATCGAGATCGGGCGCCTGCTCGACGTGCCGCTCGCCACGGTGGAGACCGCGCCCGGTCGCATGGGCCGGCGCGCCGCCGAAATGCTGACAGACATGCTGCAGGGACGGGGCGTAGACCAACCGCCCTCTCTGCCCTTCGCTTTCCGGTCCGGCGCGACGCTCGCGGCGCCCTGCCCGGAAACCCGTGACGACGACCAGGTTGCCGCCCGGCCGTCGTCCGTTCCACCCGTCCAGACCGATCCAGATACCGAACCCAAACGAGGATGAACCCATGAAACATACTGTTCTCACGGCGGTTTTCGCAACCGCAATCGCCGCGCCCGCCTTTGCCGAAGACGCCGTCTGCTACAACTGCCCGCCCGAATGGGCCGATTGGGCGTCGATGCTCGAGGCGATCGACGAACAGATCGGCGTGCAGCTTCCGCACGACAACAAGAACTCCGGCCAGACCTTCAGCCAGCTTCTGGCAGAGCGCGCGGCCCCGGTCGCCGACGTCGCCTATTACGGCGTGACGACGGGCATCAAGGCCGGTGCCGAGGGCGTGGTCGAGGCCTACAAGCCTGCGGGCTTCGACGAGATCCCCGAGGGTCTGAAGGATCCCGAAGGCAAGTGGTTCGCCGTGCATTACGGCACCGTGGGCCTTTTCGTGAATGTCGACGCGCTTGGCGGCGCGCCGGTGCCGCAATGCTGGGCCGACCTGACCAAGCCGGAATACCGCGGCATGGTGGGCTATCTCGATCCGTCGTCGGCCTTCGTGGGCTATGCCGGTGCGGTCGCCGTGAACCTCGCCAATGGCGGCGACCTGGGCAATTTCGACCCGGCGATCGACTATTTCAGCCAGCTCGCCGAGAATGACCCGATCGTGCCCAAGCAGACCTCGTTCGCGCGCGTCGTCTCTGGCGAGATCCCGATCCTCTTCGACTACGACTTCAACGCCTATCGCGGCAAGTACGAGGAAGACGGCAATTTCGAGTTCGTTCTGCCCTGCGAGGGCTCCGTGCGGGTGCCCTACGTCATGAGCCTCGTGGCAGACGCGCCGCATGCGGAGGCCGGCAAGAAGGTCCTCGACTTCATCCTGTCCGATGAGGGTCAGGCGATCTGGACCAACGCCTATCTGCAGCCGGCGCGCCCCGTGGAGCTGCCCGCCGAGGTGGCCGACAAGTTCCTGCCCGCCTCCGACTACGAGCGCGCCGTCTCGGTCGATTACGGCGAGATGGAGAAGGCGCAGGCGGCCTTTGGCGAGCGCTACCTCTCAGAGGTGAAGTGAATTCGAGGGGCTCGGCGCCGTCCCGGTGCCGGGCCCCGTCTTTTCGGACGGACCGATGACCTCACGCGCTTTCCCCCTTCTTTGCCTGCTGCCGTTGGCGATCTTTGCGCTGACATTCCTTGCCCTGCCGCTGGCGCGGCTGGTCCTCGGCGCCGCCGAGGGCGACGCCGGCTGGGGTGTCTATCTCGAGATTCTGCGCACGCCCCGCTACATGACGTCGCTTCTCCAGACCGTGCTGGTCTCGCTGGCGGTCACGGTCGCGGCCGTCGCGGTCTCGACGACGGCGGCACTGTTTCTGGTGCGCAACCGCTTTGCCGGGCGCAACGCGCTCTTGTCGATCCTCACCCTGCCTCTGGCCTTTCCCGGCGTGGTGGTGGGCTTCATGATCATCCTTCTCGGCGGGCGGCAGGGGCTGATCAACCAGCTGACGCCGGGCCATGTCGTCTTCGCCTACTCGGTCTTCGGGCTGTTCCTCGGGTATCTCTACTTCTCGATCCCGCGCGTGCTGCTGACCGTGATGGCGGCTGCCGAAAAGCTGAACCCGGCGCTGGAAGAGGCCGCCCGCACCCTCGGCGCGCCCGGCCACCGGGTGCTGATCGACGTGCTGTTGCCCGCGCTCGCGCCCGCGATGATCGCCGCGGGGGCCATTGCCTTCGCCACCGCGATGGGCGCCTTCGGAACCGCCTTCACGCTGGCGACCGATATCGATGTGCTGCCCATGACGATCTATACCGAGTTCACGCTGTCGGCGAACATCGCCATGGCCTCGGCCCTGTCGGTAATGCTGGGGCTGGTCACCTGGGGCCTGCTGCTGATCGCGCGGAGCGTCTCGGGCACATCCATCGCGGCGGGAGGCTGACCGATGCGCGAGATCCTGAAAAGCCCGGGCCGCCTGTTGCAGCTCGTGGTGACGCTGCTGGCCTGCGCCTTCCTGCTGGTGCCAACGATCATGTCGGCCCTCGCCGGCATCACGGCAAACTACTTTCGTGGCCTGTCCTCCGGGCTGACGCTGAAATGGGTGGGCGAGGTCTGGGCGCTTTATGCCGACAGCATCTTCCTGTCGCTGTGGCTGGCGGTCTGCTGCCTCGTCGTGACGCTGGTGATCGGGGTGCCTGCGGCCTATGCGCTGGCGCGAAACCCCGGACGGACATCGCGGATCATCGAGGAGTTCATCTCGCTTCCGCTGGCCATTCCGGGCCTCGCGCTGGCGCTGGCGCTGCTCCAGCTCTACGGCACGATGCAGGGCTTTCGCACCAGCTGGACCTTCATCCTCGTCGGCCACGTTCTCTACACGCTGCCCTTCATGGTCCGCTCCGTGCTGGCGGTGCTGGCGGCGATCGACCTCAGGACACTGGAGGAAGGGGCCGCGACCCTGGGCGCCGGCCCCGCGCGGCGCTTTGTCGACGTGGTGGTGCCGAACGCGCTGCCCGGCATCCTTGCGGGCGCGCTCACGGTCGTCACCCTGTCGATCGGGGAATTCAACCTGACCTGGATGCTGCACACACCTTACCTCAAGACCCTGCCCGTGGGCCTTGCCGACAGCTACGCCTCGATGCGGCTCGAGATCGCCTCGGCCTACACGCTGGTCTTCTTCGTGATGATCGTGCCGCTTCTGATGGCCATGCAATGGGCAAGCGCCCGTGCTCAAAGGATTGCCTCATGACCCTATCGCTTTCCGGCGTCGCCAAGACCTATCCCGACGGGACCAAGGCGCTGCGCCCGACCGACCTCGAGATCCCCAGGGGCGAGATTGTCGCGCTGCTCGGGCCTTCGGGCTGCGGCAAGTCCACCCTGCTGCGGATCATCTCGGGGCTGGAAACGCCCGATGCCGGCTCAGCGGTGAGGTTCGATGGCGAGGACCTGACCCACCAGCCGGTGGAAGCCCGCCGCATGGGCATGGTGTTCCAGTCCTACGCGCTGTTTCCCAACATGTCGGTGCGCCGCAACGTGGGCTACGGGCTCAAGATGCAGCGCCTGCCGCAGGCCGAGATCGACGCCCGCGTGGACGAGGTGATCGAACTCTGCCGCCTCGCACCTTACGCCGACCGTCCGGTGACCGCGCTCTCGGGCGGGCAGCGGCAGCGTGTGGCGCTGGCCCGCGCCTTCGCACCGAGGCCGCGCCTTCTGCTGCTGGACGAGCCGCTCTCGGCGCTCGACGCGGCGCTGCGCACCCACCTTCGCGACGAACTGGCGATCCTGCTGCGGCGCTTCGGGATTACGGCGATCTTAGTCACCCATGACCAGACCGAGGCGATGGCCATCGCCGACCGGGTGGCGGTGATGGAGCAGGGTCGGATCGTGCAGATCGGCACGCCCGAGGCCCTTTACCGCAATCCCGCAACCGCCTTCGTCGCCGGCTTCGTGGGCGACGCCATGCCGCTCGGCGGCCGGATCGACGGGGCAACGCTGCACCTGCCCGGCGGCAGCCTCTCGCTGCCGGCGCAGGCCGAGGGCCGCGCGGCCTTCGTCCGTGCCGAGGACATCCGGCTCGACCCCGACGGACCGCTGCGCGCGCGGGTCGAGAGCGTCACCTTCCTCGGGACGCATTACCGGATCGCCCTGAGCGGCGGGGCCGACGGGACGCTTTTCGCCCTTCACAGCGGACGCGAGGCCCCCGCGCCCGGCGAGATCGTCCGCCTCAGCATCGCCGCGCCGGCGATCCTCACCCTCGACCAACCGGATGCCGCCTGATGACGACCTTTCTCCAGATCACCGACACCCATGTCGTGGCCCCGGGCGCGCTGGCCTGCGGTCGGTCCGACACGGCCGAGGCGCTTGCCCGCGCCGTCGAGACGATCAATGACACGCTTCCCGTCCTCGGGCCGGTCGATTGCATCGTCGTCACGGGTGATCTTACCGATCACGGCACCGCCGAGGAATACGCGCATTTCAAGTCGCTTGTGGCGCCGCTGAAACTGCCGCTGCTCGCCATTCCAGGCAACCATGACCGGCGCGACGAGATGCGCGCCGCGTTCCGCGAGACCGAGTGGATGCCCGCCGAGGGGCCGATCCAGTGGCACCGTGACCTCGGGCCGGTGTCGCTCATCGGTCTCGACACGCTTCTGGACGGCGCGCATCACGGCGAGATCGCCGAGACCGGGCTCGACTTTCTCGACAGGACCCTCACCGCCATCGGCGACCAACCGGCCGTGGTCGCCACCCATCATCCGTGGATGCCCTCCGGGATCCGGGCGATGGATGCGGACAACCTGCGAAACGGCGCACCCCTCATGGCGCGGCTCGAGGCGCATCCCGGCCCGGTGCGCATGATATCGGGTCACGTACACCGCGCGATGACAGCGCAGATCGGGCACGTGACGTGCCAGATCGCCCCCTCCACCTGCCACGCCGTCGATCTCGACCACCGGGAGGAGACAACCGAGAACGGCCTTGTTCTCGAACCGGGCGCGTTCAGCGTCTATCGCTGGCATGTCGACTGGGCCTGCCTCACCTCGGACTGCGTGCCCACCGGCCGCTTCCCGGGGCCATGGCCCTTCGCGGACTGACCACGCTCGTCCGGTAGCGTCCCGGACGCGCGCCCTTGTTCGACGGGAGGCGGCTCCACCCTGTGACGCGCGCCTGCCTTGGGCACGCCGTGTCGCGGCGCCCGAGGCCGGGGCGCGCGCCGTTCAGGCTCCGGCAGCGTGACGGTTGTGGCTGCGCCTTCTGCAGCAGCACCGCCCGTGCGCGCCGGGGCCGTTGCGGGCGGTCACATCGCCCGGTAAGTCACCGCCATGAAAACCTGGCGCCCCGCATCCACAATTCGCTTCAAGGCTCTCGGCCTTCATTGGCGAGACGGCCAACTCCTTGCATCCGAGGTCTTGGATGATGCGGGACGCGTGAAGGGTGTTCGTCCCTTGGGCGGCACGGTCGAGTTCGGCGAAACGGCAGAGGCTGCCGTCATTCGCGAGTTCCGCGAGGAACTCGACGTCGCCGTGGAGATCACGGGATCGCCTGTCTTCATGGAGAATATCTACACTCACGAGGGCACCCTCGGTCACGAGTTGCTTGCGATCTTTGATGTGAAATTCAGCGATATGGCCTATGCCGACGACACGCGCATCGCGTTTCGGGAGGATAGCGGCGCCACCTGCTTCGCAGAGTGGTTTTCGCTCGACAAGCTGGATCAACCCGGCGGGCCCCGCCTCTATCCGGATGGATTGAAGGCGCACCTGCTGAAGACCCGCTGACCGGCCGCTTGGTGCGCTTGTCACCTCCAGGCCATGAAGCCGCTGCGCGATGGTCGACCATGCGGCGTCAGCGCGGCGAAGACATCCTTGAGGGCCGGCAGATCCGGGTTGGCTGCGCTTGCATCCGCAAGGCGATGGCGCATTTCGCGAGGCCGGCGCTCTTGACGCGGCGGGCGCGGAGGCTTTCATGCCAGACATGACTGACCTCTCAACACTTCCGCTGGACGACCTCGATATCGACGAGTCCTCGCGACCCAAAGCGCCGAAGGTTCCGGCAGCGACAGAGATGCACCGCCGCCAAGGTCGGCAGCTGGCGGCGATCCACCGTCACTACCTGATGGAGATGGCTCAGATCGGAGCGGTTCTGGCGCGGATCGAAGCCGGAGACGCTCCGCCCGAGAACCTGAAGCAGATCGTCCTGTCGCTCGACATGACGGAGAATTTGCGGGCGTTCGGAAACCTTTGCGGGCACGAGTGCCGGGTGCTCAAACTGCACCACGACATCGAAGGGTCCAGTATGTTCCCCCGGATCGAAGCCGCGGGTGGCGGGATGTTCCAAGAGGTCGTTGCCAAACTGCTCTCGGAACACGAGGTGGTGCACGAATTGATCATCCGGCTCAGCCGCGCCGCCGACGCGCTGATGGAACATCCGGACGAGGCGAATTTCCTCCATGCCGCCGCCACCTACCGAAAACTGGAAGAGGTCGTGCGCTCGCATTTTGGCTATGAGGAGACAGAACTGGCGGAGGCCATCGGGTATTACCTCGGATCGATCTGACGCCACGTCTGGAACCGCCGCCCTTCGTCAGCAAACGCGGTCGCGGGGCGCGTCGGCCTGCGGCCCCGTTCATTCACGGTCGGGGCTGCTGGATGCCGTCTGGCTGGCAGCAACGAAGGCGGTCGACCGCAGAAGCCGCTGCCGACTCTCGAAGGCGGCAATGGGCTGGACTACAGCGCAGCGTCGAAGGCGGTGATCCAGCTCAACGCTGCGCCGCGTGACCGCCCCAAGCCCTTGCGCGGCATGTCCCCGCAGGCGTGCCGCATCAGTAATGCGGTGGCGTCACGCTCCACACGACGACGGTGCGCTGGTCTGACGGGTTGGCGTAGCCATGCGGGCGGTTGCAATCGAAGTGGAAACTGTCGCCCGCGTTCAGAAGATAGGTTTCATCCTCGATACGAAGCTCGAGTTGGCCTTCGCTGACATACCCGGCCTCTTCACCATCATGCGCATATGACGCGCCGGAACTTGCGCCGGGCTCGAACGTGCACAGCAGCATCTCCAAATTGCCGCCGAGCGTCGGGCACAAAAGCTCGTCACGGATGCCGGATTCGAACCGGAGCGCGGAGCGGCGCGAGGCCCGGACGATGACGTCGCCTTCCGGGCTCGCCTGTCGATCAGGGTCGGGAAAGAACCAGCTGATGTTCACACCGAGCGCGCGAGAGATCGTGTTGAGCGACCGGATCGAGGGCACGGCCTGTTCACGCTCCAGTTGGCTCAGGTAGCCGACCGACAGTCCGGTTTCACCGGACAGCTGTTGCAGGGTCATCCCCTTGGCCTTGCGCAGGTCACGCATGCGCGCGCCAACGATCTCCTTCGTATCCCGCACGCCTGTGGTCGCGCCGCCGCTCTGGTCGTCCCTCTGTTGACCCATCTCAATTTTGCATCCATTTTTTTGATAAAAGTTAGAATTCTTGAGTTGAATTATGCTAAATGCGATCCGTCGTGTCACGGGGGCGCCCCCCGATCTTTCCCGTCTGGGGGGCCCGGCGGCAATCCTGTGCGCCACCTCCCTCATGGCGCTGCAGGATGCTTTGGTGAAACTGCTGAGCGCGGGACTGCCGCTGTGGCAACTCTTCTTCCTGCGCTCGATCCTGATCCTGCCGCTCCTGGCCGTGCTGATCCTTCGGACCGGTCACGGTCGTCTGCGCTCAGCCTTGAACCGCTGGGTTCTGCTCCGGTCGGCACTGATCGTGGCGATGTACGTGGCATTCTATGCGGCCCTGCCGGTGCTCGCCCTCCCGGTGGTCTCGGCGGTCTACTATACCGGCCCGTTGTTCATTGTCCTGTTTTCCGGCCTTTTCTTGCGTGAGAAGATTGCCCTCGCCCAGTGGGGGGCTGTTCTGGCCGCCTTTGTCGGTGTGCTGATCGTCCTGAGACCGACCGGGGACGAATTCTCGATGGCGGCGCTGATCCCTCTGGTCTCGGCCCTGTGCTACGCGGTCGCGATGGTCACCACCCGGGGGCGGGTCGGCGCCATTGACGCTTGGATCTTGACCTTCTCCCTCAACATCGTCTTCGCGATCTCGGGGCTTGCCGGGATCATCGTCTCTGCCATCGTCGCGCGCCCCGATGCTTATCCGTTCCTCCTCACGGCGTGGGCGCCGCTGGACGGCGAAACTGCAGCTGTGGTTGCGCTTCTGGCGTTTATCTCGATCGCGATCCATGTGCTTCTGGCGCGCGCCTATCAGCTTGGTCCGACCGTCGTCGTGGCCGGGCTCGACTTCTCCTATTTGGTGTTTGCGGCGCTTTGGGCTGTGGTGTTCTTCGGAACGCTACCGAGCGCGCCAGTCATCACGGGCACCTGTCTGATCGGCGGTGCGGGACTATGGGGCATCATGAACACGCGCCCTGGCTGAAAGCCGGGGTGCTGACATCCCGGCCCTTCAAGCGCCCGGCAGGAAAGCGGCCTCCGCCGCCGCAGGCCCGCCCGCGGCACGCAAACAGCACGCGGGCGAGCCTCCCGCGCCCGTCTCGTGTTCGATCCGAGGAGCCGCGGTCCCGCCGCCCGTGCGCTCTCTTTGGTGCGGCGGCCCGAGCGCGCGTGCTTTCGGGCCACCTGCCCGATGGCGGCCTGTGCCTGTATCCGCTCCATGAGCGCACCCACCTGATCGCGCCGGCGGCTGTCCTGAGCGAGACGGCGCGGACTGCGGGCTTTGCACCTTGCCAGACCGGGTCGCGCTGCTTGCGCGACGGTCAGGATGCCGGATCGACCGGCGATCTACGGAAACCCGGTTTCGGTGTGTCCGCGCGATGCGCCCGTGTGGGGGGCGGGCGGTGCCCTTGGCCTGCGGAAACCCCACGCCCGAGGGACTGGACCACCAGAGCCCACAGCAGCGCGGCCCCCTGGCTTCTCTTCGTCAAAAATACTCCCGCCGGAGGCAGGCCGGAGCGGGCCGCGGCGATACGTCGTGGCAAGGGCGCAAGCCGGTCGCGAGGCGCTGCGCTCAGGGGTGGCCGGGATGCGGCGTGGCGCGCTCGAGCGGATAGCCGAGGGCGCTCCAGCCGTCGGTGCCCTGTGGCAGCCAGTAAACCTCTTGATAGCCGTGACCAAGCGCGCGTTTGGCGGCGTTCCAGCTCATCCAGCACGCGTCGAGACAAAAGAACAGCACGGGATGCGCCGGATCATCTCCGGTCGCCTCCGCAAGCCCCTCGCGAAAGTAGCGGTCCGTCGCCTCGGCGATGGCACCGTATCCGACATTGGGAAGCCAGAGCGCCCCCGGGATGCTGTCGCGCGGCGTATCACGCCAGACCGTGCCCTCTGGCAGGTTCGCGGGCCTTGGCGGACGCGGCAGCACGTCGATGAAGGCGGTCTCGCCGCTCTGCCAGAGCGCATGCGCCTCTTCCGGTCCGACCACCGTGGCACCCGCCAGGGTGTCCGGCACCGGGGCACGATAGCCCTCCATCCGGTAGCCCTCCGGCTCTGTCACCTGCGCGAGCGCGAACCCCGGCAGCAGCGCAACGACCACTGCCAGCGCCCGGATCATTGCCCGACCTCGCGCAGCCCGTCGCCCATGTCGGTGACCAGCGGCACGCCGGCCTCGGCAAGGATCGCGTCGATCTCCTCCTGGTTTCGGCGGATCAGCGAATTGAGCTCGCGCTGCCAGACCTTCTCGCCCTGCCTGACCCCCATGGTGATGCGGTAGAAGAGCTTGGGAAATTCGGTCTCGTTGAGCAGGGGGATCACCTTGAGGCCGGGGTGATCGCGCTTGACCAGAGGTCCGCCGATCGGTCCCCAGATCACCGCCGCGTCGATCTCTCCGGCATCGAGATCGTCGAGCATGTTCACCGTCGGGCTGTCATAGCGCCGGTCGACCACAAGCTGGTAGGGCTTGGCCTTGCCGATCAGCCCGTAGCGCGTCATGTGGTTGGCCGGCGGCGAGCCCGCCACCACGCCGAGCACCCGGCCCTCGAGCCGCGGATCCGAGAGTTGCGTCACCCCGGCCAGCGCGCTTTCTTCCGGCACCACCAGAACGTAGGTCGAGACCATGTAGTGGTTGGTGTTGAGCACCAGCTCGTGGCCCTGGGCATAGCCCATCACCACATCGCACTTGGCCGCTTTCAGCGTGTTGCGGATGAAGCCGGTGGCCATCGGGTACCATTCGTAGCGCACCGGCAGCTCCAGCTTCCCGGCGATCAGCTCGGCCAGCGCATTCTCGTAGCCCGACCCGTCCTGCATCGACATCGGGTCGTTGGCCGGATCGGCGCAAACCCTGAATGTCGTCCGGGAGACAAGATCCGAGGTTTGCGCCTCCCCCGGCCCTGAATGGGAGGCCATCAGGACCGTCAGCGCGACCGCAAGGAGGCCGCGCCGGTTCCTATCCCATGCAGTCATCTTCCATCTCGCTGAACGTGTCGCTCTTGGCTTCCTTCTGGGCCGGGCGGCCGCGTCCAATGGCGCCGGAGCCGTGCGCCTTGAGATAGGTGTAGATGTCATCGAGATAGCACATCACGTTGGGGTTGGTGCCGAAGGCGGGCATCACCGAGTTCTCGGCGGCGCCAACCTTCTGGCGGCCGTTCACCACCACGTCGACGAAATCGTAATAATCCATGTCGAGCGCCGAGTCCTTCAGCGCCGGGGCATAGGTCGATCCCTCGCCGTCCGGGCCGTGGCAGACATGGCACTCGGCGTGGTAGCGGCGGAAGCCCGAGAAAGTCGGCCAGTCCACCGTGCCGTCCTCGGCCACGTTGAAGGTCGGGATGCCGTCCTCGGTGAAGTAGCGCCCGCCTTCCTCGTAATCGACCGCGATGTTCGGGTCATCCATCGAGACGGCGTCCGCGGCGGCCAGCGCGCTTGCCGAGAGGGCGCAGGCGGCCGCGGCAAGAAGAAGGGGAATGGGTGGGGTCATTTGCTATCGGTCCTGGGATCACTGGGATGTCTGGACCGGCGGGGCGGAACACCCCGCCGGTCCCGCGATGGCTGCGGATCAGTCGGGAATGGCGAAGACCGTCAGCTGTCCACCAAGCGCGGTGTAGTCGCTGAGGGCCGAGTAGCCGCCCACGGCGCCGAGACCGTCATTGGGGTTGGTGAGCCCGGCCGCGAGGCCGATGCCGGCCCAGCCGCCGACACCCGAAAGGATGCCGATATACTGCCGGCCGTCATGCTCGTAGGTCATCACGTTGCCGATGATGCCCGACGGGGTCTTAAAGCGGTAAAGCTCGTCCCCGGTCTCGGAGTCCACGGCCTTGAGGTAGCCCTCGAGCGTGCCGTAGAACACCACGTCGCCCGCCGTGGCCAGAGCGCCCGACCAGACCGAGAACTGCTCGGGGATCGACCACTTGATCTCGCCGTTGATGTTGTCCCAGGCGATGAAGTTGCCCATGCCGCCATGGCTTTCGGGCGCCGGGTACATCGCCAGCGTCGCGCCCACATAGGGCTGACCGGCGGTGTAGCTCACGCGGAACGGCTCGTAATCCATGCAGACGTGGTTGGTGGGCACGTAGAACAGCTCGGTCTTGGGCGAGTAGGAGGCAGGCTGCTGGTCCTTGGTGCCAAGCGCCGCCGGGCAGATGCCGGTCGAGTTCACGTCCTCGCCGTTCTGCTCGGTGGAATACTCGGCCACAACCGCCGGACGGCCGTAGTTTTCGGACTCGGGGTCCATGTCGACGCCCGTGGTCCAGTTCACCACCGGATCGAACTTCTCGGCGACCATGAGCTCGCCGGTGAGCCGGTCCATCGTGTAGGCGAGGCCGTTGCGGTCGAAATGGGTGAGAAGCTTGCGCATCTCGCCATCGACCTCCTGATCGGTGAGGATCATCTCGTTGACGCCGTCGAAGTCCCACTCGTCATGCGGGGTCATCTGGTAGAACCACTTGGCCATGCCGTCGTCGGGATCGCGCGCCATGATGGTCATCGACCAGCGGTTGTCGCCGGGCCGCTGCGCCGGGTTCCAGGTCGAGGGGTTGCCGGTGCCGTAGTAGATCAGGTCGGCCTCGGGGTCGTAGGAATACCAGCCCCAGGTGGTGCCGCCGCCGATCATCCACTGATCGCCTTCCCACGTGTTGGTGCCCGAGTTCTCGCCCACCGGTTCCCCGAGATGGGTGGTGTTTTCCGGATCGACCAGAATGTCCTCGTCCGGGCCCATGGAGTAGGCCCGCCATTCCTGCTCGCCGGTTTCCATGTTGTAGGCGGTGACATGGCCGCGAACGCCAAACTCGCCGCCCGAAATGCCGACGATCACCTTGTCCTTCACCGGCATCACCGTGGCGGTGTTGGTCTCGCCCTTGGACGGGTCGCCGTTGACCACCTCCCAGAGCACTTCGCCGGTTTCGCTGTCGAGCGCGACCACCTTGGTGTCCGCCTGATGCAGGAAGATCTTGCCGTCGGCATAGGCGACGCCACGGTAGACCGTGTCGCAGCACATCACCGGGATCACATTGGGATCCTGCTTGGGCTCGTAGCGCCACTTGATCCTGCCGTCCTCGTTGAGATCCAGCGCGTAGACGATGTTGGGGAACGGCGTGTGCACGAACATCGTGTCGCCGACCACGAGCGGCGAGCCTTCATGCCCGCGCAGCACGCCGGTCGAGAAGGTCCAGGCCACCTGCAGGTCGCCCACGTTGTCCTTGTTGATGGAGTCGAGTTCCGAGTAGCGCTGGTTGGCATAGTCGCCCGTCTGGATCGCCCATTGCGAAGCGTCGTCCATCTGGGTCATCAGGTCTTCGTTGGCCGAGGCAAACGATGCGGCTAAAAGAGCCACGCCCGACGTCAGCAACGTCAGTGTCTTCATGTCCTTCTCCCTTGGGTGTGTCGGCGTTTCCGCCTGTTGTCCCGGGGACAACCGACCGCCGGTCGGCACTGCCTCGGGCGCATCCGGATCGGGCTCCTCTTCCTCCCGCCCTTGCCGGAATCTGGTGTGTCTGGTGTCGCGTGCCTCCCTTACTCGGTGAACGTGGCCAGATAGGCGATGACGTCGGCGCGCTCGTCCTCCTTGCGGAGGCCGGCGAACGACATCTTCGTGCCCTTGGCGTAGCTGCGCGGCTTCTCGAGGAAGGCTGCGAGTTCCTCTTCGGTCCAGGCGCCCTTCTCGGCGGCAAGCTCGATGAGCGCGTCGGAATAGCCGAAACCGTCGAGCGCCGCGATGTCGCGGCCCACGATGCCGTTCAGCTGCGGGCCGACCTTGTTCTCGGCCCCCTCCCCCACTGCATGGCAGGCGCGGCACTTGCGAAAGACCTTTTCGCCTTTCTCAGCGTCGCCTTCGGCCGAGGCAATCCCGGCCGAAAGGCTAAGCAGGCACGCCGTGGCGAGCAGTTTCTGGATCATCTTTGTCCTCCTCCCTTTCCAGGGTTCCTTACTTCAGTCGCGCGGCGTGCCAGGCGACGTGATCTCCCGCGAAGGTGTTCACGAAGAAATACGAGTGGTCATAGCCTTCCTGCATCCGGAAGGTGGCGGGCTGACGGCGCTTGGCGATGGCCGCGGCCAGCGCCTCGGGCTTGAGCAGGTCGAGGAACTGGTCGCTCGCCCCCTGGTCCACCAGCAGATCATCCTTCCAGCCGTGCTCCTCCAGCAGCAGCGTGGAATCGTGTTCTGCCCAGCACCCCTCGTCGTCGCCAAGATAGGCCGAGAGCTGCTTGCGCCCCCAGTCCGACTGGGTCGGATGCGCGATCGGCGCGAAGGCCGACAGGCTATCGAACATCGACGGGTTGCGCATCGCAATGGTCAGCGCCCCGTGTCCGCCCATCGAGTGGCCGGTGATGCCGTGTTTGCCACCGATGCCGCTCAGCCCCTCGACGATGCCGCGCAGATCCTTGGTGATGTAGTCGTACATCTGGAAATGCGGCTTCCACGGGTCGCGCTTGGCGTTGACGTAGAACCCGGCACCCTGGCCAAGATCGTAGGCGTCGTCATTGGCCACGCCCTCGCCCCGCGGCGAGGTGTCGGGAAACACGACCGCAAGGCCGTGTTTCGCCGCGTGCTCCTGAAAGCCGCCCTTGGTCACGGCGTTCTCGTGGGTGCAGGTCAGACCCGAGAGATACCACAGAACCGGCACCGGCCCGTCCTTGGCCTGCGGCGGCAGGTAGACCGCGAAGGTCATGTCGCAGCCGCAGGATTCGGAGGCGTGCTTGTAAACGGTCTGCGTTCCGCCGAAGCTTCGGTTTTCTGCAATCGTCTCCATCAGTATTCGACCACCGCCCGGATCGACTTGCCCTCGTGCATCAGCTCGAAGCCGTGGTTGATCTCGTCGAGGGTGATCTTGTGGGTGATCATCGGATCGATCTCGATCTTGCCGTCCATGTACCACTCGACGAACTTGGGAACGTCGGTGCGGCCCTTGGCGCCGCCGAACGCGGTGCCCTTCCAGACCCGGCCGGTGACCAGCTGGAACGGCCGGGTCGAGATCTCGGCCCCGGCCGGCGCCACGCCGATGATGACCGACACGCCCCAGCCGCGGTGCGAGCACTCGAGCGCGTCGCGCATCACCTGAACATTGCCGGTGGCGTCAAAGCTGTAGTCCACGCCGCCGATCTGGTCGGCGCCCCGCTTGGTCAGGTCGACGATGGCCTGCACGGTGCTGTCGACCTTGGACGGGTTGACGAAGTGGGTCATGCCGAACTTCCGGGCCATCTCGGCCTTGTCGTCGTTCAGGTCGACACCGATGATCATGTCGGCCCCTGCCATGCGCAGGCCCTGGATCACGTTGAGGCCGATGCCGCCGAGGCCGAACACGGCCGCGGTCGAGCCGATCTCGACGCCGGCGGTGTTGATCACCGCACCGATGCCGGTGGTGACGCCGCAGCCGATGTAGCAGATCTTGTCGAAGGGCGCGTCGTCGCGCACCTTGGCGAGCGCGATCTCGGGCATCACGGTGTGGTTGGCGAAGGTCGAACAGCCCATGTAGTGGTAGATCGGCGTGCCATCGAGCATCGAGAAGCGCGTGGTGCCGTCGGGCATCAGGCCCTGGCCCTGGGTGTTGCGGATCGCGGTGCAGAGGTTCGTCTTGCCCGACAGGCAGGACGGGCACTCGCGGCATTCGGGCGTGTAGAGCGGAATCACGTGATCGCCGGGCTTCAGCGTGGTCACGCCCTCGCCAACTTCGAGCACGACGCCCGCGCCCTCGTGGCCGAGGATCGACGGGAACAGGCCCTCGGGGTCGGCGCCCGAACGGGTGAATTCATCGGTATGACACAGGCCAGTGGCCTTGATCTCGACGAGAACTTCGCCGGCCTTCGGGCCTTCGAGGTTCACTTCCATGATTTCCAATGGTTTGCCGGCCTCCAAGGCCACGGCTGCACGGGTGCGCATGCAGACTCCCTCCTGACTTCAATTCAATACGCCCTGCGGCGATTGCCGCAAGTATGGGTGCGCTGTCGCATACCGAACAATACACCCAATGGTGGGTATTCCCCGGAATGGACCTCGCAGCCACCCTGTTTCATAGTCGGTTGCGGGAGGAAAGCTGATGTACACTCATAAATGCTATGCGGTTTTTGCACTGGTCGTCGCCTGTGCAACCGCCGGGAACGCGGCGGATTTTTCCGACCCGA
>Ga0114905_1000303_pt1 | contig 33458 bp, 59 predicted proteins | sample MalvireepMed_b05_FD_83499 | JGI IMG/M metagenome (GOLD analysis project Ga0114905, IMG submission 83499) | Marine viral communities from the Global Malaspina Expedition - Malaspina viral metaG DeepMed_b05 | ecosystem: Environmental > Aquatic > Marine > Oceanic | place: Mediterranean Sea...
ATAAAAAAACAGGTCAATCTACATCAATAAGTATATTTGGAAGACCATTTATGACTGTTGGAGATGCTCTTCATAAATATGGATTAAAGAAATTAGCTCAAGCTATGGATTTACATGACTATTATAGGACTACTTTATATGGTGAGCATACAGTTACAACAGATAGAATTAAAAAAGTTGTAAACAATAGAAAAGTTAGAGATAACTATATGCATCTAATGGATAAAAAACTTTCAGAAAGTGCTATTAACCAACTTACCAAACTTTCTAAAGATAAAAAGAACTATAATGAAACACAAAGAAATATGTTCAAGCAAGAGCTTAAAAAAGTAAAAGAGGTAAGTAATAAATTTAAATCAAAATTAAGCGGAGATAAAAGTAACGGGGAGTGGGCAGAAGCTCGTGATTTATGGAGAGAAACAACTAATAAAGATTTTGAAACAATAAAAGTTGAGATAAACAAAAACACCAATCCAAGAGAAGCCCAGAAAATAATTGAGGGATTAAGTGAATTATATATTAAAGATTACTTTACAAGAAGAGTTAGAAGTGAAGTTTTAGACCATTTAACTGCAAGAACTCCTGCAGTAGTAAAGATGGCTAGAAATATTAGGAAACAATTAACTAAAGAAGAATTGAAAAAGATTAGTAATAAGTTAATAGAAGATAAAAGACTAACAAAAGGCTCAAGAGAACATAAACAGATTCTCGATAAAAGAGGCGAGCTACTTCAAGACTTTATAGCGAATGAAATATTTGATATGTTTCAGTATGGACCAGCTAAAGTTAATCCATTCTTTATGAAAAAAAGGGGAGCACAACTTCCTGAATATATAGAAATAGTAAAAGATGGTAGAAAAAAACTTGTAAGAACATATGATGGTAGTATGGATGGAACAATGATTCATTATGGTTTAGGTATGACTAAACTAATTGCTACAACAAGATATTTTCCTGAGTGGACAAATTTTGGTGGTAAGTTTTCAACTGATAAAGGTACTAAAGCTCAAATAATAAAACAAATGGAAAATGACCCTGGAGCAGGAACTTATGCTTTATTGGCTCTCAAAAGACAACTTGGATTAAGTCAAACAGCAGCAGATAGATTGAATGCTCCATATTCTAGATTTGCAGGTAAAGTAACTAATCTTTCTGCTGTGATTGGATTATCATCTCCTACTTCTGGGTTAAAAAATATGATAATACAGATTCCTAGAAGTGCATATTTGTATGGTACTAGAAATACAGTTGTTGGGTTTACTAAGGCTTTTAAAATATATTATGATAAAGAAGGTTATAAAAAAGCTCAAAAAGAAGGATTAATAGGATATGGTACAAAAACAACACTTTTAGAATCTCCAGAGGTTGGTAAATATATAAAATTTTGGTTTGATAGAGTAAATCTAATGACTACGAGTGAAAATATTAATAGGATAGCTTTAGCTGAAGCTGGGAGAATGCACTTTAGTGAGTTAGTTTCTCAATTTCGAGGTAAAACAACACTATTTAGTACTCAGGTTTGGATGAGTAAAGAGCAAAAAGCAAGAGAAATGTCAAGGTATTTTAAAGAGGTATGGAGATTAACTGACAAACAAGTAGATTGGCTTAAAAAAACTGAGAATGTAACTGAGACAAAAGAATTTGGTAAGATGTTAAATTGGGTAGGATTTCAATCACATAAAAGAGGTGCTGGTGCAACAGGCACAGCAGACCTTCCTCTTTGGATGAGTAATAGATATGGTAAACCACTAACGTTATTTCATAGAATTGCAACGTCTGTAACTATTGATACATATAAAAATGTTGTAAAACCTATAAAGAACGGAAATCTAGCTCCTCTTTTTAAAGCAACTATTGGTCATGGTTTATCAGGAGCAGGTTTATATTGGATGTACAAGTGGGCTTTCAATCAACAAGCTCCAAAAGAAGATAGTCCTTTTTTAGATAGAGCTATAGCAAATATATGGAGGAGTGAAATGCTTGGTGTGTTCAGCAATGTTGCACAGCCACTTATACATCCTGATGCTGGCTTTATGGAAGGATTAAATCCAGTTATAACAAGGAATGCAATGATGGCTTGGACTGAGCTTAATTCTGTCTTTAAACAAACTAAACCATGGGATAGAGCTATTAAAGATTTTGGTAAAAACACAGTTGTTATTTGGGGTCAAGGACAGAAGGTTTTCTTTGACCATTGGCATCCATATGTATCTGATTTAAAAAGATTAAAAACATTGGAAAAAACTTGGAGAGCTGATAATAATATGCCTGTAGGCTCAGGAACATATGAAGGTACTAAAAGAAGCCCATATTATTGGGATATGAAACAAGCTCTTTTATTAAGTAAGACTGATGAAGACATGGCTAAAGCGTATTATGCAGCTTTTGATTATATTTGTAATGATTTAGAAGTTAACGAAGGATGGCGTTCAAAGGTTGGTAGAGAGAGGGAAGCTAGACGAAGACTTAAATCAACTGTAAGCCATATGAATCCTTTACTATTATCTTCAGATAAAAAAGGAGCAGATGCATCTAATAAAAATAATTTCCTTAACTTTCTCTCTCCCAAAAACAGAAAGATGGCTTTAGACCTTGAATCAATATATCATGTGAGAGTTAGAAGATTTAACAGGGTAATATCCAATCCTACTTATATAAACAGATATTCAATATATCCTGGTTAATCAAACAATTCTTTAATTGGCAGTAACGCCATCTGACTAGCATTATCATCACCACCCATAACCATCTTTAACTTTTTTTCATTATGGAGCTTTTTTATTTTAGCCTTAAGTTGGTCTACCTTAAGTAAGAATCCTCCCATAATGACCCCTTTTAGAGACAATAAATGAATCCAAACACTCGATTCCGTAGTAGAAATACCCGAAGGCTTCCCTTTACACCTAATTTCGATGGCTATGTTACCAGTCGTTTTCCAGATGTCTCTTTCTGTTTTTATCTCTATTTTTGTATTACCTTCAAATAGTTCTCTAGTAAATTCTTCACCTATTCTACCAAACAACATATCCTCTTCAACCTTTAAATCATGTCCTTTGCAATATCCCTTTGTAAGTGGCATCCACCTACCCCCTTCCTCTATGTAAACATTCTTAAAAACATCTAAAACATCTTGAAGTTTAATCAATTAACCCCACCAAGTTCTAAATTCTTTCATTCGTTTTAATTTATCTTTTCTTATTGCTTCTGTTTTTGCTCTACTCTTAGGTGTTGAGCTACCTCTTGCATTTGATGCAATTTTACCTGTTCTTTCAGTTAACTTTACTAGTATTACTTTTTTCTTTTTCATTAAAATACTCCTTTTTTGCATAATGTGTTATAAGAATTGCATCCGATGTTGCTAATGTTAACTTATTTACATTTGGATATAATTCTCCTGCTTTTTCTTTAAGCCACCTTTTTCTTACATCTTTCTTTAAAGCTTTAGGGCAACCAATATATTTAATCCAAGTTACAGGTATTACTGTGTTCATCTCTATTTCATGTGTTGCCGCTATCCCTAACCATTGTCCATAATTAACTCCATATGAGAACGCCGCCCTCACTGCATTTGTTGGTCTTGCCCAAACTCTTTCCATTAAGAGCTTTATGTTCGCAGCTGACGTGCTGCCTATACACATTTGAAATAGTAAAGACATTTCATCGCTTGATTTAGGACATTTATATGCCTTCATCACTCCATCTTCATCAATTATACCGATTCCTCCACTAGCTCCTGGGTCTATCCCTATATATTTAAAACGGGATGTGTTCTTCATTTAATATCTCCTCCATTGTATTGTAAATTTTACACTTATTACCATCATATCCTAAGTCAGAGCTACCTGAATCTCCATATCTAACCTTAGAGGCTATTAATGTTATAACATTTTTACCTTTACCTTTTTCTCCTCTAACTTTATAATCATAATAGCTAAAGAATACATTTTCAGCAACTTGTTCTATAGCTCCACTTTCAGCTAAATCAGATAATTGTGGCTCAAGAATTTTACCTCTAGTATTAGCTCTTTCAATAAATCTATTTAATTGAGATGCTAAAACAACAACTGCTTCTGTTTCTTTAGCTAACCACTTATAATCATTTACTAATTGTTCTATTTGTAATCGTCTATCTTTATAGCCTTTACAATCAATTAATTGTATATAGTCATCAAATATTATATCAGGTTTAAATTTCTTTATTTCACTTGAGGCAAGGGCAAAGTCTTTAATATTATCAAACATTAAAAACCTATCCTTTGAATATTTGTTTCTAACAATTTGTATTGCCTCTTCCATATTCTTTAAATCATGGTCAGTAAACACATTTTGTCTAATCATTCCGTAAGATAGTTTTTCTGATTCTAAACATAATATCTTTTTAAGTAGTTCAGAATTAGGCAACTCTCTACTAAAAAACATAGCTCTTTGTCCTTGTTCTATGGCTTTAGCTAAAAGGTTAACCATTACTGTTGTTTTACCATGTCCTGGTCTACCACCAATGATTGTTATTTCACCTCTAGTTAAGCCTCCTGAATATTTATCTATATTAGGATACCCTGTTTTAATTAGTTTAGATGATTTGTTTTTAATACTCTCAAGTGTATCATTAATCATATCTTCTATATCTTGAGTCTTACTAGGTTGTAAGCTTATAAGTTCTCCAAATAGCGAGTGTGCATTCACTATCACGTTATATATATCGCTATTATTAGCTAAAGCATCATCTTTTACTTTCTCAGCTTGAACTACAATCTGTCTTAATAGATATTTTTCATATAATTTATTAGCATGAAAATCTATAGACCCAGCTACAGTACTAGTTTCTGTGCATATAGTAATATAGTGTGGTGTTAAGCCTTGCTCTATTTGTTCTTTTGTTAATGAAGATGCTACTGTAAAAGTATCTATAGTCTCATCTTTCTTTTTCATTTGCGTTATCTTGTTCCATAACAAACCTGCTCTCTTTTGGTAGAAAACATTTTTGTTGACAAAGTATTTGGCTACGTTGTCATACTCTTCGTTACAGAGGATAATAGTACCTAGAACGCAATTCTCTAGGTTCTCGTCATATGATAATATGTCCATTATTCTCCTTAGAACATCTCGGTTTGAGCTGTTCTTCGCTTTATTATTTCAATATATTTAGGATTAAGTTCTATGCCAATCCATTCTCTTCCTAGTTTTTGAGCAATAAGTGCAGTAGTTCCTGCCCCCATGAAAGGGTCAAGTACTGTGTCTCCCTCTTTACTTCCCGCTTTAATACATGTTGCTGGTAGTTCTTCTGGGAATACTGCAAAATGTGCTTCGCTAAGGCTAGCTGTATTAAAAGTCCATACGCTACCTTTTCTTACATATCCATTTCCATCTACTTTAGGTTTGGCTATTGCCTCAGCATTAAAGTAGTATTGTTTCTTTTTGGTAAATAGGAATATGTATTCATGCGACTTAACGCATCTGTTATTAACAGCTTCAGGCATTGGATTTGGTTTGTGCCATATAATATCTTGTTTTAGATACCATCCATCTTTCTTCATTGATGTAGCAAACATCCATGGTACACCTGCTAAATCGCCATCTTTTAAGTATTTGTGTTTTGGTGGTGCTTTTCTTCGTTGTCTATATTCAGAGCCAGTTTCATTATTAGTAATACTATTATCACTATCACAATGCCCACCTTTAGCTCCAAAAAAAGTATCTCCGATATTTACCCAAACAGTCCCATCATCTTTTAAAACATTCTTAATTTTACTAAATAATTGTGTTAATTTAAAGACAAATTTCTCTGGTGATGATTCTTGTCCTAACTGACCATCATTGTTATAATCTCTTAATCCCCAATAGGGAGGTGATGTAACTACTGTTTGAATACTTTTGGAAGATATTTCCTCTACTTTATTAAGACAATCCCCTTCCAATATCATCCATTCTCTCCTTATCTTCTAGTTCTTGTATTCTGCTTTCTATGTTTCTAATCAGCCTTGTTGTGACTATAGTACCATATTCTGTTTCTTTTCCTATCATTCCTTTGTATCGTCTAACATCCTCTCGGTACCAGTCGATGATTCTTTGTCTGTCTGTAATTTGCTTGTGGCCTGATTCTCTTGACACTCACTGCTCCTTTCTGATTCTTTGTCAATTCGTGATTTTATTGTCTGTTCAAATTCATCTAAGTTTACTTCATTAACTTTAAATAAAGTTGATGATGAATCCTTAACAGGTAATACTTGCATTGGCTCACTTTTAAAGTAGATACCCCATCTATTTTCTTTTAACACATCCAATACAAATCTCGCTATTTTATCTTTCATTGATTCCCAACTCCTTTGTTGTTTTCTTTTGTCTTCCAATCCACTCTCGTGAATTATTGCCTTATATTCATTTAGAAACTTTTTGTTGTCCGTTGTCACGCTTACTACTGCTAGCTCTGTCCTTATTAAGCTTTTCAAGTCTCTGTTCAACATATTTCTTTACGTCTCCTTTTTCGTCTTTTAGTTCAAAATAACAATCAACTAGAAATTCAAGATTTGCTATTCTTTGAAGAAGATACCGACTTTCGTTTATTAGATTTTCCACTACTTTTACCATTTCCTTCATCGTTGGTTTCTTTCTTGCCATCTGTTTTCTCCTTTGTTTCTTCAACTATATCAATATGTTTTGTTTCTGACATAGTATGAGTCATACCTCTTACTATATTCTCAAGTTTTTCAACTTTACTTTTTAACATATCAATGTCTTTCTCCATCTGTATTGCTCTACCCATCTGCTTTCTCCTTTATCTTTGATATAAAACTTGGTTTTCTAAAATTACACGATATTACTACTCTGTTTTTTTTTGATAGATTTGGTGGCACAGAATGTTCAAACCATCCTGGAAAAAAAATCGCATCTCCTTCTTGTATCTCAACTACAGATGTACACTTGGCATAATCAGCATCTTGTTTTCTTGCTTGAATTGGGTCATGAAAGTAAATGTAATTATTACCTTTAGGTAAACTAATATAATATGAACAGGCCATCCAAGCTCTTGGGTGTGAGTGTATTGTATTAGCATGACCTTTACCATTTACCATAAACCACATACTTTCTAAAGTTCCTTTAATACATTTATAGTTTTCAGTATTTTTAATACACTCCCTTCCAAAATACATAGACACTATAGCTGCATATGAATTTATAAGTTTTAATGTTATTGTTTTAAATTTATCTAAATGCTGTATATTTTGCTCACTATGATACCCCCCATAATTAGATTTTTTGAGACCTCTTTTATTCTTAATTCTATAATTCTTAATCGATTTCATTAAGCTTTCATTGTTTTTAGTATGAGCTTTGTTTGCTAAAACAAAAAAAGTTGTAGGAAAAAGATTAACAGGCTTAGGTATTGTTAAATCTTTAAGTTCTTTAAGTAGTTTTTTATTCATTAATTATTTCCACCATTTTTCAAATTCTTTTAACTCCTGGTACTAATTCACTACCTTTAAATCTTTTTTTTCTATCTTTTAAACCCACAATTCTTCCTTTCACAAAGGGCATATGAGTCCGACAGCCCACAATAAAGCTCTCATATACCCATTGTTTTGTTTAGTATCTATTATTCGTTAATAAGCTCTTCTTCTTCTACAGGTTCTGAAGATGGAGCTTCCTCGCATGAAAATGCAAACAAGGATAATAGTATTATAATCCATACGTTCTTCATTTACTCTCCTTTTTTTAAGTGTCTATAAATAGTAGCTCTCGACACTCCAAACATACTTACAAGTTTACTAGGTCTAACTCCAACTTTATGCAGTATATTTATAAGCATACTTTTCATAGGTCTTATCTTTGTCCTAGAATGGTATCTCATTACTTCCTCCACTTGATATGTCTCTTTTCTTACCATCTTCCCATTTCTTACAGAACTTACAATCAAAGTACTGCTTTGTTTCTCCTTCTTTGTTTTTAAAAGGTCTCCCTTTATCCACAAATGCAATCACAGGTTGCCCTAGAAAATCCTCAGTAGATAGAGTTGGTAGTAATTGTACCTCTACATCTTGACCATCTATTGATTTGGTTTCTTTAGGACACTCTTTACCAACGTTTTCACAGAATCTTAAGTATGCCGTATTACCTTCAGAATTTGATTCAAACTTATCGCCTTCTTTTGGTTCTAAAAATCTCCAAAGATTTCCTCTGAATTTTTTGCCTACCCAAGAATCCCCTACTTTAACAGGTTTTTGTGATTCTTCATCTACTGCCATCTTATCAGCGTTTTCTATAGAAGACTCTACAACATAGTTATACAGCCTTGCTTTATACTTACCACCTTTTACATCCAACACCTTAGTAGTAACTTCAACTATATGCCCAAAGTACTCGCCTTTTACTAAAGGTACATATTTTATTTTACTTTTCTTAGCGTTAGGATTATAAAAGCTCTGCTCTTTTGTTATGTCGTCAAACATATCATTTACTTCTGCCATCTTATTCTCCTTTCACTGCTTGTTTTTCATGTGACATTTCATCTATCTTATTCATGCAGTTTTCGTAGTTATTAGTATTAATCTCCATCTTTGAAACTTTAGCCTTTAGGTCATCAATAAATTTCTTACCTAAAGGTTTAGCAAAATCATAGAGATTTTCTTCTTCCTTTGGTGTTAACGCATCAGGCTCAGGTAAATCTTCTCCTGCAAATATATATAAACCTAAACCATGTAATGCTATACATTTTGCTAAAGCTCTCTGTAAGCTAGTATTTATATGAAAAGAATTTGGATTTTCTATTGGTTGGTTTCTATTATCTAGTACAGGATGTACTTGTGATAAGGAAACATTATCAACATCTACCCAAACCTCTACAAAATACCCACAACTTGTTTTAAAGAATGGTGAACCATCCTCAGCTTTAGTTACTCCCCATCTTGCAGTTGGACAAACCTTCTTAAGTTCTTGAACTGCATACGCCCAAGACAAATATGTAAACTTACCTTTCTTTTGAGTATATTTACTAACATCTGTCTTGAAGAGTTTATTGAATGTGTTTTGTTTTGTGTTACTCATTTTACTCTCCTATGTTTATATGAAAGACTGCCTAGGTCATTCGGCAATACTCTGCTAGGACATTCGGGTCTTACATCTCTCATATTATGTTGGTGGATTACAATGGTCTTTAAATTGACAATAGTTGCACTGCCATTTCTGAACAGGCGATATGCCAACTTTAAATCCTGGTAATCCCATTTTATGTTCATCGTTTAAATTCCTCCAAAAGAGGTATGCTCTAGACACATATGTCAACGGTACTTCTACAGCCCTCATTGCAGATGTATCTTTATTATAGTAATACAAATACATACCATCTAATTGTCCGAATTTCTCTTTTACTGCATATCCATATGTTCCTAATTGCAACTCATAATGTATTGATGGATTGAATTGTTTTTTCCTACCAAATTTCAATGACCATGAATACCCACCACAAGTCTTAATATCATACAGATAAACTTTTCTATCTTTTGTTTTATCATCAACAATAATGTCGTAATGCCCCCTAACATTAAGCTCAGGTATAGATAGTTCCCCCTCAGTATGAAACTCAACACTTTTTTCTTTATTATTAATTTCTTTATTACTTTCTAGTATGTTACTATTATGTACTTTATTATAGCGTGTGTGCGTAAGAGAATTTTGAATATCATCATGCACAATATTACCTAGTTTTAGTAATCTTTTAGTTCTGCTATCTATTGGATTTGTTGGCTCAGATTGTTCAACTGATTCGAAGTATAATTTCCTTGAACAAGAGCCTGCACCACTTGCGTGATACCAACTTTCTTTCCCCTCATATCTTTTAATTCTGTTTTCTTCTTGCTTTTCATTAATGTATTCTTCATAAATACCCTCAATGTCAATAGGACTACTTTTTAACTGCATTAATCTTATCCCTCGCAAACAGTCTTATTAACTCATTCATACATTCGTTTGCTGAATCAAAACCATTCATTATTGATTTTGCTCTAAATTTACGCCAGATAAGTTTATCAATATTTTTTATCTGTGTAACTGTTGTCTCGTTACTCATTGTTATAATCTCCTATATATGTTATAAAATATAATATACTTAATATAATATATCAAGTGTTATTTTTATGTCAATTTATCCAACTTTTGTCTTTGAAGCTCTTTTTGGTAGTTTTTTATGAGGTTTTCTTTCACCTCTAGCTTTGCCTTAAGTTCATCCATTTGCTCCATTAATAAGGCAATTTCACGCAAATAAATGCTATCCTTATCATTTGAGCTAAGTTCTTTCAGTAATCTACTAACTAAATCCATTTTTCCCCTTTCTGTTTAATTCAAAGGAGCTTCACAGCTACTTCTTGCGTTCACCACTACATGTCCACGACTTACAGTTTCAATGATATTAGCTCCTTTGAAAGTGTCTCATTACTGCACTTCTTCTTTTATTGTTTCTTCAACAGATTGCTTAACATCTTTCACTATCACGTTTGTGTCTCGTTGCATCAATACATCAACCTTATCAATGAGACTAGCCACCTGTCGTTGAAATGAATGTACTTCAGTCCTATACTCGTTTAACTTAATAATGTAACCACCACTATTAACTGAGTTCCAAGTACACCAAACTGTAAACATAACAGCAAGACAATATAATACTGTTATATTTTTATTTGTTTTATCCATTTTACCTCCCTTGTATTATTGTAGAATATATTAAAACTACCATTAGTGTAAACATAAGCCAATCAAATATATTCACTACTCATCTCCTTTATCTTCAAGCATGTCATCAACTGCTTCACTTGCTCTTTCTGCTGCTTTTCTAGCATAACTACAATTACTATTTACTTCTTCTGCTTGACCATACATATCATTTGAATAATTTTCTGCAGAATTAATATCACTTACAGCATCTTCTATTTGCTCTGATAGGTCTCTCAAGTCTTCTCTTTTAATAAGTGCATGAGTTTTTGTATCAAACTTACTATATCCATCAGATTTTTCTTGCTCTAACTTCTGAATATCTTCCGTTAACTTCTCGTTGTCTTTCTCCATCTGTTCTATTTCGCTTAAAAAATCAGCGAATTTGTCATGTAACTTTGACATGTTATTCTCCTTTTGTTTTGTTAAAATGTATGCGAGTGTCAAAAAAGACGAGTACAGGAAATAACAATAACCAAAAAACCTGTACTGAAAGGACTAGGAATGAAAACAAACCTAGATACACGTTACGCCCCGTCTGTGGTCACCCTACAGCTCTCCACTCGCATTAATTATTTATAATATTCTTCCTTTGTCATACCATTGTATTCCCATACAGGAATATTGTAGGTAATAACTAATTCTATATCTTTAATCTCAGGTAGATTATCACTATCATACCCTAAATCCCTACCCATAGATTCAAGGAAATTTGCCTCGTAATCACTTATTTTACTCATCTTTATACCTCGTTATTATTATTCTCTTTTTACCATTAATCTCATCATAATTAACATTAAGCTCATCACTTATTGTAAATCCATTGATGGTTAATACACTTTGTAATATGTCGTAAGTATCTTCTGTTAAGCCTCCTTTAAATTTTACTTTCATTTTTCTCCTTAATTTTATCAATCCAATCACATAATTCTTTTGATGTGCAAGATTTCTTTTCTGTGTTTTCAGTAAAATAACTTGCGATAATCATATCTTTATAATACTTACTTTTGAATTTATATTTCATTTTCTTTCTCCTTATTATAGATTATAATAGATATTGGCTCAACATCAAATTCATCAGCATTTTCTTCCATTTCTCCATCTGCTATTCTATCTTTATTATGTTCTTCAAGCCATTTTTCAAAGTTGTCTGTAACGCACTCCAACTCTCTAGGCTCATAATTTCTACATTCAAAATTATAATATACTGCTACTAAATTATCCATTTTTCTCCTTCCAATCGTTTATAGGCATAGGTGTACAGGCATCACTACATGCAATACACCAAAACAAATCGCCTGCTTCATTTGCATATTTATAATACACCCCATCAGCACAGGTAACATATTCGTTTGCACTTACCCATATTTTTTCTTCAATATCATCACCACCACAGGTATTACAAACAATTAAGCTGTCGCCTTTTACTTTCTTTAAATCCCGCTTAAGTTTCTTTGTCATCATTCGTTCTCCTTCCATATTTCTTGTTGTATATACAGCTGTAAAGATTGATGTAAATCTTCTCTTTCCTTAGCATCTGATGTAAACCAATCACAAAAGTGCTGTATTATATCCCATCTGTCTTCACTATTCATTTAATCTCCTTTAGTTTATTTCAAATCCACCACTTTGTATGCAAAACTCTGCAAACTCCTTAACATTATCTATATCAAATGGATAGTGTTTATTAAAGTTTGTTGATTTACCTGTTTTTTTACAGTTTATGCAATCTTTCTTCTTGTTGTTTCCATGATTATTATTATTACACCTCATGCAATCATCGTCAGGTAAGTCCATTAAATACTGTTCATAGTCCACTTGGTATTGAAAAGTTGCCCCAATCTTTATCTGTTTTAATAATTTCTCACCTAACAGTTTTGCTCCTTTATCATCAAGCCCTGCCCCACTATTACCATGCCCATGTTCAAAGGTTTCTTCATCAATTAAATTAGGTGCAACAGCATAACAGTAGTTCCATAATGGTCGCCACCACCAACAGTTGTTCCTAAAATAACAACCTGGATTTTGTTGTTCATAATCATCTTTCTCAAGCCAATATGTTTCTCTTAGCTTTGTGTCTTTATCTAACAGTTTCCATTTTTCACGAAACTCCATTGAGTCGTATTTATATAATGTAGGAAACTTATCAATCTCTTTGTTCTGTTTTGGTTTTATACCATATACATCCATTCCCATCTTATTTCTCCTTATTTTTGTGTGAATTGTACTCTGTTTTCTTGTTTCACTCCATAGTTGTATACCATTTCAATATTAGCTGTATATCCCTCTGGGTTTGCTTGTTTTGTTAGCATGTTTGAACATTTGTTGAGTTGATATATCATTCTATCGTGGTCATATTTACCTGAATCAAACACTTTGCCAAATCCCCATATGAATCTTGCAAATCTAACATGTTTGATATTGAATGATGTTTCAATGTCTTTTATATATCTAAGTATATTATGACCTCTAACAACAGTTAATGCTCTCCATTTTAATTCTTTAAATGATGCGTTTGCATAACCTCCACCATACATCATTATAAGAGCAGTTAGTGGTAGTTTTTCTTCACTGTATATTTTGTTTAAGAATACATAGTCATTAATATTATCTGTTACTCCAAATTTAAGATAGTCTTTTAATTTCCATTTTCTTGATTTACCATTCAATGAAATCATTGCTCTGTTGCTTACGTTTTCAAACTCATTGTAAATAATTGGTAGATTTAACCTCTTACATGCAATAATTGTATGCTGTCCATCAAATGTTTCATACTTACCTTTATGGTTTGATGATTTTCTTACAGATACAGCTGATATTATTCCATGTTCTTTCATGCTCTCCATTATAGCTTTTATGCTATTATTGTCTATATCTCTCTGATGAGCTGGTGATATAAACAAGGAGTATTTCTTTGTTTCTCCTGTTTTTATGTATTTACTTATTATCATCTTCTGTCTCCTTTTCGTTTATGTGTTCATACAATCCCTCACAGATTGCTTCATATATATTCATTTGTATTTGTTTATATGGTTCACTGTCGCTACCACATTCAGGTATTTCTATCATAAGCCAAGTATTCCACGCTGCATATTGTGCAATATCCCAATAATATATTGGAACAGCGTTATCTGCTACTTCGTGCACTATGTCATCTTTGTCATAATTATCACCATCTTCTCCCCAATCAAAATCATTATCAAATGAATCACAGGCATCTCTGATTAACGATTTGATACTGTAATCTTTTTCTTTACTCATCTGGCTCCATCCTTTCTCCAGCATACGCTGGGTCATAGTATTCATCTTTTCTGTAAGTATACTTACTTGGGTCATCATAACATTTATCACAGTATAAGCCTGTGTATATACCATAAGCATCAGCTCTTGCCCACATATGATATTCTACTGATGTTCTTGGCATATATTTTCCATATCCATTACATTTCCAACAGCCTTCATCATTAATATCTTCCTCGTAATCAATATTAGCATATCCTGTACCTTCACAATCATCACACTCAATTTCTTTATTTGGAAACTCTTTATCAGGCTTACTGCAACCTCTACAGTGATATAAATAGTTGTTATCCATACACCACCTCCCCAAAGCAAGCAGTCTGTACTACTATATCTGCATCATCAGCATCATATTGTTCATTTAATATTCTGCTAAGTGCTTTTGTGTATTTATATTCAGGGTTATCCATTTTCTGTAATGCATCAATGATTGATTTCTTTGTCATTACAACCTCGCCACCACTTATTGTATGTATAATGAGCTTTGCTTCTTTCAGCTTTGAGCCTGTTAAATACTCATGCTTCCAGCCTCCTACCTTTTTCATATCTTTATTATTATGACAACTAACATTATCTGCCCAATATGTTATGCCTCCCTCAAATGCAGTGCATAATATATCTTCAATCAGCTCGTCAGATATTTCTAGCCTTCTGTTTATTATATTCATTTCACTCATTATACCTCCTTTTTATTTGAATCATGTAAATACTCTAAGTTTTCTGTATTGTGATTTTCTTTAATTGCTTTAACTCTACAAAATAAATGTGGAAAACCTAATACAGCCTTACCAACAGCTTGATATTTATCTACATAATCCCATATTTCTATTCCATGTGTCATTCCAGCTTTGTTTTCAAGATATACTTTGCATTTTTTCATTACACAAACCTCCCTTCAAGGTGTTCAATTGGATAATCAGGATATAGCACAAATAATTGAGATACCAAATCATTGTATTCATATACAGTTAAATCAGTTAAGTCTTCCACTTGTACCCAATTATCTTTACAACCATCTGATAGTTTTTGCCTACTTTCTAAATACACATTACCTTTCCATTCACTTACAATAAACTCAACTTCTGATACTTTAATGATTGGTTTCCCAATAATAGTCATCAGTTTTTCTATTAGTTCATCTTGTGTTATTTCTCTTTCAATATGACAGTCAACCAAATCACGTATCCTTTCCATCTCTGTCTTTTTACTTGCTGTTTTTTTCATTGCCTTTCCTTTCCTTTCCTTTTCTTTAAAGTTTTGTGTAGGTAGCTATAATGAGGCTATACTTTCAAGCTCTGATAATAACATTTATCACCTACACAATATTATCTTACTAAATTTATCAGTTGCTTTGCTTGAACATAATGCTTCTTACAAAACCAGCCGTTAATATTGTGTCTATTCTTTGTTTTCCAAATCAGGAACTCGCCACCTTTTGATTCAAATTCTTTTCCACAGGCTTTGCATTTCCTTTTCTTTGGTGTTAACACAATATTAATAACGCCATCATAATCAACAACTTGCTTCACATGATATTTCTGTTTTACTTCGCTGTCCATATTTACTCGCATATTTTCCTTTCCTTTTTCACTATCACATTTTTCTACATAATTAAACTTGTATTAAATAATTGTCATATAACAAAAAACCCCAAACAAAATTAATTGCTTGAGGTTTATTGTTTTTACTTGTTACTAAATAAAACTACTTTTTTATCGTGCTTTTAAAAAAGATAGTTTGTCCGTTCTTTACTACATAAGGTGTTTCTTGTGTTTGAAAGCCACAACAATAGATAGTAAAGTTACCTATTTTAAATCCACCTTGTGTAGTTGTACCGTCTTTAGCTTTAAACGTGCTTTCTTTACTCGGTAAAACTAGTTGATAACCTTTAACGTTTGAGCTATATACCTCGCCACTCTTTTTAGTGTGCATTACTATTGTATCGCCAATCTCGTAGTAATACTCGCTAAATTCCGTGCAAAGTGTTTCATGCATAACCTCGTTCAACCTTTCACTTATTACTTTTTTCAATGAATGGTTTTTAGTCTTTGTTGCACTTGTTTTTGTTGGAACATCTAAGCCCATTAAATTAGCTAAATCTTCTTTAGTCATTGTTGCACTTGGATTTACTGATTTTTCTTTAGACATAGGATTATCCTTCCATTATCTTTTATTTAGTTAAATTGTCAAAAAGCCACGCCGTAGCGTATTCAAATATAATAATAAAAAGATATATAACAATAGAAAATAATATAAATAATAAGGAACATTATAAAATATTATTAGTATATTAGTTATCAAATAAATAATGAAAGGACGTAAAGTTATGAGAATAGTAAATAAAAATATCGTCATAAATAAGAGTATTTATGAACAAGTTAATATATTTATATTAAATGAATATATCAATAGAATAAATAAGAATACGCATGATTACAAGGTATTAACAACCGAAAAACAATATAAAATAATCGTAACACCTAAATTGGAAAGGGCATAAACATGAAAAGAATAATAAATAATATATTAGAATGGATTGGGTATCATTTTGTAGGATATAAAGTGGACATAAAACACCTTGAAAAAAGAATAGAAGCACTTGAAACGCCCGAAGTATTACAAACGCCGTTTAATGATAACGAATGTAATATATGCGATGAAGTCGGGCGTAATTGTGCCGAACTACAAACGAAACTAGATGAAGTAGTAAAAGAAAAAAAACAATATGTTAAAAAGTATCTTCATTTAATGGTAAAATATAAAGCAATAAGAATGAATGAAAAAAGTATATATGACTTAAATGAACATATAGAAAAGCTAGTTGATGAATTAATAGAATGTTGTAATTATGGAAGTTTTAATACAAAAGATGAAATAAAAGAAATAATAACTAATCATATTAACTTAAGTGATGAAAGGGGTGAAAATGCTTAGTAGAAAACATTATGTAAGTATTGCAAAGATAATCAATGAGAACACAACACAAGACACTTACGGCGATGAACATATACACAAGGATGATTTAATAAATGATTTGTGCATTATGTTTGCACGTGATAATAGTTTATTTAGTCGTAGTAGATTTGTTAGTGCTTGTAATGATGAGTAGATAGTCCGCGATTATAGTTGTTATAATAGAACGCCATACGTTGTTAGTGTGGCGTTTTGTTTGTCCTTTACTTTTATACAAATAGAATTAGATATGCTTTATATAAAACGTTATATAACTAACTTTCAACCTAATTTCTAACCCCTAGAGGACTTTCAACGGGGGGGTGGTTGATATAACAATACCCACACTCATTCTAAGGCTATTTTTGGGGTTTTGTAACAAAATCCTTTTTCTTTATATATAATTTCTTTTTACTTAAAGTACTATACTATATTGTATATACTATATAGTATTTATAATATAATCAAATAAACGACAAAGTCAAGTATTTTTATTTTTGGGAAAAATTATCTATATTTATTCATGGAAATCAAGGAAATCAAAGGAATAAAGCACTATTTGTATGAAACCTTGGAGGAATTCAATGTTTTTTGTCCTGGGATTGAGGTTGTTGGTAATTGGAGGAATGGACTACAGGGGGAATGGGTCTATACTGACGACTTATTTATATGTCAAGTGCTTAAGCGTAGTCATTTAGTTCATCCTGGCTATAAAAAGCCTAGAACACTAATTAGGACTATTTGTGGTTCTTTCATTGTTGAGCAGAAAACACACGAAATGTTGGGCGATAATGGTATTGCTGAGAATATATACGCATTTTCGGGTAATTATGATGCAATCTACGAAAGAGCAAAAGAAAGGAAGCTTAATAATCGTGAGTTCCTATTTGCTAGATATGTAGCTGCGGGGGAGAATACGCTAAAAGCTTATAAAAAAGCTTACCCAAAGGCAAAAGATGAGGATTATATTAAAAAGAAGACAAATTCTTTATTAAAAAAAGAGGAAATAAGGTCAATGGTAAAAGAAGAAATAAAAAAGATATTACAAGAAGAGGGAGTTACGCCTGATTGGATTATTGGAATGTATAAAGATATTGCAAGTTTGTCTGATAGAGACTCTGATAGACTACGTTCTCTTGAATCTTTAGCTAAAATCTCTGGATTGTTTGATACAGAGAAAAAACAAGAACAATTAACTGTTTGGACAGGATTTACTGAAGAACAAATGGAGGCCTTACAAAGTGGGCAAAAAGCAAAACTTGTCGCACATGGTGAAAAAGAAGAGGATTGATGAAGATTTATGTCCTGTATGTGATGGAGACTTATATTATAACGAAAAGTATACACAAAGAATTGGAATTATTGATATAACGGGTAATCATGATGTTATTGGATGGATATGTCCACACTGTAAGTCAGAATTTGATAATTCAAATAAAATTATGTATATTTACGGGGAAAATTTCAATGCAGGAGACACATAATGGCTAATGCCCATGAAAATATAGATAGATTATCGATTTTAAATGATTTAGATGAATTTTTAAAACACCATCATAGGCGTTTAGAAAAAGGGTACTATAAAGATTATGGACTAAATGACCATGAGCGTTTAATAGATAAACAGTATAGCGATTATGCTTCTAAAAGAGATATATCAAAAGACTTAAGGTCTATACCCGAATTACAGGAAATAATAAGTTGGTTTAATGAAAGGGGACAATGGAACAAGTCTCCAACTGGTGAAAGAAATCTTCAATCGCATATAGGTATAACCCCGTATGATACATCGATGAGATTTGGAAGAGATATGAATCCACCTCTTTCCGATTTTTTTTTAGAAGCAGCTGCAATTCCTAATATGTTAGAAGGATTAATGGGAGTTTTATCTGGAGTATATGACCCAATGAGTGAGGCAAATATTGCTAGTCAGGGTTGGTATGAAGGTGGAGAAAGAGTACATGATGTAGAAGGGGAGAAACAACTTGATGCATTATCAAAAACTGTAGATGCTATGCATGGGGATGATATGAATATTCTTGATATAGTAGGAGCATTAAAATAATGAAATTAGAAAGGTAAGAAAATGTTTGGAGATTTATTAAAAAAGTTAGCAATGAATAAGATTGGCGATATTTCAGAGGATAAACTTGGTTTTGATGCCTCTTCTCTTTTTGGAGGTTTATTTGGAGGCGGATTCGGCAAAGGGGATGGTTCAATATTTCAAGACTTTCTTGGTGATAACCCTGATTTAAAACCTCTTGGAGATTTGCAAAGTTTATTTGGTGATAAAATGCAAGATGAAGAAAATCAATTCGATATTAAAGGCATATTAGAAAAATATTTATGATATTAGAAATTATATACACAGTCGCAGATGAATCTCAATATCCCCAAAAACCACGTTTCTATGGTAATCTTCTTGTATCTCATGATTTATCTGTGGCTGTGGATTGTACCAACCTTATAAAGTTTCAATAACGTGGAACTTTTTAACTACCTAACACAACCATTCGACCCAACTTATGAAACCAATAATGACACAAATACATTATTAGATTCTTTATTATTTACCGCAGCAAACAAATGGGAGATGACTGAAGACCAAATTATGGAAAATATGAATAAGATTGCTTTTCATGAAAGTAAAGGAGTATCTGATGCTATACAACAATCTGATAAAACCGAATCAGGTATAGGCCCAGGTAGAGGATTATTTCAATTTGAGGAAGGTGAAAACCAAGGTGCAAATACTGCTATTAATCGTTTAATATCTGAAATTGGGTATACGCCTACATTTTTAAAAGGTATTGCAGAAGGAGGGTATGATATTAGTAGTTTATCCCCAGAGCAACAACAAATGATATTTTTAGGTAATTTATTACAAATGCCTCAAAAAGAAGGAGAAGGTTATCTTCCTTCTTCATTTGAAGGTATAGACACTGATGAAGAATTAGCTGAGTATTGGGCTCAACATCATCAAGCAGGTACAAAACCTGGTACTGATGAATATGAAGATATGCTTACCAAATTTTTAAGTGATATGTCTTACTATAAGCCTCAATATCAAGAAGGAGGACAAGTTCCAATAATACCTAAAGAGACTAGTTGGGATAATATTCCTATTAAAGATGCATTTCATATGTATAAAGATAAATACTCTAGCTTTGATGACCTTGATGAAATGTATGATTAGGTAATAATAAAACTAAATGGCTAATTTAAACTTAAATGGCGATGTTTCAAAGAATGAAAAGATTCTTGAGATGGCTTATAAAGACCTTATTGTATTTGGCAAACTATTCTCTCCTCAAGACTTCCTAGCCTCCGCAACCCCCGAATTTCATAATATAGTAGGTGAAAAGCTTTTAGATAGAACAAAACAACAATTGGCTCTTGTATTGCCTCGTGACCACGCAAAATCAACCTTAGCTGCAGCTGCAGTGCTGCATCGGTTTTTATTTGCGAAGAAAGAAAGCCCAGAATTCATCGCTTGGGTCGGCGAGGCACAAGACCAAGCTACTGATAACCTTAATTGGATTTCTAATCATATATACGAGAATCCTGCAATACATTACTATTTCGGTGATTTGCAGGGTGATAAGTGGACAAAGACCGAAATTGTATTGAAAAATAATTGTAGGATGATTGCTAAGGGAACTTCTCAAAGATTAAGGGGTAAAAAGCAATTATCTACAAGATACACTGGAATTATACTAGATGACTTCGAATCTGAGTTAAATACTAAAACTCCTGAAGCTAGACTCCAAATTAAGAATTGGGTAACTGCTGCGGTATATCCAGCGATTGATTTTGATAAAGGTGGGACTTTATGGTGTAATGGTACTATAGTTCATTATGATTCATTTTTAAATGGTATAGTTAAAAATTATGGTGCAGCTATGAAAAATGGAGAAGATTATTCATGGGATGTTGCTACTTATAAAGCCATACTTGATAATGGAAAACCATTATGGCCTTCACGTTGGCCTCTTCCAAAATTAGAAGAAAGAAAACAATTCTATGTAGATTCAGGAACTCCTGCTAAATTCTATCAAGAATACATGAATCAGGCAAAATCTCCTGAAGACCAAATATTTAGTGAAGATGATATAGTAGACAATTTTTATAAAGGAAAATTAAAATTTAATGAAGAATGTAATTCATGGTATATAACATTAGATGATGGGAGGACTGAATATGTCAATATTTACATGGGGGTTGACCCTGCTTCAACTCTTTCTGTTAGGAACGATTATAGCGTTATCATGGTTATTGGTGTTACCGCTGACTATGATTATTATATTATTGAGTATTGGAGACAAAGAGTATTACCAATGGACTGTGCAGAAGAGATATTTAAGATTGCAGAACGATATAGACCAATTAAAAGAATAAATATTGAAACAATATCATATCAGGAGATGTTGAGGGATTATATACATAAGAAAAGTAAAAAGGAAGGAAAGTTTCTTCCTGGTATAGAACAAGGAATAAAGAATTACGGAAATCAAAAAAAGAAGGATAGATTATTTGAAGGACTCCAACCAATGTTTAAAGCGGGTGCTGTGCATCTAAAAAAGGATATGCATGAGTTTATTGGTGAATTATTAGATTTTCCCAAAGGTTCTCATGATGATACTATAGATGCGTTTTGGTTATCAACTCAATATGCAAAAGGAAATAAAAAAGCTGGTACTGCTAAGAAATTTAAGAATAGTAGAAATGAGTGGGAAAAACCAAAAAAGAAGTACAATTGGGTTACAGGAGCAAGGTATTGATTAATACCTAAAAATTATTTATATTTATAGTTATGATTGAACAAGATAAAAGAGCAACAGAGATAAAAGAACTTTGGAAAAGATGGGATGATGCTCGTAAAGAGTGGGCTGACCATGCAAGAGAAGATATTGATTTTTATTTAGGTAATCATTTTAGTGAAGCAGAACAAAGTGAATTGGAATCAAGAAATCAATCAAATATACCTTTAGATAGGATTTATTCTGCTATTGAACAGTTTAAGGCTATTATAACATCTAAACCTCCAAAATTTTCGGCTATGCCGAGAGAAGACTCAGATAGCGATTTAGCTAATGTATGGAAAACAATACTTGAATATATATGGAATATATCTGATGGTAATGAAATTTTCAAACAGGTTGTGCATGATTATGCAGTTACAGGATTAGGATATTTTTATGCATATACTGATATTGAAGCTGACTATGGTAGAGGTGAAATTAAATTTACCTATGTAGACCCGTTTAGAGTTATTGTAGACCCTAATGCTAGAAGTAGATATTTTGATGATGCAGCAGGAATGATGCTGTCAACTATATTTACTAAATTTCAATTGTTAGATTTATATCCTCAATTAAGCGAAGAACAAGAAGATGGAAAACAAATGATTGATTTAATTGAAGGATATTATGAAGATGATACATACCCTTCTCCTCTTAATAATAGAATTAAAGGAAGTTTTACTCCTGATTATATAAAAGATGCTGATAAAGGAGAAGGTTCTGAAAAATATCAATTAATAGAGTATTTCCATAAAGTGAAAGTTCCATATTATAGAATACTTAATATGGAAACTCAAGAAGAAAGAATATTAGATTCTAAAAATATGGAACAATTCTTATCTGACGATAAGGTTAAAGGTGCTGTTGAAGCTGGCGTAATTGATATAGTAGAGGTTACACAAACAAGGATTCAATTAACTTGTATTCTTGGTCAAACAATATTATATGAAAGAATTTTAAATACAGATAAATATCCTATTATACCTGTTCCTAATATATGGACAAATACTCCATATCCAATGAGTGATGTTAGGAAAAATAAAGATTTTCAAAGATTTTTAAATAAAACAATGTCTTTAATTACATCTCATGCACAAGCATCTTCAGGATTAAAATTACTTATTCCTCAAGGAAGTGTTGATGATATAGAGGAATTGGAAAGAGATTGGGCAAATCCAAATGCAACAATTGAATATGACCCATCTTTTGGAGAACCTCATTTTCCATCTCCTCAGCCATTATCTAATTCAGTAATGCAATTACCACAATTGATTGAAAAGTATATTGATTTAAATATGGGTATATTCGAAATGATGCAAGGTAATACTGAAGTAGCCCCTAAAACATCATCGGCAACAATGATGCTTGAGGATTTTGGTCAAAGAAGAAGTAAATCAAAATTAAGAGATATTGAAGGTTCTTTAAGAAGATTAGGGCAAGTTGTTTATAATCTATGTAAAGAGCATTATACATATAAAAAAGTTTTTAGAGTTGTACAGCCAAATAATGATATGAGTGAATATATGGTTAATCATTATAATGACAAATCTCAGGCTATTGGCGAGATGATGAATGATTTAACTATAGGTCAATATGATATAAACATAATAGGTAATTCAACGATGCCTTCAAATAGATGGGGTGAATGGTCTATATATATGGAAGCATATCAAGCAGGGCTTATTGATAGAACTGAGGCATTAATGAAAACTGATATATTTGATAAAGAAGGAGTATTGCAAAGAATGGATATTGTTAATAAATTACAACAACAATTACAGCAAGCTCAAGAAGGAATTAAAAATTTACAAGGTGATTTACAAACAGCTAATAGAGAGTCAGTCTCAGCTAGGAAACGTACAGAAGTTGAGAAATTCAAAGCTGAACTTAAATCACAGGAATCACAAACTAAGTCTGCTACTAATTTAGCAGTTAGTAAACTTGAAAATGCAGTCGACCTCGAAACAGAAAAATTACGTTTACGTAATAAAGCTAACGAGAAATTGCAAAGAAAAGGAGAGTAATGGATAACGCATTAGGAAATGAAAATCTTGAAAATCAAGGTGAAATCAAAGATAATGTAGGGCAAGATGAAGCAACACAGAATGGAGAGTCTGGAGATGGTTGGGAATCTCAAGCTAAGTATTTTCAATCAGAAAAAGATAAACTACATGCTGAAAATCAAACTTTAAAGAAATATGAACAGATTGGACAAATGTTGGAGTCTAGACCTGATATTGTACAAACAATATCTGGAATGGTTCAAGGCCAACCAGCACAAACTGAACAACGTATATCTTTAGATAAAGATGAGTTTGACCCTTGGGAAGCCTATAATGACCCATCGTCTAAGTCGTATCAATTTCGACACCAAGAGTTACAAGACTCTATTAATAACGCAGTTCAAAGTCAAGTAGGACCAGTAGTAGGACAGGTTCAAAAGCAAGTTGGTATGAATCAACTTACAGGAGAACTTGAAAAAAGAGGATTAAATGAAGAACAAATACAATCATTTTATGAATTTGCTCAAAAGAATCCTGCCGAATATGGTATTGATGGTGCAATTAATATGTGGAGTTCTGTGACTCAATCTCAATCTGGTGAAGAAGGACAAAAAACCAATCCATTAGATAACATTCGTCAAAATCAGAATGTTCCTCAACAAGCTGGAATCCTTAATGGACAACAGCCTGTTAAACAATCTGATGACGATGCTAGGTGGAAAGGTGTATTGTCAGCTTCTAGGGTTGGGAATAAAATACCATAAACTAGAATATAACAAAAAGGAGATGTCATAATGGCAAATCAAACTGGAACATTATATTCGTATAACGTTGACCAAACTGGAAACAGTGTACCAGCAGCAGTTGGTGCATCGGCTGACTTAAGACGAATACATAACTTTGGCGAGAGAGTCGCTGAGTTATCTCCAGAAGAATCTCCCTTTTTTGTATATCTTAATAAGGTAGCAAAAGTACCAACGGATGACTCAGTCTTCCGTTTCTTAGAAAATCGTTCAAAAATCGATTGGACAAGCAGAAACTTTTTTGTTGATGGAACAGCTTTAACTGACGTTGTAGCTGATTCAACATATTCAATAACAGTTGATGATAATGCATCATCTCCTTCAAAAGTTGATTGGCTTGTTAAAGGCATGGTTTTTGCGGTTGAAACAGATAGAACAGCACAATCACAAGTAATATTCAGAGTTGAGGGAATTACTCAAAACTCTGCTGATACTACATTAAGTGTGAGATGTATTTCTTTATCTAATTCAGCTAACGATTCAGATAACTATAATGACATTGAAGATGGTAATGAATGTCAAGTTATAGGTACTTCATTTGCTGAGGGTTCAGGTTCTCCTGATGTTTGGTCAAGTCAATTAGACGATGACTTCGGATATTGTCAAATATTTAAAACAGCAGCAGAAATGACAAATACAGCAATTGCTACAAATTACAGAGGATATGCAAATGAGTGGGACAGAATCTGGAATTTAAAACTAAGAGAACATAAAGTAGATATTGAAAGAGCTATGCTTTTCTCAATGAGAGCAAGAAGCGATAGCTTACAATATTCAGAAGGTATAGTAGGACATATACTTGCAAATGCAACTGCAGTAGCAAGTGGTAGTGCTTCTTATACTTCTGGGGCTTCTTATATGTTTTCACAAGCAGCAGCAAGTGTAACATATGATTCTTTATTAAGTGATTTTGAAGTATTATATGACCCTGCAAGGGGTGGCAATAAAAGTAAACTAGGATTAGCAAGTAGACCTGTTATTAGCTATTTTAATAAATTAGCTGGTTTCGCTGATACATCAACAGCTTTAGGGTCTGGTGATAATTATAGATATAACTTTAATGCCTCACAACGTGATGGTGCTTTTGGTCATTCAATTATGCAAGTAAACACAGTACATGGTGACTTATCCATGATTTCTGAACCTATGTTCAGAGGTATTGCAAGTGGTTATTTAGCGTTAGTTGATTTAGACCACGTTGCTTACAGACCTTTGGTCGGAAATGGTCTTAATCGTGATACTCATATTATCACAAACGTACAACAAGCAGACGAGGATTTAAGAAAAGACATGATTCTTACAGAAGCAGGTCTTGAAATTACAATCCCTGAAACACATGCTTTGTATTCGTTTACTGACCTGTAAGGAGGGTGACAAATGAGAAGTGACAGATTAAATGTAAATAGTAGTAATTACAATAAGGAATATCCATCAAATACAGTCTTTAAATGGAATTACATTGATTGTGCCTATCCAATAGTTACAAGTCTTGGTAATTCAGGAGATGGTGTTATGGCTACGGAAGATAAGTTTGGTATGATTTTCCCTGGCCCTAATGGTGAATGGTATCCTGCAACAGGAATATCAATCGGAGCATTTACAGCAGCAGGCAAAACCCCTCAAGTTGACGGAAGTGTGCCAGCAACTGATACAGCGTCTACAGCAGCAGGTCTTGACTTGCAAATGGATTGTGAAACAGCTGGAGCTGATGTAGGTCTTGAAATGGTATTAGGTGGAGGCCCTCTTGGTGGTAACCATGCTTTCACAATTGGTACTCATACAGGATATATTGATGCAACATTCTTCACTGCTGATTGGACTGATTTTGACTTAGCTTGTATTGGATTCAGAAAAGTTCAGGACTTCGATGATGGTCATGTTCCAATCTTAAAAACTGCGGCATCAGGTAATGGTATTTATTCTGATTATGCAGCTTTTGGAGCAATGGGTGATACAAATCTTGAGACAGCTACTGAGTTAAATACTGGTGGTGCGTCTACTTCAACTGATTTAGGTGCTTCTGTGCCAGTTGATGCTCAAAATCTAAGGTTAAAAATGCATATTTCTTCAGGCGGAGTTGTTACATATAACTTCGTAGTGAATGCTGTAGCAGGTGCGGGCACATTAGCTCCACCAGCATCAGTAGCATCTTTTACCTTTGATGATGGAGATGTTGTAGTGCCTTACATTGGTACTCTAAGTGATACAGCAGCAGCTGATGAACTTTTTTTAAAAGACATTACTGTTAAAAAGTATCCAAGTACAAGTGCTTACGCTACACAAGTATAATCCAAATTCATAAGGATTAATAGTTTTGTAGAACTATGGGAGTTGTCGTATAAAGGGCGACTCCCGAATCTACTAAAGAATTCAAATTTTATAATTAAGGAGAAAATATGGCGTTTGTATCAAAGTCATTCATAGGAGACGCAACAGCTTTAACTAATGCTGATACTGATGGAAGAGGAGTCGATTCTTTAGCAAAACAAGTTGAAGATTATCTTAGCAATCAAACAAGTGAAGTTGGGACATTAGCAGGGAGTGCTGGAACAAGAGAAGTACAGGTTAGTTGTTGTTCATTAAGAGGTGATAGAGTTTTTATAATAGTTACTGCTGAAAACACCGCTTAGGAGGATTTATGGCAAATGTAATTAGAGCAAAATCATTTATAGCAGATGCAACAGCTTTAACTAATACCCAGACAGATGGAAGAGGTAATGATGGTATATCTAAGTTAGTTGAAGACTATCTTACTACTCAAGATTCTGGAGGTTCTTCTACTGATATAGATACAATTTTTTCAGTAACATCTTGCAAATTAAGTGGCGATAAAGTTTTTGTTTTAGTAGTTTTAGAAGACGACATTGCTGGTGGAGGTGGCTAGATTAATGTCTAATAGAGACTATAAAGACGAATATAAAAAGTTCCAAAAACACAAATCTGATTATCGTGCTAAATTAAACAAATACAATCGTGATAAAGGCACTTATGGAAATGGTGATGGGAAAGATGCATCCCATGGAGAAGGTGGAGAAATTGCAGGTTTTGTTGAATCAAGTACTAACAAGGGTAAAAATGAAAAGAGTAGATTGAAAGGTTCTGAGAGAAAAAATTATGCTAAAAATGGTGGTTTAATGAATGGTAAACCACATTCAGAAGGCGGTATTGATATTAATGTTGAAGGTGGTGAGTATATAATTAATAAGGGTTCAGTAAATGCGTCAACTGAGCCTTATTTGGAATATATTAATCAACATGGTAAATTACCATTAAGTATTGACGCTAGAAAAAGGAGAAAGTAATGCCAAAAGTAGGAGAAAAAGAATTTGCATATACTCCAAAAGGAGTTGCGGAAGCAAACAAAAAATCTGCAGAGACAGGTATTCCTGTTTCAAATGCTATTAATAGAGGAGAAAGTTATCAACTTGGAGGATTAGTTCCAGGAATGACAGGATTTGGACAAAGACCAGGAGTTAACCCTCAAGCACAAGGAATTGGTCAAAACCCAATGGTTGACCCTTTAGCAAGGTTTGATAAAGGTGGAAAAGTTGAAGAATATAAAAAAGGTGGACAAACTAAAAAGAAAAAAGCAGGAGTTCAGCAACCTAAATATAAACCTTATGAAAAACCAGCCTTAAGCGCAGAGCAGGAAAAGAAAAAAAGACATAAGGGAAAAACAAAAGAAGAAATAGCTTTAGCTAAAAAAATAGGAACTACGCCTACACCTTATATTCCTTCATCTGGAAGAGAATAGTGAAAATCATATATTGTCAATGTGGTGAAAAGACTGAGATTAAAAAAGGTCAAGCAAAAGAATGCTCCTGTGGTAAAGTATTTGGAGTAAGAAGTAATAATATATCTGATTACATAAATATGAGGAATACTTGGAGTGGACAAACAAAAGTTGAGTTCAATCAAACAACTATGGAAAAAGATATAAAACAAAGGAATAGTAGATAATGGCTACATTTCAAGCACAAGTCACAGGTTTAACTAATATTAGTATATCTAGTAGTGGTACAAATCCAATTGAATCAGAGTTAACCACGTTTTTAACTGATGGTGCAAAAGAAATTATTAATATTCTTCCTTATGATTTAAAAGAAAAATGTGCTTCAATTTCTATTGTTAATGCTACAAATGGAACAACTTTAGATATGGATGCTGGGGGGGACATATTACAAGTAACTCGCCTTTCTGCTAATTCTGGAGGTTATTATATTCCTTGTAGGCAATTACATCCTATGTATGGAGATTTAACAAACGATTCATCTAGTTTATATTATGCGAGTGCTACTGACCCCGCTTATTGGATAACAAGTAATTCTTCAGGAGCAAGTACTTTGTTTATAAAACCAACTACAACGGATGCTCAACCATCAAATGTATATAGAGTAGCATATCCATCAGTTGCTTATAGTGATTCCGTAGTTGCTAATTTTCCAAATGAAGCTGAATATTTAGTTACATTATATGCAGCAATAAAAACATTACAAAATGCAATGGGTGGAATGAACTCTGTCACGGCAATTGACACAACAGCATTTGATGCTATTAAAGCTTCTGTTGCAAATGCAGAAGATGAAATAGAGGATGCTAACAAAATGACAGCTAATATTGTTTTAGGAGTTACTGAAATTGCCGAATCTGCCGTAGATACCGATACAACTTCATCTGAGATTAAAACAGCAGCAGATGCAATTGCTACTGCATTATCTAAATTTAGAGCTGATGGAAGCGACCCAGGATTATTTGGAGAAGAAGGTACTTATGATACTGACAATAGTGAAATGACAAGAGTTAAGGATGCTTTAGATAAAGCTAGAAATTTAGTTGATGGAGCTTCTATGAGTGGCGACACAGAACCTGAGAGTGTACAATATTGGTTAGCTGATGAAGATACTGAGATGGCTCAAGCAACATTAGCAGCAGCTCAAACAGAAATACAAAGAGCTCAAACACATCTTGCAGAATGGGGTTCAACAGTTCAAGCATTAAAAGCAGAAGCAGATGGATTTGCAAAAGAAATTCAAGCAAGAGGAGCTTGGACAGCTGCAAAAGCTCAAGTTTGGAATGGTTATTTTGCATCTGCTCAAGCATATGCAGCTGCAGCTCAAACTTATTTAGCTTCAGCTCAAGGGTATCTAGGAGAAGCAAAGATTAGAATGGAAAGAGAAAATCAAAAGTATCAATGGTATCAAGCTCAACAAGTGAAATTACAACAAGATTATGATAAAGGTATTCAAATGTTAATATCTCAAGGAATGCCACAACCTGCTCAACAACAAGGTAGACAATAATGACAGTTAAGAATGTTATAGAACAAATAGAGAAATTATTTGGAAGACAATCAGAACAATATATGTTTCAATTGATTAATGATGCTTTAGATGATATTTCAACAAGTAAAGGTAATTATACTGTTTCATCAACAACAACTTTAGAGCAATATAAAAGATGGTATGAATTAGCAGATAAAGTTATTGATATAAAGAAAGTAGAAATATTAGATACTAATGATAGATATATAATGATACCAAAACTTACAGACCCTCATAAATTATTAAGGGAAGATACTGATTCAGGAGATGATACTTTAAAATAAGGAAATTATGGCAAATAGAACTTATCCAAATAATAATTTTGCATGGTATAACGATGATAATAGACTTGCTATTGTTGCAAGAGATAATACTTCAACACCTGGGGAAAGAACAAAAGAATGGTATGATACATTTCAGGATGATGATGTATCAAGTGGTTTAAGAATTACAACAAATTCAAGATTTGATTATGTTGATGCACAAACAGATAATTTAAAAACAACTATTGGATTAGATACAGGATTACATTTATGTGTTGTATGTTATCTTAAATCAAGAATGTTTGAAGATGCTGGAGACTTACAGCAATCTCAATATTATAGAACTATGTATGAAAAAATAATGAAACAATATCCGTCAAGGAAAAGTGGTGTAAGGTCTTTAGCAGTACCAAGATTATAGGAGAATTATGGGTTACGATACAACAGCATGGACAACAGCAGGTAATACACTAACAATTGGTGGAACAACTATGTATGCTAATTTTTTTATAAATTCAGCTGAGTCTTATGGTTTTGCTGCAGGAAATCATGAAATGTTAATTTTTGAACATTCTAATTATTCACAATCTGGCAATACTCCACATTTAGGAACTGGAACTGACCCAGCAACATCGTTAGATACGGGAGATTTTGGTGACCGTGCAGCTGATGATATAGTTCCAGTAATTTGGTATATTCCTGATAGTATTTATATTGATGCAGTGTATTCATTAGAGGGAGCTGATGCAAATAATAGTGGAGGAGCTGATACAACTCGTATGCATTTGATGGGCTTTGATTTTAATAGTGGTTCAACTTCTTGTCTTACAAACGGGATATTATTAGCACACAATTCAGATGTAACTAATGAAGGAAATGAGCAGATATATTTATCAACATGGACAGTGGACAGCCCTTCTGTTTTATCGGGAAAGGTTATAGTAGCAACTTTTGAATCTGATACTGTTAATTCAGATTATTCATTAAATGTGAAAGTAAAATATCATTTAACATAAGGGGAATAAATGAGTGACTTGAAAAAAAAGTTAGAAGAAGAAATAAAGGTCTATGAAAATCAAAGAGAACAAGCAAAGGAAATCTATATAAAGGCAATTGGTTCTATAGAAGCCTTAAAGAAAGTTCTTAAAGAAAAAAGTAGCAAATAGTTTTTTGAAATAAATTGAGGTTAAAATGGCGAGATTAGACAAAGGCATTGTTAGGAGAGCTATTGTTACTCCTGATAAACACTTTCCTTTGCACGATGATAAAGCGATAAGTGTGGTATGCCAAGCGATAGAAATGATTAAACCCGATACTTATATTGATTTAGGGGATACAGGAGAGTGGAAATTATTTAGTAAACACTATTGGAAGAATAAAGAAAAACCACCATTAGAAGTTTTAATTCCAATGCTTGATGAAGAGGTTGCTTTAGTTAATGAAGGTATGGATAAGATAGATGAATCATTAGATAAGGCTAAATGTAAAACAAGACATTTTATACAAGGTAATCACGAATTATGGTTAGATAATTTTGTAACAAGACATCCTTATCTTCCACAGTATAAAACAGAAAACGCATTAAGGATTAAAGAAAGAGGATATAAGTATCTTAAGTATTTATCTAATAAGCCTCTTAAAATAGGTAAACTTAACTTCATACATGGAAAATATACTCCAATACATCATGCTAAAAAGCATTTAGAAAAAGGTGGACAAAGTGTTATATATGGCCATACTCACGATTTTCAAAGATTCACAGATACAAAGTGGGGTGGAACAATAAGTGCATGGAGTATGGGTTGTTTAAAGGATATGTCCTCAGAAGCTAATGAATTTTTAAGAGGAAATCTACATAATTGGAATCATGGATTTGCAATAGTAGATTGGTTTAAAGGTGGAAACTTTAAAGTAGAAGTAGTAGAAATAATTGATGGAAAAACCTCTTTATGGGGTAAACTAATAGATGGCAATAAATAGGAGAAATAAATGGCGACATTAAATGTAACGCATATAGAATCATTAACATTAAATGGACAAGAACAAGGCTCAACAAATTCATTTTCTGTTGCAGGAATTAACAATATCGATAAGAGAATTGTAAGTGTTCCTACATCAGAAATTACTTTAGTTAGTTTTAGCACAGCTGTCGCTGCAGGAACATTTAATGAAGCAAATGTTAGATATATAAGAATAACAAATAAAGATGCAACAAATCATTTATACTTAGTTCTTAAAAATGAATATAGTAATGAATGTTGTTTAAAGTTAGATAAAGGACAAACATTTATTTATAATGCAGATTTAGCTAGCGGAGTAATTGATACTATGTTAGCAAATCAAGTAGCATTAGGTTTTACTGAAGCAACTGGTGATACAGCTGATGGAAGCGATGATGTAACTAATATTACAGCAAATGGTGCTATAATACCAGGATTAAGATATACACATGATAATGCCCAGACAGTAGCAAATAGTAGTGTAGGGGCTGTAACAGGTGCGGCAAATGGTGTATCTGCGGCAACAGCTCATACATTAGTTACAAGAAATGCAAGCACAGGTGCGGAATCTGTTGCTAATATAGCTAGTCATACATCAGGTTCTTCCGATACAAATGGAACAAGTACATATGCAGCAGGTTTTGGTGATTTAGTAGAGATAACAGCAGAAGCTAATTCTGGAGCTATAACTGTTGAAGTATTTGTAGCATCTACATAATGAAAATAGGCGACTTATTATTGCTTAAAGGAGTTATTAATAAGAAACAACTTCGAGTAGCTCTTAGCAAACAAGCAGAGCAAGCAATTACTTATAATAGGTCAATTCCTCTTGGTAAGATATTAATAGAGGAAAAATATGTATCGGTTGATGAAATAGCAGAAGTTTTAAATGAACAATCTGAAGAAAATAAAGAAAAGCAAGTAGTTAAAAAGGAGAAAGTTATGCCGACAGAAATAGGAGAAGGAAGTCAATTTACATTTGATTTGAAGTTTATAGCTACAATGGCGGCTATATTAGTATCTGCTTGTGGTGTCTATTTTAGTATTACAGGACAACTAAATGAGTTAAAATCTATGAATAGTCCAAATAGGCTTGAACATAATATGGTAGTAGATGATATTAGTGATATAAAAGCTAATGGAGACCTTAAATTGATAACATATCAGCTCGAAGAATTTAAAAATACATTTAGTGAAATTAAAACTTTAGCAGGACAATTAAGTCCTCTAGCTGCTGATTTAACTTATATTAAAGAAGAACTTGAAAAACTTAAAAATAAAAAAATACCTACTATAGATTTATCAGGTATTGATGA
>Ga0114905_1000309_pt1 | contig 32771 bp, 34 predicted proteins | sample MalvireepMed_b05_FD_83499 | JGI IMG/M metagenome (GOLD analysis project Ga0114905, IMG submission 83499) | Marine viral communities from the Global Malaspina Expedition - Malaspina viral metaG DeepMed_b05 | ecosystem: Environmental > Aquatic > Marine > Oceanic | place: Mediterranean Sea...
CTTCGCAAGAGACTGACATGCAAGCCCTTTTCGACATCATCCTGCCGGTCTTCCTGGTCATTGGCGCCGGCTACCTCGCCAGCTGGCGCGGCCTCCTGCCCGACAATGCGGTCGACGGGCTGATGGGCTTCACCCAGACCATCGCCATTCCCTGCCTGCTCTTCACCGCGATCTGGCAGCTCGATCTGGGCACGAATTTCTCCCCGCCGATCCTGATCTCCTTCTATCTCGGCGCCGCCAGCGGCTTCGTGGCAGGCCTGCTCGGAGCGCGCTACATCTTCGGGCGCGACTGGGAGGACTCCGTCGCCATCGGCTTCGCCTGCCTGTTCTCCAACTCGCTGCTGCTCGGCCTGCCGATCACCGAGCGCGCCTACGGTCCGGATGCGCTGTCGGGCAATTACGCCATCATCGCCATGCACTCGCCGTTCTGCTACGCGCTCGGCATCACCGCGATGGAGATCGCCCGCGCCCGCGGCACAGATCTGCGCCGCCTGCCGCTGACCGTGGGGCGCGCGATGTTCCGCAACGGGCTGGTCATCGGCATCTTGATCGGCATCGCCTTCAACCTGGGCAACGTCACCCTGCCGGCCCCGGTGACCCAGGCGCTCGACATGATCACCCGCACCGCCCTGCCGGCGGCGCTCTTCGCGCTCGGGGGCGTTCTGTTCCGCTACCGCCCCGAGGGCGACCTGCGCACCATCCTCTTTGTCTGCGCGATCTCGCTCGGGCTGCACCCGGCGATCACCTTCGCGCTTGGCCACGGCTTCGATCTGTCGACCGACTCGCTGCGCTCGGCGGTGATCACCGGGGCGATGGCGCCGGGGGTGAACGCCTATGTCTTTGCCAACATGTATGGCCGGGCCAGGCGCGTTGCCGCCTCCTCGGTGCTTCTGGCCACCGGCCTGTGCCTCTTCACGAGCTGGGTCTGGCTGCACCTGCTGCCCTGAGCCAGCCTGACCTGCTGAAATGACAAAGGGCCCCGTCCAACCGGACGGGGCCCTTTCCATTCGTCACACCGGGCGCGTCAGGACTTGCCGCGTTTCGGCGGCTGCATGCCGCCCTGGCGCGGCTTGCCGGGGCGCGCGCCCTTGGAGGCGCGACCGGTGGGATCAAAGCGCTGCGAGGTATCGGAGGCGTTGGCGAGGCGCTTGGGCTTGTCGCCCTGCGCCGCGGGGCGCCCCGGGCGTCCGCCCGGCTTGCCGCCAAAGCCCTTGGACGGGCCGTCACGGCCCTCGCCGGGACGCTTGGGCTTGAAGGGCTTGCCACCGGGCTTGCCGCCGCCGTCACCGTCGCGCTTGGGCTTCCAGTCCTTGCCGCCCTCGCCACGCGGCTTGTCACCCCAGGGCTTGTCGCTCTTCGGGCGCTCACCGCGCGGCTTGTCGACCCAGGGCTTGTCGCCGCGCGGCTTGTCGTACTTGGGCTTGTCGCCCTTCGGACGGTCGTCGCGCTTGAAGCTGCCCTTCGGTTTGTCGCCCTTGGCAGAGCCGCCCTTGGCCCCCCAGGCCTCGCCATCGGGGCGCTTGCGCGCCGGCGCATCGCCCTCGGGGCGCGGTTTGCGCGGGCCGTCCTTGCGGGGGCGGTCATTGCGGGGACCGTCGGAACGCGGGCCGTCACGGCGCGGCGGGCGGCTGGCGAATTCCGGCGTGCCCTCGACGGCGCGCACGGTGACACCGTCCTCGAGCGTGCTGCCGTCGCCAAGACCGCCGAGGAAGCCCTCGACCACCGGCTCGGAAAGCTCCACGAAGGTCTCGCTGTCTTGCACCCGGATCGCGCCGATGGCATCCTTGTCGAGACCGCCGGCGCGGCACAGCAGCGGCAGCAGCCAGCGCGCCTCGGCGCGGTCATCGCGGCCGACCGACAGGGCAACCCAGCGGCTCGGGCCGAACGCGGCACGCTCCTTGCGCTCGGGACGCTCGGGGCGGGCATCCGGCGCCGAGAGCTCCTCGGGCGCCGAGTGACGGTCGCGGTAAAGGCGCAGATACGCGGCCGCCACGGTCTCGGGCGATTGCTCGGCCAGCAGGCGCGCGGCGAACCCGGCCTCGTCCTCGGTGATCTCCTCGGACCAGGTGGGATCGGCCAGCAGGCGTTCCTCATCGCGGCGCAGGATCTCCTCGGCGCTCGGCGCCTCGATCCACTCGGCGGTGACCTTGGCCCATTTCAGCAGGCGCTCGGCCTTCTTGGTGAGTTTCGGCGGCACCACGAGGGCCGAGATGCCCTTGCGCCCGGCGCGGCCGGTGCGGCCCGAGCGGTGCAGCAGGCCCTCGGTATTGGAGGGCAGCTCGGCATGGATCACCAGCTCGAGGTTGGGCAGGTCGATGCCGCGCGCCGCCACGTCGGTGGCGACGCAAACCTTGGCGCGACCGTCGCGCATCGCCTGCAGCGCGTGGCTGCGCTCGGTCTGGCTGAGCTCGCCCGAAAGGCAGACCACCGCGAAGCCGCGGTTGCTGAAGCGCGCGGTCAGCCGGTTCACCGTGGCGCGGGTGTTGGCAAAGACAATGGCGTTCTGCGCATCGTGGTAGCGCAGCATGTTGATGATGGCGTTCTCGGCGTCGTGCTGCGCCACGCGCAGCGCCTGGTAGGTGATGTCGGCGTGCTGGCTGCGCTCGGAGATCGTGGTCACGCGCACGGCGTCGCGCTGGTAGTGCTGCGCGAGGGTGGCGATCATCGGCGGCACGGTGGCCGAGAACAGCAGCGTGCGGCGCTCTTCCGGCGCCTCGCCCAGCATGAACTCGAGATCCTCGCGGAAGCCGAGGTCGAGCATCTCGTCGGCCTCGTCGAGCACGATGGCGCGCAGCGCGCTCATGTCGAACGAGCCGCGCTGGATGTGGTCGACCAGGCGCCCCGGCGTGCCGACGACGATATGCGCGCCGCGCTCCAGCGCCCGGCGCTCGTCGCGCATGTCCATGCCGCCGACGCAGGAGACGACGCGGGCACCGGCCTTGGCGTACAGCCACTCGAGCTCGCGCTTGACCTGGAAGGCCAGTTCGCGCGTGGGCGCCACGATCAGCGCCAGCGGCAGGCGTGCCTCGCCCAGCATCCCCGCCTCGTCGAGCAGGGTCGGCGCGATGGCGAGGCCGAAGCCCACGGTCTTGCCGGAGCCGGTCTGGGCCGAAACCAGAAGGTCGGAGCTCTCGAGGTCGGGGTTGGTGACCGCCTCCTGAACGGGGGTCAACGTGTCATAGCCACGCTCTGCGAGCGCATCGGAAAGGGTCTGAATCATGGGGGGCCGATCTGCGAGGAAATGGGACGCGGAACGGGCCGACTCAAGAAGGGCGCATCGCGTCAGGAAGGCGCTGCTCTAGCGCAGATACGGGCGTTTGTACACGGCTTTCTTCGGGCCGCCCGCCTCGGGGCAATGCAGTGGGCACATGGCGGCACTGCGAAATCAACAAAGGAGGTGGCGTTAACACTTCCCGGTGTTCGCGTTAACGGAACATGCACAAGAGAAATATGTCCCGAACGCGAACGGATAAGAAAGAAAATGACTGACAGCACCGCCGAATTTGAAACGGACACCCCGACGGGGCAGCCGGCGCTCAACTCTCCCGCCAAGGTTCTGCTCGCGAGCCTTGTGGGCACCACCATCGAGTTCTTTGACTTCTACGTCTACGCCACGGCGGCGGTTCTGGTGTTCCCGGCGCTGTTCTTCTCCAACAGCGACCCGATGACGGCGCTGCTGGCCTCCTTCGCGACCTTCTCCATCGCCTTCTTCGCCCGCCCGCTGGGCGCCATCGTGTTCGGCCATTTCGGCGACCGCATCGGCCGCAAGGCGACGCTGGTGGCGGCGCTGCTGACCATGGGCATCTCGACCGTGGTGATCGGCCTGCTGCCGACCTACGCCCAGATCGGCGTGGCGGCCCCGGCGCTGCTGGCGCTCTGCCGCTTCGGCCAGGGCTTCGGCCTTGGCGGGGAATGGGGCGGCGCGGTGCTGATGGCGACCGAGAACGCGCCCGAGGGCAAGAAGAACTGGTACGGCATGTTCCCGCAGCTGGGCGCGCCGGTGGGCCTGTTCCTGTCGTCGGGGATGTTCTGGCTGCTGCTGCAGTTCATGCCCGAGGAAACCCTGCTGAGCTGGGGCTGGCGGATCCCGTTCCTTGCCTCCATCGTGCTGATCATCGTCGGGCTCTGGGTGCGGCTCTCGATCACCGAGACCCCGGATTTCCAGAAGGCCATCGACAACGAAGAGCGCGTGGCGGTGCCGGTGTTCGAGCTGTTCTCCAACCACAAGATCTCCATCGTGCTCGGTACCTTCGTGGCGCTGGCGACCTTCGTGCTGTTCTATCTCAGCACCGCCTACCTGCTGAGCTACAACGTCAAGGTCGTGCAGATCCCCTTCACCGATGCGCTGGCGATCCAGATCTGGGGCGCGGTGATCTTCGGCCTGTTCATCCCGGTGGCCGGCCTCACCGCCGAGCGTCTGGGCCGCCGCCGGGTGCTGATCGGCACCACGCTGGCGATTGCCGCCTTCTCGTTCCTCGTGCCGGTGCTGATGGTCGAGAACGAGGCCCGCATCCTTGGTTTCGTGACGCTGGCGATGGCGCTGATGGGGATGACCTATGGCCTGATCGGCACCGCGCTGGCGGCGCCCTTCCCGACCCGGGTGCGCTATACCGGCTCGTCGATCACCTTCAACTTCGCCGGCATCGTGGGCGCCTCGCTCGCGCCCTATATCGCGACCTGGCTGCAGAGCACCTATGGCCTTGCCTATGTCGGCTATTACCTGCTGGCGGCCGCACTGGTGACGCTGTTCTGCATCATCGCAAGCGCCCGCGGCAAGGTCTGAGGCAGGACGCCTGTCGCGGCCACGCCCGAGACAGATCGAATCGAAACGGGGCCGGCAATTGCCGGCCCCGTTTGCGTTTGCCCAGATCCATATGAGCCCGGTCGCCGGCAGCTTTCGACGGCGGCGCGGAGCGGCGGGCTACTCGCTTTCCTGCTCCAGCCCATAACGCTTGAAGAGCGAGCCCTGCGTCATGAAGAACAGGAACACCGCCGCGGTCAGGCCGAAGGTCTTGAAATAGACCCATGTCTCGGTGCTCATGGTGCGCCAGATCACCTCGTTGAGCAGCGCCAGCCCGAAAAACAGCGCGGTGACGCGCTTGGTCAGGATCATCCAGCCCTCGTCGCGCAGCGGCATCAGGCCTTCCATCACCTTGCGCAGGTAGCTCTCGCCGCGCAGCAGGCCCACGCCCAGGGCCACGCCGAACAAGAGGTAGATCAGGGTGGGCTTCATCTTGAAGAAGCGCTCGTCGTTGAGCCAGACCGACAGTCCGCCGAAGACCACGATCAGCACCGCGGTGACGATCTGCATCGGGCTCAGGTGGCCGGTGAGCTTCCACAGCGCCGCGGTACTGACCAGCATCAGGGGGATGAAGCCCGCGGTGACAAGGATGAAACCCTGATATTCGGTGCCGCCGATGGTGAAGACCCGGTCCTTCAGCAGCAGGTAGGCGGCAAAGAAGACGATGATCGGGCCGATCTCGAGCGCCGATTTGAGGAAGGGGTTGATCTGTTTCGCGCTCATGCGGCCTCCGGTTCTGTCGCCGCAGAGATAGACCCTGCCCCGCCCGTTCACAATGGGAACCCGGAGCGACGGCCACGGGTTATGCCACTACGTCAAAAATGGAGGGGACATGTTCGAGCAGATCGTAGACGAATTGACAGGCACCTTTTCTGCGGTGCCCCCCTCGGTGGCCTTCACGCGCCTGCTGGCGGCGATCGCGCTTGGGGCCTGCATCGGATTCGAGCGCGAGCGGCGCGGCAAGCCGGCGGGCCTGCGCACCCACATCCTCGTCTCGGTCGCCGCCTGTCTCTTCGTGATCCTCGGACTTGAGCTCGCCTCGATGGAGTTCGGCGGCGAAGAGCAGCGCAACGATCCGCTGCGGATGATCGAGGCCGTGACGGCGGGCGTGGCCTTCCTTGCGGCCGGGATCATCTTCACCAGCGGCGGCAAGGTGCGCAACACCACCACCGGCGCGTCGCTCTGGCTCGCAGGGGCCGTCGGGCTTGGCTGTGGCGCAGGGCAGATGCCGCTCGCCGCGATGACGACGCTGATCGTCGTGGTGGTGCTCACCATCGTGCGCGCCTTCGAGACGTGGCTCTGGCCCGAAGAGGCGCGCGACGAATGAGCGTGAGAGGCCACGCACCCCGCCCCGTTCAGGCAGGCGGAGGTGCGCCCGCGCTCAGCCCTGCTCGAGCCCGGTGAGCGCGGCGGCAAACTCTTCGGGGTCGAAAGGCGCAAGGTCGTCGATCTGCTCGCCCACGCCGATGGCATGGATCGGCAGGCCGAACTTGTCGGCCAGCGCCACCAGCACGCCGCCCTTGGCGGTGCCGTCGAGCTTGGTCATCACCAGACCGGACACATCCGCGACCTGCCGGAAGATCTCGACCTGCATCAGCGCGTTCTGGCCGGTCGTGGCGTCGAGCACGAGGAGCGTGTTGTGCGGCGCGTCGGGATCCTTCTTGCGGATCACCCGGACGATCTTGGCCAGCTCCTCCATCAGGTCCTGACGGTTCTGCAGCCGGCCCGCGGTGTCGATCATCAGCAGGTCCGCACCCTCGGCCTGCGCCTTGGTCATCGCATCGAAGGCAAGGCTGGCCGGGTCCGAGCCCTCGGGCGCGGTCAGCACCGGGACGCCGGCGCGATCGCCCCAGACCTGCAACTGCTCAACCGCGGCGGCGCGGAAGGTGTCGCCCGCGGCGATCACCACCGACTTGCCGGCGGCGCGGAACTGCGAGGCAAGCTTGCCGATGGTGGTGGTCTTGCCGGAGCCGTTCACCCCGACCACCAGAACGACCTGAGGCTTCTTGGGATAGAGCGGCAGCGGCTTGGCCACCGGGTCCATCACCCGCGCCACCTCGGCGGCCAGCGCCGCCTTGATCTCCTGCGTCGAGACGCGCTTGCCGTAGCGGCCTTCGGCGATGTTGGCCGAGACCCGCAGCGCGGTGTCGACGCCCATGTCCGAGGCGATCAGCAGTTCCTCGAGGCTTTCGAGCATGTCGTCATCGAGCACCCGGCGCACCACCGGCGCGTTCGGCGTCTCACGACCGAAGAGCCGGCCCAGCAGGCCGGGCTTCGCACTGGAGGGCGTCTGGCTCGGGGTCTCCTGCGGCGGCACCACCGGCGTCGGGTCGAGCGGCGCCGGCATCTCGAGCGGCGGGGCCTGCGGCGTTTCCGAGGGCGGCGCCGGGCTCGGATCGACGGGCGGCGTGGCGTCGGGGCCCGGATCGGGCGCCTGAGACGGCGCGGGCCGCGGGCTCGGGGTCGGGTCGACCGGCGCCGGGGCCTCCTCGGGCGCGGCGGGCGGCGCCTCATTCGGCGTGGAGGGCGGCGTCTCGGACGGGCGCTCGGGGGTCTCGGATGGCGGCGGCGGCACGTCTGCCGGAGCCGGGGTCTCGGACGGTGTCGGCGCCGGGGTCGGCGGCACGTCTGCCGGCGCCGGGGTCTCAGACGGTGTCGGCGGCGTCGGGCGCGGCGGCGCAGCCGGCTCCGGTGCACCCGGTTCGGGCGCGTCTTCCGACCCGCCCTCCTGCACGATGGCGTCGAGCCCTTCCTCGAGCTTCGAGGACGACTTGAACAGCTTGCTCTTGAGCTTGCCGAAGAAGGACATGTGGCGGACCCCTTTTGTACCTGCTCCCCAAGTAATACGCCCGGGCGTGAGTGAAAAGTGCCAGTTGACCTGCGCGGGCATGCGGGGCCAAGTGAGCCGCATGTGGCGTCTCGCGATCCTGTTCTGTCTGCTCCTGCCGACCGGCCCGCTCGCGGCCGATCAGACGCCGCCACTGAGCGAGCCCGGCACGCTCTGCTCGACTGGTGCCTTTGGCCCCGTACAGTGCATCCGGCCCAGCCATGCCGTGCACGACACCTGCCAAGCCATCGGCCATTTCGCCGCGCGCCACGGGCTCGACCCGGGTTTCTTCGCGCGGCTCCTCTGGCAGGAAAGCCGCTTTGATCCCAACGCGCTGAGCCATGCCAACGCGCAGGGGATCGCGCAGTTCATCCCCTCCACCGCCAAGCTGCGCGGGCTGGTCGATCCCTACAATCCCGCCGAAGCGATGGAGTATTCCGCCGAGTACCTTGGCGAACTGACCCGCCGCTTCGGCAATCCCGGCCTCGCGGCAGTGGCCTATAACGGCGGTGAGCGCCGGGCCGAGGCGCTGGTGGCCGACAGCGCCGCCGCCCTGCCCCGAGAGACGGTGGAGTACGTGCGCATCATCACCGGTGTCGCGGCGGAAGACTGGGCCGAGGCCCCGCCCGAGGCCCACGATTACAGCCTGCAGCCCGGCAAGCCCTTCGCCGAGGCCTGCCTTGAGCTGGCGCGGGATCGCCGCCTCACCGCCTATCCCGAGCCCGAACCGCGCCTCGCACCTTGGGGTGTTCAGCTGGCCTATGGCACCACCAAGACGCGCGCGCTGTCGCAATATCGCGATCGAACACGGATCTGCCCGACGCTCGTGCGGGGCGAAGAGCCTGACCTCGTCTGGCAAAAAAGTCGCGCCAGCCCCAAGGGGGGCTACTGGATGGCGCGGATCGGGCGGCGAGACCGGGGCGAGGCCTTCCGGCTCTGCGCGCGGCTCAAGAAAAGCGGCTGCATCTGTGCCGTGTTCAGCAATTCCTAGGATGTGACGGTTTAAAGGACGATAGATGGCGCGTTTCATGATCGCGACACTGACAATGGCGGCGCTTCTCGGGGCGGCGATCGTCTCGAACGGGGCGCGGGGCGATGTCTGGGCGCTGGCCGCGCTGCTCGGGATCACCGTCGGGGTGTTCGCGCTCGACAAGCTGGCCGCACTCGCGGCGCCGGACCAACCGGGAGAGGCGTTTCCCGCAGGGGACGGGCTTGCCGTGGCGCTGGGGCTGCTGCACTTTCCGCTGCTCTATGGCGGGGCCTGGGCCGTCGCCGGCGGCGGCGGGCACGACGCGACAGCGCGCGTGGCGCTGTTCTTCGCGCTGGGGCTGTTTCTCGGGCAGGTCGGCAACTCAAACGCCCACGAGCTGATCCACCGCCCCGACCGCCGGCTGCGCCGGTTGGGCATCGCGGTCTATTGCTCGCTGCTCTTTGGCCACCACGTCTCGGCGCATCTGCGGGTGCATCACGTGCATGCCGCCACCGATGCCGACCCCAACGCGGCACCGCTGGGACAAAGCTACTATGCCTTCGCGCCACGCGCCTGGATCGGCAGCTTCCGGCAGGGGCTACGCGCCGAGACCGCGCTGCGCCGCCGCGCCTCGGCACGACAGAGGCCTCACCCCTACGGGATCTATGCCGGCGGCGCGCTGCTGTCGCTGGGGCTGGCATGGGTGCTGACGGGCGGCGCCGGGATGCTGGCGCTGCTCGGGCTCTGCGCCTATGCGCAGGCACAGCTTCTGCTGTCGGATTACGTGCAGCACTACGGGCTGCGGCGGCGCGAGCTGGCCCCGGGGCGGCGTGAGCCGGTGGGGCCGCAGCACAGCTGGAACGCCCCGATGCCGGCCTCCTCGGCGCTGATGCTGAACGCCCCGCGCCACTCCGACCACCATGCGCGCCCGGCCCGCCCCTATCCGGGGCTCGAGATCGACCGGGATGCGATGCCGATCCTGCCGCACGCTCTGCCGGTCATGGCGGTGCTGGCCCTCATCCCGCCGGTCTGGCGGCGCCTGATGGATCGCCGCGCCCGGCGCTGGAGCGGCGCCTGAGGCCAAACGCAACGGGGCGGGCCGTGATGGCCCGCCCCGTGCGATGCGTCAGCAAAGACGCGAATGTATCACTCGGCGGCGAAGCCGGTGGCGAACTTGCCGCACCAGTCGGTGGCATTGACCACCGGCCAGAGGCCACGGCTGTCGGGCTGGGTCTGGCTCACCGGCGGGTTGGCGCGGCAGAGGCCCGCATCGTCGAGCGTGTGGGCGTCATTGGCGACGTGATCTTCATAAAATGCACAGGTCTTGCAGGCTGCAGTGGCCATGGCTGGACTCCTTCCGGGGCAGAATTCGATACTTTCGCTGGCGGGCTGCGGACCTGGCAAATCGCTGGGTACGTGGCTGGCTGGCGTTGAGTGTTAGATAGGCGCGCCCGGCCCGGCGGTCAAGATATTTATTCAACAATTTCATATAGTTGATAGAATTACTCGCCTTCTAGATCCCGAGTCTTTTGCTTGGACCGGGCGCAGGCAAACCCGATTTTTTTGCTCGGATTGTCCCGCATGGCCGCGCAGGCCCTTCCCCGGAGGCGCAAGCTCTGTCAGGGTTGGGCCATGCGCCAGCTTCTCATCCTCCTGCTCCTCTGCCTGCCCCTGCCCGGCCTCGCCGCCGAGCCGATGAGCGGCGCCGAGTTCGAGCGCTACACCCTCGGCAAGACGCTGTACTTCGGGCTCGCCGGCGACGCCTACGGGGTCGAGGAATACCTCCCCGACCGCCGCGTGCGCTGGTCCTTCCTCGACGGCAGGTGCAAGGACGGCCACTGGTACGAAGAGGCGGGGCAGATCTGCTTCGTCTACGACGACCAGCCGACACCGCAATGCTGGAGCTTTTTCCGGGAGGGCTCGGGGCTCCGGGCGGTGTTCGAGAACGACCCCGAAAGCACGGTGCTCTACGAGGCACGGCAGGACGAGGCCCCGATGATGTGCCTCGGCCCCGAGATCGGGGTCTGAGGGGGCGCAGCCCCCGCCCGCGCAGGCGCGGCCTCCCCCGAGGTATTTTTCAACCAGAGAAGACAGGGGCGCGGTGACCGGCCCTCGGGCTCAGAACAGGCTGCCCTGGTCCGGTGTGTCGGTGGGCTTGCGTTTCTGGCGCGGCGCGGCGGGCCTGGACCTGGCCGCAGCGGGGGGCGCGCTGGCCGGAGTGGAGGCCGCGCCCGCGGCGCCGAGCGTCAGGCGGCCATCGGCGAACTCGATCTCGAGCGAGGCGGCGGCCTCGGCGGCGGACTTGCGGGTCAGGATCTCGTTCTCGCCGCTGCGCACCACCGCGTAACCGCGTTGCAGCGTGCCCTTGTAGCTCAGCGTCTCGAGCAGGCGCGTGAGCCCGTCGAGGGTGCTCCGCGGGGTCTCGAGGCGGCGGGTGCCGGCCTCGTCGAGGCGCCGGGTCAGCGTGGCGAGGCGCTCGCGGCCCTGGCGCATCTCGCGCTCGATGGGGCGCAGCGACAGGCGGTCGGTGCGGCGGCCCAAGGATTCGCGACCATGGGCGATGACCCGCGACAGAAGCGAGGGGCGCAGCGCGCCCGCCGCGTCGGACAGGGCGACGCGGCGCTGCTCCGTGCCGCGGATCAGGCCGCGCGGCAGGCGCTCGCCCAGCAGGTCGAGGCGCTGGCGCGGCTGATCGAGCAGGGTCTCGGCCCGCGGCAGCGCGCGGGAGAGATCGCGCAGGCGCTGGCTGCGCAGCTCGATGCGCTGGCCCATGGCACGGGTCATGCGGGCGCCGGCCTCGCCGGTCCAGCCCAGCAGCTCCATCCGCACCGGCACGGCGATCTCGGCGGCGGCGGACGGGGTCGGCGCACGCCGGTCCGAGACGTAGTCGATCAGCGTGGTGTCGGTCTCGTGCCCCACGGCAGAGATCAGCGGGATGTTGGAGGCGGCGGCGGCGCGCGCCACGATCTCCTCGTTGAAGCCCTAGAGGTCCTCGACCGAGCCGCCGCCGCGGGCGACGATGAGCAGGTCGGGCCGCGGCATCGCGCCGCCGGGGCTCAGGGCGTTGAAGCCTTCGATGGCGCGGGCGACCTCGGAGGCGCAGGACTTACCCTGCACCGCCACCGGCCAGATCAGCACTTTGCGCGGAAAGCGGTCGCGCAGGCGGTGCAGGATGTCGCGGATCACCGCGCCGGAGGGCGAGGTCACCACGCCGATGATCTCGGGCAGGTAGGGCAAGGGCTGTTTGCGCGATGCGTCGAAGAGCCCCTCGGCGGCAAGCTGCGCCTTGCGCTTCTCGAGCATCGCCATCAGCGCGCCGAGCCCGGCCGGGCGGATGTCCTCGATGACGATCTGGTACTTCGACTGGCCCGGGAAGGTGGTGAGGCGACCGGTGGCGACCACCTCCATGCCCTCCTCGGGCTGGGTCTCGAGCCGCGCCGACACGCCCTTCCAGACCACGCCCGAGATCACCGAGCGGTCATCCTTGAGGTCGAGATAGATATGGCCCGAGCGCGGCCGCGACACGCGGCCGACCTCGCCCTTGACGCGGACGAATCCGAATTCGCCCTCGATCACGCGTTTGACCGCCCCCGAAAGCTCGGAGACGGAGAATTCCGGCGTGTTGCCGTTGTCGGTGTCGTCGTCAAGAAGATCCATGCGGCGCAGATTAGCGGCGCGGCGCGGGGAAGAAAATGCCCACCACGCGCGATTTCGCCGCCTCGAGGCACGGTTTGGCGGCGCGCGGTTCGACGCCGCGCCTTGCGCGCTTGCGGAGCCGGGGCTAGGACGGCGCCAGAGCCAAGCGGCCAGAACCAAGCGGAAGGGGTTTCGGACATGAACATTCTCATTCTCGGCGGCGGCGGACGCGAGCACGCGCTGGCCTGGGCGGTGATGCAGAACCCCAAATGCGACAAGCTGATCGTGGCGCCGGGCAATGCCGGCATCGCGCAGATCGCCGAATGCGCCTCGCTCGACATCGAGGATGGCGGCGCGGTGGTCGAGTTCTCGGGCGAGAACGCCATCGACCTGATCATCATCGGCCCCGAGGCGCCGCTGGCCGCCGGCGTGGCCGACGCGCTGCGCGACGCGGGCTTCCCGGTCTTCGGCCCCTCGAAGGCCGCGGCCCGGCTCGAGGCCTCGAAAAGCTTCACCAAGGAAATCTGCGACGCCGCCAAGGCGCCCACCGCCGGCTACGGGCATTTCACCGAAGCCGAGGCCGCCAAGGCCCATGTGCGCGACCAGGGCGTGCCGATCGTGGTCAAGGCCGACGGGCTTGCCGCCGGCAAGGGCGTGATCATCGCCGAGACCGTGGAAGCGGCCGAGGCCGCCATCGACGACATGTTCGGCGGCGCCTTCGGGGGCGCCGGGGCCGAGGTGGTGATCGAGGAGTTCATGACCGGCGAGGAAGCCAGCTTCTTCCTGCTGGTCGATGGCGAGGACGTGCTGCCGATCGGCACCGCGCAGGACCACAAGCGCGTCGGCGAAGGCGATACCGGCCCGAACACCGGCGGCATGGGGGCCTACTCCCCCGCCCCGGTGCTGTCGGACGCGGTCGCCGAGAAGGCGCTGGAGGAGATCGTGAAGCCCACCATGCGCGAGATGGCGCGGCGCGGCACGCCCTACTCCGGTGTGCTCTATGCCGGGCTGATGATCGAGGACGGTCAACCGCGGCTGGTCGAGTACAACGTCCGCTTCGGCGACCCGGAATGCCAGGTGCTGATGATGCGTCTGGGCGCGCAGGCGCTCGATCTGATCCATGCCTGCGCCGAGGGACGTCTGGCCGAGGCGCAGGTGACTTGGGCCGACGATCACGCCATGACCGTGGTGCTGGCCGCCCAGGGCTACCCTGGATCCTACGAGAAGGGCACCGCGATCGGCGGGCTCGGCGGGCTGACCGAGGACAGCTTCCACCAGATGTTCCACGCCGGGACCTCGGAGACCGACGGCAAGGTGGTGGCCAGCGGCGGCCGGGTGCTCAACGCCACCGCGCGCGGCGCGACGCTGGCCGAGGCCGCCGAGCGCGCCTATGCGCTGGTCGACGGGATCGACTGGCCGGAAGGCTTCTGCCGGCGCGACATCGGCTGGCGGGCACTCTGAGGCGTCGCGCCTCGGGCGGTGCTGCTCGGGGCGCCCGCCCTCGCGTGGAGTGTCACGCTCAGGTCGACAGGGGGCCGAGCTTTGCTGTTGTTTGCAGCGCCCCCATGGCTTCGGCGGCGCCAGCGGCGCGGCGCTGAACCTGCAGAGCCGACGTTGCGACGGTTTGAGAGGGCGCAGGGGGTGCTGCCCCCGTCGCAGCAGAGCTGCGCCTCCCCCGAGGTATTTTTGAACCAGAGAAGAGCGGGGGACGCGCCGGATCAGAGGGTGCGCGCTTGGCGGCGCGGATCGTCGTGATTTGCTCGCGCCGCATCGGCCCGCACCCGGCCCGACCAAAGCAAAGGGCGCCCCGTTGCGGGAGCGCCCTCGTTTCGACATCGGGTTGTCTGACCTGCGAGATCAGGCGGCCTTGGAGCTGTTGGAACCGATGAACCACGCGTCCTTCTCGGCGGCGCGGCTGACTTCGGTCAGCAGGTCGGCAGTGTCTTCGTCGCCGGCCTCGTCGGCGGCTTCCATCGCTTGACGCAGCTTCACGGTGTAGTCGTTGAAGCGGCTCACGAGCGCCTGCACGTGATCCTCAACCGAGACGAGCTCGGTGGGATAGGGCTCGAGCGAGCTCTTTTCGGCGACCGTCTTGGAGGTGCCCTGCGCCAGGCCACCCATCATCGCCACGCGCTCGGCCATCATGTCCGAGCCTTCGCGCAGGTGGGCGGTCACGTCGTCGAGCAGTTCGTGCACGCCGATGAAACCGGTGCCCTTGAGGTTCCAGTGCGCCTGCTTGACCGCGTGCGACAGGTCGATGGTGTCGGCAAGACGATCATTGAGCACGCCGATCATCTCGGTGCGGGCGTTCTCGCTTAGGAAGGGAACAAAATTCTGCGGCATATCTCTTACTCCTAGTCGTCAACAGGGTGTGGCGCCCGGGTCGGTGGGGAGGCGCCCCCGGGCGGACCCGGGCTTCGGTCTGTCAACGTCGCGAGCGCCGCGCGGGTTCCGTCAGCTTGGAGAGATCACCTCGGTTTCGGTGACGATCAGGTCGAGCGGCTGGTCGAAGGGATCGAGCGGCAGGGCCTCGGCCTCCTGCGCGCCGTAGGCAAAGCCGATCGCCAGCGCCGCCCCCTGCCCGCGCAGCCGCGCCAGCGTGCGGTCGTAGAAGCCCCCGCCATAGCCCAGACGGGCGCCGGCGCGGGTGAAGGCCACGAGCGGCACGATCAGGATCTCGGGGGTGGTGAATACGGGCATTTCCGGGACCCTGGCACCGAAGGGGCCCGGCACCAGCGGCATCTCCGGCTCCCAGAGCGCGAAGCGCAGCGGCTGGCCGGCGGCCTCGATCACCGGCACCGCGACGGGCCCGTAGGCCGAGGCCTCGGCCATCGCCGGGCGGGGATCGATCTCGCTGCGGATCGGCAGGTAGCCCGCCAGCGGCACGCCGCGATGGCCCGCCAAAAGCTCCGAGAGCCGCCCTGCCGCGGCACCGTGATCGGCCTCATGCGCCGCCTTGCGCCGCGCGAAGGCGGCCTTGCGGGCCGCCGCCTTGGCCTCGGCCAGAGCCGCCTCGCTCACAGAAGCACCGCCGATGCGAGGCCGAGGAAGGCGAAAAAGCCCACCACGTCGGTCACCGTGGTCACGAAGGTGCCCGAGGCGAGCGCCGGGTCGACACCGAAGCGTTCAAGCACCACCGGCACCCCGATCCCGGCCAGCCCGGCAATGACCAGATTGATGATCATCGCCACCGCGATCACGCCCCCCAGCACCGGCGAGCCGAACCAGAGCAGCGCCAGCACCCCCATGACCACCGCGAAGCAGATGCCGTTGACCAGCCCCACCGACAGCTCGCGCAGGATGATGCGCCAGACGTTGCTCGAGGTCAGGTCCTTGGTGGCCAGCGAGCGCACCGCCACGGTCAGCGCCTGCGTGCCGGCGTTGCCCCCCATGGAGGCCACGATCGGCATCAGCACCGCCAGCGCCACCACCGTCGCCAGCACGTCTTCGAACTGTGCGATGACCAGCGAGGCCAGCACCGCCGTCGCGAGGTTCACCGCGAGCCACGGCAGGCGCTGCCGCACCGTCTCGACCGTGCCATCCGAAAGCCGGCTTTCCTCGCCGACACCGGCGAGGCGCAGGATGTCCTCCTCGTGCTCTTCATCAAGCACCGACATGGCGTCGTCGATGGTGATCACGCCGACCAGCCGCTCGCTCTCGTCGACCACCGGGGCCGAGATCAGGTGGTACTGGTTGAAGGCATAGGCGACCTCGCCCTCGGGGCGGGTCACCGGGAAGACGTGGAAGGTCTCGGAGATCAGCGACCGCAGCAGCACCTCGCGGCGCGAAGCCATCAGCCGGCCCAGCCCGACATTGCCGATCGGGCGCAGCTTGGGGTCGACCAGCACGATGTGATAGAACTGCTCGGGCAGATCGTCGGTCGAGCGCAGGTAGTCGATCGCCTCGCCGACGTTCCAGTGCTCGGGGGCCATCACCACCTCGCGCTGCATCAGGCGGCCGGCGGAATATTCCGGATAGGTCAGCGACTGCTCGACGGCGACCCGGTCGCTGTCCTCGAGCACCTCGAGGATGGCCTCCTGCTGGGCCTCGTCGAGATCCTCGAGCAGGTCGACCACGTCATCGGATTCGAGCTCGCGCACCGCGTCCGCCAGCACCTCGGGGTGCAGGGTGCGGATCACCTCCTCGCGGATCGACTCGTCGAGCTCCGACAGGATGTCGCCGTCGAACTCCTTGCCGTAAAGCTTGATCAAGCGCATCCGGTCGAAGGCGTTGATCTGCTCGAGAAGGTCGGCGATGTCGGCCGGGTGCAGCGGCTCCATCAGCTCGATGAGCTTTTCGCGCTCGCCGGTATCGACGGCAAAGAGGATTGCCGCGACGTTCTTCGGCTGCAGCGCGTAGGCGTCTTCCTCGCGTGCGTCGTTGTCTTCGACGGCCTGTTCCGGTTCCTGGGTCATCGCTGCTCCGCTGCCTGCCGTTTGGCGGCAGATTAAGGGATCGCGACGGCAAGCAACAGGGCACATTGCGCTTCCGCGCCCTTGCCGTCATGTTGCGGCGGGTTTGCATCGGAGAGACCATGGCGACGCTACATCTGGGACAGGTCCTGAGCTTTGACGGCTCGCCCTTCGACGCGGGCCACGACGCCGTCCGGCACGAGCGCCGCGGCGCGCTGGCGGTCGAGGGCGACCGCATCCTCGCGGTGGGCCCCGCCGATGCGATGCGCGCGGCCCATCCGGGGGCCGAGATCGTCGATCACGGCGACGGGCTGATCGTGCCGGGCTTTGTCGATGCCCACGCGCATTACCCGCAGACCGGCATGATCGCCAGCTGGGGCAAGCGGCTGATCGACTGGCTCAACCACTACACCTTCCCCGAAGAGATGCGCTTTGCCGATCCCGCCCATGCCCGCGCGGTGGCCGGGCGCTATCTCGACCTGCTGCTCGATCACGGCACCACCTCGGTCTGCACCTACTGCACCATCCATCCCGCCTCGGTGGACGCGATCTTCGAGGCGGCCGACGCGCGCGGCATGCGGGTCTTTGCCGGCAAGACCTGCATGGACCGCGACACCGCCCCCGAGGGCCTGCGCGACAGCGCGCAATCAGCCTATGACGACAGCAAGGCGCTGCTGGAGCGCTGGCACGGCAGCGGCCGCGCCTCCTACGTGATCACGCCGCGCTTCTCGCCCACCTCGACGGTGGCGCAGCTCGAGGCGCTGGGGGCGCTCTGGAGCGAGCACCCGGAGTGCCTGATGCAGACCCACCTGAGCGAGCAGGTCGACGAGATCGCGTGGGTGAAATCGCTCTACCCCTCTGCACGGGACTACCTCGACACCTACGAGGCCCACGGCCTGCTGGGGGCGGGTGGCCTCTACGGCCATGCCATCCATCTGGAGCCGCGCGAACGCGACCGGCTGCGCGAGGTGGGTGCCTCCCTGATCCACTGCCCGACCTCGAACACCTTCATCGGCTCGGGGCTCTTCGACATGGACGGACTGACCCGCGAAGGCCAGGTTGTCGGACTGGCCACCGACACCGGCGGCGGCTCGTCGTTCTCGATGCTGCGCACCATGGCCGCGGCCTACGAGATCGGCCAGCTCAGGCACCGCCCGCTGCACGCCTCTGAGCTGTTGTGGCTGGCGACGCAGGGCTCGGCGCGGGCGCTGCACGTGGACGACCGCATCGGCAACCTTGCCGCCGGGATGGAGGCGGATTTCGTCGTGCTCGACCTCGCCTCGACGCCCGCCATCGCGCAGCGCGTGGCGCAGGCCGGCGACATCTGGGAGGCGCTGTTCCCGACGATCATGATGGGCGACGACCGTGCCGTCACCGCGACATGGGTGGCTGGCCGCAAGCGCTGAGGTCTGAGGTCCGGTTTAGCCCTGCTGCCCGGTGATCAGCACCCAGTAATCGCCCGACCGCCCGATGCCGTAATCGCTGACATCGGTGCGGATCATGGTTTCCAGATGCGAGGGCGAGCCGGTCCAGCTTTGAAGCACGAAGTCGAAGCCGCAGGGCGTCCAGCCGACATTCTCGTGCACGTGGCGCATCGGATAGCCGGCGGCGCGGGCGCGCTGGCCGACCTTGCTGCCGTCAGAGCCCACATGGGTTACGGTCTGCAAACTCGCCACGTCGCGCGCATGGGTCTGGGCCGCCGCTTCCAAGGCGGACGAGCGCCTCAAAGCGGGCAATCCCCTTGCGGCGCGGTAGGCTGCAAAGGCGCGATCCGCGCTCTGGCCACTGGCCGCCGGGCAGCCGGTCTCGCTGACGATCGACTGCGTCGGCGCGTTTTCTCCGGCGCGGAGGCCGGGTTCCGCGCTGCTCCGGACCGCCCCTTCCGTCGCAGCAGGAGCGGTATCACGCACATCAACCTCCACGCAGGCGGCGAGCGGGACGAGCAGCAGGAGGGGCGCGAGGAGCTTCATCGGATCACCTTTTGGCGGGCGTGGCACACCGGTCCCAGATAGCGCCCCGTCACGCCCACCGCCACAGCGTTCCGGCGTCGGTCGCGAAATCGCGCCGCCTTAGCGCGGCGCCGCCAGAACCATGGTGTAGAAATCGCCCGCGCGACCGACCCCGTACTCCGTCACATTGGTCTTGAGCATGTTGCTGCGGTGGCCCGGCGAGTTGATCCAGAGCTCCATGACCCTGTCCATGCCCTGCCCGGTCTGCGCCACGTTCTCGGCCGCGGTGCGATAGCGATACCCGCCGCGCTGCAGCCGGTCGGTCATCTGGCTGCCGTTCGAGCCGGTATGGGTCATCCGGTTCATCGACTGCATGTCGCGCGAGTGGGCCTGGGCCACCGCATCCAGCTTGGCCGAACGGCTGAGCGGAGACAGCCCCTGCGAGGACCGGAACGCATTGAGCGACGGCGCCGATGCAGCCGCTTCCACCGGCGCGGACGCCGAGGCGGCAGGCTCCGACGGGGTGCTGCGGCTGGCAACATTGGGCGATTGCGCGGTGCATCCCGCCGCGAGCAGCAGCGCCGCTGCAGTCATCATCTGTTTCATTCAATCTTTCCTCTTAAAGCCGTCCAGCCAAAGACAAACTCACCCTCTGGATGAAATCACCTAGAGCCGGCCAGCCGCAGAGCAAGCGCGTCCTGATGCGCCAGCGTCGCGCCGAGGTCGATGGTGGTGAGCAGCCCGTCGCGCACCACCTGCCGCCCCTCGACGAACAGGTGCCGCACCCGTTGCGGACCGGCAAGCAGCAGCGCCGCCTTGTCCCAGCTGCCCGCACTGTCGATGCCGGTTACATCCCAGAGCGCCAGATCGGCGCGCTTGCCCGGCGCGATCTGGCCGCAATCATGGCGGCCCAGCACCTCGGCCCCGCCCCGGGTGGCGAGCCGCAGCGCCTCGCGCGCGCTCATCGCGTCGGCCCCGCGCGACACCCGCTGCAGGAGCATCGCCTGCCGCGCCTCGGCCACGAGGTTGGAGCTGTCGTTGCTGGCCGAGCCGTCGACGCCGAGCCCCACCGGCACGCCTGCGTCGACCATGTCGCGGATCGGCGCAATGCCCGAGCCGAGCCGGCAGTTCGAACACGGGCAATGCGCCACCCCGGTGCGGGATTGTGCAAAGAGATCAATCTCCTGCCCGTCGAGCTTCACGCAGTGAGCGTGCCAGACATCGGGGCCGGTCCAACCCAGTTCCTCGGCATATTGGCCGGGCCGGCAGCCGAATTTCGCTTCGGAATAGGCGATGTCCTCGTCGTTCTCGGCGAGGTGCGTGTGCATCATCACGCCCTTGTCACGGGCCAGCAAAGCGGCGTCGCGCATCAGCTCGCGGCTCACCGAAAACGGCGAGCACGGCGCCACGCCGACGCGCACCATCGCGCCCTCGCTGGGATCGTGGAAGGCGTCGATCACACGGATGCAATCCTCGAGGATGGCCTCCTCGCGCTCGACCAGCGCATCGGGCGGCAGGCCGCCGTCGCTCTCGCCGATGCTCATGGCGCCGCGCGTAGCGTGGAAGCGCAGACCGATCTCGGTCGCGGCGTCGATGGTGTCGTCGAGACGCGCGCCGTTGGGATAGAGATACAGGTGGTCCGAGGTCATCGTGCAGCCCGAAAGTGCCAGTTCGGCCAGCCCGGTCAGCGCCGAGACGCGCATTTCCTCGGGACCGAAGCGCGCCCAGATCGGGTAGAGGGTCTGCAGCCAACCAAAGAGCAGCGCGTCCTGACCGCCGGGCACAGCGCGGGTCAGGGTCTGGTAGAGGTGGTGATGGGTGTTCACCAGCCCGGGCGTCACCACGCAATTCGACGCTTCGACCACCTCGCCCGTGGTCGTGAGCCCCTTCCCGATCTGCACGATCACCCCGTCGCGGAGCAGCACGTCGGCGCCGGCATACTCGCTGCCGGCGTCATCCATGGTGAGCACGCTGTGGGCGTTGCGGATCAGGGTCTCGGACATGGTGTGGCACTCCTTGGCGTTTGCCCGGAGAGTGGCCGGTTCCGCGCCGGAATGGAAGTTGCGACCTTACAGTCCGGGCGCTTTCGTCCCAAGCCGAAAGCGGCTCGCGGTCAGCCCCGGAGCAGCGCCAGCGCCTCGGCGTGCAACTCGGCATTGGCGGCGGCGAGAACGCGCCCTCCCTCGTGTGCCAAACCGCCGTCCCAGTCGGTGACGATGCCGCCCGCCGCCTCGATCACCGCGATCGGCGCCTGGATGTCGTAAGGGTAGAGCCCCGCCTCGATCACGAGGTCGATCTGTCCGGCGGCGAGCAGCGCGTAGGCATAGCAATCCATGCCGTAACGGGTGAGCCGGGCACGGTCTTTCACGCGCTCAAAGGCCGTGCGATCGGCGTCGCTCCCGATTTCGGGGAAGGTGGTGAACAGGATCGCCTCATCGAGCGCGCGCGGGCGGCGTGTCGAGAGCGCGAAGTCGCCCAGCGGGCCGCTCCACTCGGCGCGGCCAAGCCCGCCGCAGAAGCGCTCGCCGGTATAGGGCTGGTCGATGATCCCGAGCCGCGGCCCGGTTTCGTCGGAAAGCGCGATCAGCACGCCCCAGGTGGGCGTGCCGCTCAGGAAGCCGCGGGTGCCGTCGATGGGATCGAGCACCCAGGTCAGACCGCTGCTGCCGGTGCTGGCGCCAAGCTCTTCGCCGAGGATGCTGTCCTCGGGCCGGCTTGCCGCAAGCAGGCCGCGCATTGCCTCTTCGGCGGCGCGGTCAGCCACGGTCACCGGGTCGAACCCCTCGGCCTGCTTGTTCTCGGCATCGAGCCCGTGGGCGCGGAAATGCGGCAGGATCGCCGCACGCGCGGCATCAGCCAGCGCATGCGCCGTATCCCAAAGCTCATTGGCCAGATTTTCGGATATATCGGCCATCGCCGCCACCTCGCTGATTTTCTTGCAAATCAGCTAGCGCAGCGGCGAAGCAGGCTCAAGCCACGTCGGACAGGACGCGGGCCAGTTCGAACAAGCGACGGCGCTGGTTCTCGGGGATGGCATAATAGGAGCGCACCAGATCGAGCGCTTCCTTGTCGCCGAGGATATCGGCGGGCATCGCCGCTGCCGCGGTGGCGGGCTCTTCCAGAGTCTCCTGCTCGGCATCGATGCCTTCGAAGAAGAAGCTCACCGGCACTTCGAGCGCATCGGCAATGTCCCAGAGACGGGACGCACTGACGCGGTTGGCGCCGGTCTCGTACTTCTGGATCTGCTGGAACTTGATCCCGACCTGCTCGGCAAGTTGCTGTTGCGTCATTCCCACCAGCCAGCGGCGGTGACGAATGCGTTTGCCCACATGGACGTCCACGGGATGCGTCATTGGCATTTCCTTCTACCACACCCCATACCAGGGGCGACTAATTCTTCCTGCGCCACCGGCGCAACCTGCTCTGGACGCACTCACACGCACCCAGCAATCTTGTTACCAGCCCGCGGACAGTACATCGTCACAGGCGATTTAATCAAGCGCAACGCGCCTGAAACGGTAAATACAGTCAACTATGTGCACCTAAAGGTTGCAGGAGCACGTACCACTTAAGCGCATATGGGGGCGGATCGAGATTTGACAAATCAACAAGAGTACCATCACATTCACGATCACGATCCACGAGGCCCGTATGCAATCTTTTCTTCTCAGCTCGCATGAAAAGCAACCTACCCTAACGGATATAGCAATTCCTGAATGCGCGTCAGGGCAGATCAGGCTGCGGATCGGGGCCTGCGGACTCAATTTCGCGGATCTCCTGATGATTGAGGGGACGTATCAGGATACCCCCCAACTCCCCTTCACCATGGGCATGGAAGTGGCCGGTACGATCGACACCGTGGGCCCCGGTGTGAGCGGGTTTGCCCCCGGCGATCGGGTCGCGGTGTTCGGTGGCCAGGGCGGGCTTGCCGAGTATGGCGTGTTCGACGCGACACGTGCCGTGAAGATACCCGACAGCATGAGCTTCGAAGACGCGGCCGCCTTCCAAATTGCCTATGGAACCAGTCACTTGGCGCTCGATCATCGGGCGCGCCTGCAGCCCGGAGAGACCCTTCTTGTGCTTGGGGCGGCGGGCGGCGTGGGGCTCACGGCGGTCGAGATCGGCAAGCTCATGGGGGCGACCGTGATCGCTTGCGCGCGGGGCCCGGAGAAGCTCGAGGTCGCCCGTCAGGCGGGCGCGGATCACCTCATTGATGCCCGCACCGAGGACATCCGAGAAGCGGTCCTCGCGCTTGGCGGGTCGGACGTGGTCTATGACGCCGTCGGCGGCGCGCAATTTACCGCCGCTTTCCGCTCCTGCAAGCCCGAAGCCCGGATCCTGAGCATCGGCTTTGCAAGCGGAGAGGTTCCGCAGATCAAGGCAAACCACCTATTGGTGAAGAATCTCACCGTCATGGGGCTTTACTGGGGCGGCTATCTCAGCTTCCGACCGGAGAGTCTCACCGGATCGCTGGCACAGCTCTTTGCCTGGTACGACCAGAAGAAGATTCGCCCGCATGTGAGTCACGTGCTTCCGCTGCACGACGCCGCCGACGGGCTCGCCCTGCTGCGCGACCGCAAATCGACCGGCAAGGTTGTGATCCGCATCGATGGCTAGCGCCGAACAAATTTCAATTTTCCGAAACTAGAACCAGACGCCGGAGCGCAGGTCGCGACAGATCGCCCGGCGCTCCACTGCAAGACGAGCACCCGCCACCCGGGCCTAGGCGGCGGCAATCTCGCGACGGCTGCGCAGCACGCCGAACTCTGTCCGCAGCGCCCCGAGCAGCGGTTCGACAAGCTGCGGTCTTGCGCTCGACGCGTAGAGGCAGATCGCCTGCGCGCCAAGCTCCGGCAGCTCGCCCGGCGGGATCATCTCCAGATGTGCCGGCGCGTGACCCTCGAGGATCGGTGTCACCGCAAGATCGGCCGAGACCGACACCTCAATCGTGCGGTCACTTTCGCTGTCGACCGCCAGCTCCCAATCGAACCTCTCACGCTCCATGAGCGCGGTTGCCACCGGGCGAAAGCCGCAGCGCCGGGTAAAGGCGATGCGCAGCGGCCGGCTCTTCCACGCGGTTCCGCCCGGCGCACCGTACCAGCGCAGCGGCACCTCCAGCAGCCGTTCGGCGCCATCGCCGGGATCGGCCTCGGTGGTCAGGATCGCGTCGAGCTCGCCACGGGCGAACTGCTCCTTCAGGGCCGCGGTGTAGGAGCTGATCAGCTGCAGCCGCACACGCGGGAAATCGCGCTGCATCTTCTTCATCACGCGCGGGATCACCGGGTAGACGATGTCATGCGGCACACCGAGCACCAGCTCGCCCTCCCAGTCGGTCATCGTCAGCCGGGCATAGATCTCGTCGTTCAGCTCGACCATGCGACGGGCGTATTGCAGCAGTTGCTCGCCCGCGGGCGTCAGGCTGACCCCACGCCCGGAGCGATCGAGCAGCGCCAGGCCAAGAGAGTCCTCCAGCCGCTTGAGCTGCATCGACACGGCCGATTGCGTGAGATTGAGGAACCCGGCGGCGCGGGTCACCCCGCCGGACTCGGCAACGGCAAGAAAGGAGCGGAGCGTGGTGATGTCGAGATTGCGCATGAATCGGATTTCGTGATGGGAGAGATCAGGGATATTCGTTTTACAGATGGGTCAGCCGGCAGCATACCAATCACAACAAGACATGAATACACAAATCCACATCACATTTCGTGAAGGAGGCCATCATGCCCCGTGACACCGCCCTGCCCCGCGCCGCCTGCAAGCCCTCCGGGCGCCGCCGCCCCCTTCTGCGCCGCCTGCTCGACCTGCAGGCGCTGTGGCGCCAGCGACGGCGCTTGGCCGAGCTCGACGACGCCGCGCTGCGCGACATGGGCATCAGCCGCGCCGACGCGCTGCACGAAGCCAGCCGCAAACCCTGGGACGCCCCGGCCCACTGGCGAGGCTGATGGCGCGGCTGAGCCGCGACGCACCCGGGACAGACATGTCGAAAGCACCGGTTTTCCGGTGCCTTCCATCTTGAAATGCCGCCCCGCTCTGCCAATATCGGAGGCAATAATTCCATCTCGACACCTGAGACACAGCTTGGAGGCATGAATGGCTGAATACAGAACAATCCGGACCGCTACCGGAAGCGCGAGCGCGGCCCAGATTGACGAGGGTCTGCGCGCCCATATGAACAAGGTCTACGGGACCATGTCCATCGGGATGCTGCTGACCTTCGCAGTCGCCTGGGCGGTGGGCACCAGCCCCGAACTTCTGGCCGTGTTCCGTGACCCCGCCACGCTGCAGCCGAACATCCTCGGCTGGATCGTGATGTTCGCCCCGCTGATCATGGCGTTCGCCTTCGGCGCGATCCTCAACCGCATCTCCGCCGCCGGCGCACAGCTGTTCTTCTTCGGCTTTGCCGCCGTGATGGGCCTGTCGCTGAGCTGGATCTTCGTGGCCTTCACCGGCTTCTCGATCGCCCAGGTGTTCCTCGTGACCTCGATCGCCTTCGCTGGCCTATCGCTCTGGGGCTACACCACCAAGAAGGACATCTCCGGCTGGGGCTCGTTCCTGATCATGGGCGTGATCGGCATCCTCGTGGCCTCGATCATCAACATCTTCCTGGCATCGCCCGCGATCTACTTCGCGATCTCGATCCTCGGTGTGCTGATCTTCGCAGGCCTCACCGCCTACGACACGCAGAACATCAAGAACACCTACCTGCAGCACGCAGCGCACAGCGACAGCGAGTGGCTCGGCAAGGCCGCCATCATGGGCGCCCTGCAGCTCTACCTCGACTTCATCAACATGTTCATGTTCCTGCTGCAACTGCTTGGCAACCGCGAGTAATCGCACCGCCATCGGCACAAGACGACAAGGCCCCGGGCAAGCGCCCGGGGCCTTTTTCGTGGCAAGCGTTAATGCGTGGACGCGGCTCAGAGCCCCCCGAAGCCCAGCCGCACGGGAATCAGCCCGCGCAAGGAATTGCCGATCCAGATCGTCTCGGCCTGCTCGATATCCTCCGGCCCCAGCACCGCCTCCTGCGCCTCGCCGCTCAGCAACAGGCTCTCGCGCAGCACGCCGGGCAGCAGGCCGCAATCCGCGTGCGGCGTGAGGATACGCCCGCCCCGGCTCAGGAAGACGTTGGTGTAGGCGCCCTCGCAAAGCTCGTCATACTGGTTGAAGAACAGCACCTCGATGACGGCGCGCGGCTTCTGGCGCAGCGTCTCGTCATACAGGCGGCGGCGCGTGGTCTTGATCCTCCGAAACGGATCACCGGCGTCGAGCCGGTGCGGCGAGATCGTCACCATGCCGTTTTCGGGAGACGAGGCGAGGTCGAATGGCTGCTGCTCGAGCGCGATATCTCCCTCGCGCCCGACGGTCATGCGCAGCCGCAGCGGCGCGTCGCCCGAGAGCCTGTCGAGCTGCTGCCAGGCGCGCGCACGGTCGAAGGCGAAGCCAAGCGCGGCGCAGGTGCGTTCGGCGCGGGCCATGTGCATGCCGCCCCGGGTCACTCCCGAACCGGGCAGCCACAGCATGGTCTCGATCACCCTCAGCGCGGGATCAGACCGGTCACGAAGCGGGATTTCCACAATGCCTCCTCGTATTCATCTTCGCACACGCTGTCATGTACGATACCTCCTCCGACGCCCATCCGCGCCCGCCCGATGCCGGTCACCGTCAGGCTGCGGATGGCGACGTTGAAATCGGCGCGGCCATCCGGGCCGGCCCAGCCGATGGCGCCGCAATAGGCGCCCCGCTGCCAGCGTTCGAGCCGGTGGATCGCCTGCATCGCGGCGATCTTGGGCGCGCCGGTGATCGAGCCGCAGGGGAACAGCGCCCGCATCAGCTCGGGCAGCGCAGGCGCCCCCTCGAGCTGCGCCTCGACCCGGCTCACCATCTGGTGCACCGTGGCGTAGGTTTCAACCTCGAGCAGGGCCGGCACCGTCACCGACCCCACGCGCGAGAGGCGCGACAGGTCGTTGCGCATAAGATCGACGATCATGATGTTCTCGGCGCGGTTCTTGGGGTCCTGCGCCAGCGCGTCGCGCAGGTCGGCGTCTTGCGCGGGATCATCCCCTCGCGGGGCGGTGCCCTTCATCGGCGCCACCACGATGCGCCCATCTGCCTCGAGCCTGAAGAATCGCTCCGGCGAGCGCGACAGGATCTGCGTGTCGCCCAGCGAGACATAGGCGCCGTGCCCTACCGGCTGGAAGCGCCGCATCGCGCCCCAGAGCCCGAGCGGCGCGCCGTCGAACCGCAGCGCCATCGGCATGGTGAGATTGACCTGATAGAGATCGCCGCGGGCGATCATCGCCTTGATCTCGTGGAAGCGCTCGGCATAGGCCGCGCGATCCCAGAGCGGCGTGACCTCCGACACGGTCACACCGGCGCTCTCGGCCTCGGCCTGCGCCAGAAGCGGCGCGGCATCGGAGGGCGCCTTGAAAATACCGAAGGTCAGGAGCGTGCCGTCGCCCCGCGCGGCGAGCGATGCAAGCTTCGGCTCGAGCGCATGGCCAAGCTCATACGAGGCGACGCCCGCGATCCAGAAGCCCGCGCGCCGCGCCTCTTCGAGCCGCTCGAGCGCGGCCGCAGCGTCATTGCCCTGCGCGCAGGTGACGATCTCGAGCGGGTCGGCAAACAGCGCCGGCGCGCCGCCGGGCCCGGCCTCGACCAGCACGCCGCTGAACGCCTCTGTGCGCATCAAAGCCCCCGCGCCTGCCATATGCCCCGGATAGAGAAAGACCGCGCGGGTGTTATCCCGCGCGGCCCGGATCACTGTCCCTTACGAGGTAAGGCTTACTTGATCTTGCCTTCTTTGTATTCGACATGCTTGCGCACGACCGGATCGTACTTACGCACGGTCATCTTCTCGGTCATGGTGCGGGCGTTTTTCTTGGTCACGTAGAAGTGGCCGGTGCCCGCGGTCGAGTTCAGGCGGATCTTGATTGTGGTCGGCTTCGCCATGGTTCTTCTCCTGCGACGGGCAAGCGCGCACCTTGGCCCGCGCCCCGTAGAAATCCTTGAAGCCCGCCTTTTACCCAAGCGGGCGTCCGAGTCAACCGGGAATGACCCGGAAAATTCTGCGTGGAGGGCCTGTAAGCCGGATTCTGTTCAGAGCGGGTCTCCCCGCCCCTCGGCGACCATTCCTCTAGGCCCGCGGTTGCCCGCGCGCTCAAGCTGCCAACCCGGACCTCTCGGGCCGAAGCAGCCCTGCGGTGATATCCCGGAGGATCATGCCCGCGCGAGGTCCCTATTTGGCATTGCTCCCGGTGGGGCTTGCCATGCGGGTCCGGTTGCCCGTCCCCCGGTGGGCTCTTACTCCACCGTTTCACCCTTACCGCCCCGAAGGACGGCGGTCTGTTCTCTGTGGCGCTGTCCGTCAGGTTGCCCTGCCCGGGCGTTACCCGGCACCGGCGCTTCGGTGAGTCCGGACTTTCCTCCCCCGACGGGTCACCCCGCCGGCGGCGGCCGCCCGGCCCTCCACGCCGGCCCGACATAGGCGCGGCGGCATGGCGCGTCAATCGCCGATCGCGCGCTCAGCGCAGCAGCATCGGCGCACTCATCCAGTCGCGGATCAGATCGCTGAGCCGGTCGGGCGCCTCGAGCGGGAGCAGGTGCCCGGCCTCTTCGACCACCTCGAGCGTGGCGCCGGGAATCAACTCGGCAAGGAAACTCTGGCGCTTCTCGGGATGCAGCGTGTCATGGGCACCGCAAAGCACCGTCACCGGCACCCGCAGCTTGCGCAGCGTGCCCTGCTGGTCGCGCCGCCGCTGCATCACCCGGACCTGCCGGACGAAGGTCTCGGCGCCGAGGGTCTGGGCCATGTCCATCAGCATGGCCTGGATCTCGAGCTTGTAGGGCCCCGGCGCGTAGCACTCGGACGGGATCAGCGCCTGCACCGCCTGATCGAGCCGCCCGGCGCGGGCCTTGATGATCAGCGCATCGCGGTCTGCGGCCTGTTGCGGCGTGTCGGCCAGGGGCGTGGTGTTGATCAGCATGAGCCGCGCCACCCGGTCCGGCGCCCGGCGCTGCAGTTCCATCGCGACGACACCGCCGAGGCCGAGCCCGGCCAGCGCAAACCGTCGCGGCAGCACGTCAAGCAGCCCCGAGGCCACTTCCTCGACCCGCTCGCCGGTGTTGATCGGGGCGACCATGACGGCCATGTCTCGGGACAGATCGGCGATCTGCGGCCCGAAGAGCCGCGCGTCGCACATCAGGTCGGGCAGCAGGACGAGGGGCTCAGCCATTCCGCCCCCCGAAAATCCGGATCCGTCCCGCGCCGGAGACCAACATACCCTGCCTCTTGATGCCTTGTCTTGTTGTCAGGAGTCCTAGCACGTGGGCGAGCGAGGAAAAGCGGGAAACCGCTGAGCGGGCGGAGCCCCGCGCATGGGAGGGAACAGGACGCCATCGAAGCGCGCGGCCTCCGTTTTCGAGATCTGCTCTCCGCGCGCGTCCTGAAGACTGGTCCAGAACGCGAGCCGCGTCATCACAAGCCAGCGAGGAGGCGATCTGTCTGACGAGCGCCCTATTTTGTCCCCGCCAAGTCAGACGCACCTAAACCGCAGCGCCCGGCCCGAGCAACTCGCCAGCCCGCAGGCGCGGACCGTGCCAGAGGCATGTTCAGCATGACGATGGCGCGGCGGTCTACGGGCTTTGTAGCCCGCTCAGCCGGCGACCGGGAGCCGGACGCGGCCCCGACCGGGTGGCATAGTCCTCAGCCCTCGCCATAGCCTTCCCAGCGAAACGCCCCGTCCTCGGCGCGCAACGGCGAGAACGGGTTGTGCGCGATCTCCCAGGTGTGCCCCTCGGGGTCTGCGAAATAGCCGTGATAGCCGCCCCAGAACACCTCCTGCGCAGGTTTTAGGATCTTCGCCCCCGCCGCCTCGGCGCGAGCCAGAAGCGCGTCGACCTCCTCGCGGCTGCCGAGATTGTGCGCCAGCGTCAGCGCCCCATGGCCCAGTGTCTCCACAGGCACGCCAATATCCTTGGCCAGATCCTCGAGCCCGAACAACCCAAGCGTTTGCCCCAGCAAATCATAGGCGATGACGCCCTCGGGCCCGTTCGCGCGCTGCCATCCCAGCGCATCGTAGAACGCCGCCTCGCGCGCCATGTCGCGCGCGCCCAGCGTGATGAGGCTGATCCGTGGCCGCATGCGCGCTACTCCTCGACGTCCCGGTCGCGGCTGAACCGCTCCATCGGCACCCACCCCTCGAGCAGGCGCCAGTCCGGCAACGCCACCCTCAGGACATTGCCGCCGCCCGCCGGCTGGTCATGGCTGCGGGCGATGGGCTGCTTGAGCAAATGCGCCCGCAGCAGCGCCCCCACGCCGCCATGCCCGATCACCGCGATGTTTCCGGGCCGGTCGTCCCGCGCCACCAGCCGCCGCAGCGCCGTCAGCACCCGGGCCTGCGCGTCCACCGCCCGCTCCCAGCCCTCGACGCTTTCTTCGGGACGGGCAAAGAACGCGTCCGCCATGCGCTCGAACGCCTCGGACGGGAGGTAGCCCGTGGCCGAGCGATCATTCTCGTGCAGCGCCTCGATCACCTGCACGTCAAGCTCGAGCAGCCCCGCCATCAGCTCGGCCCCCTCGCGCGCCTTGCGCTCGTTGCTGCAATAGATCGAGGTCACGCCTGCACAGCGCTCGGCGAAATTCGCGTGCCGGGCCCGCCCCTTGCGCGACAGATGCCAGTCAGGCACCGGCACCTCTGGGTCGATCTCGACCTCCGCGTGCGAGACGTAGAACAGCTGCCTCACCCGCCGACCTCCACGATTGCCGCCTCGATCATCGCGAGGTTCGCCGGTGCCGAGAACCGGTGGTCGGCGCCCTTCACGAAGCACAGTTGCACATCGTCGCCCTCGATGTGATCGAGCAGACGCAGCGCGGTCTCGCGCGTCACCGCCTCGTCCTCGGTGCCTTGCATCAGCCGCACCGGCACCGCCATCGGCAGCGGCGCGCGCAGCACGAGGTTGTCGCGCCCGTCCTCGATCAGCCGCTTGGTGACAGCGTAGGGATCGCCATAGGCCGAGGGCAGATAGGTCACGCCATCGGTCATCACCTTGTCCCGCTCCTCGTCGGAGAAGCCGGCCCAGAAGCCGTCCTCGGTGAAGTCCGGCGCCGCGGCGATGCCGACGACCCCCGCCAGTCGCGCCGACAGCCGCTTGGCGAGCAGGCAGGCGATCCAGCCTCCCATCGAAGACCCCACCAGCACCAGAGGCCCCTCGGTCACCGCCTCGATCACCGCCTGCGCGTCCTGCGCCCAGTCGCCGATGCAGCCCTCCTCGAAAACGCCACCGGACTGGCCATGGCCGGAATAGTCGAGGCGCAGGAAGGCGCGGCCACGCGCCTCGGCCCAGGCCTCGAGATGCACCGCCTTGGTGCCCTCCATGTCCGACTTGTAGCCCGACAGGAAGACCACGGTCGGCCCCTCTCCGGGCGTGCGGGCATAGGCCAGCCGGGCGTTCGGCCCGTCGAGATAGGCGGTCTCAGCCATGTTCGTCACCTCCGTACGTGATTGCGCCGACTGTGCCCCTGCCGCGCGGCGCGATGCAACCGGGATTCGCGTGGCGGCCGCCTCGATGCGCGCCGCCTCACCGATCTCGTCTCAGCGGGATATATTTTCCCTATTAACGTTACCCCCTTGCCGGCCGCTGCGGCCAACAGTGCAAGGCGGCATACCGCAAGGAGTTGATTTCACTGCATATCGGTCATTCCACATTGAGCATTTCACCCCCGACCCGGAAATGGAATGCTGCGCCGCAGAAATTCGTGCCGCCCTCCCCGCGGCATCTCCCATCCGAACATATCCGAAGGATCGCTGATGAAAGCCCTTACCCTCGCGGCACTGATCGCCGCCGCCCCCGTCGCCAGCCTTGCCGACAGCCTCACCCTCGCCACCCCGCTTGCGGGCGGCACCGTACACGCCGCCGGCACCGACCTCTCCGCCTACTGGGTCGAGGATGGCGACGCCGCCGAGCTCGTGGCCTACTACACCACCGGCGGTGCGGCGCCGCAGCCGCTGCGCCTGCGCCTGACCGAGGGCGACCGCGTGGTCTTCGGCCTGCCCGGCCAGAGCGGCGCCACCTGGAGCTTCGCCCGCGAGGCCGGCGCCGTCACCATCACCGGAGAAGCGCTGCACAGCCAGCTGGCGATGAAGTGAGCCACCTGAGGCGTTGAACACACGAAGGCCCGGGAGGCGTTGCCTCCCGGGCCTTTCTAGTGTCGTTCAGCCTGCGCGGCTCAGAGCTGGGCCATGACCTCGTCCGAGGCTTCGAAATTGGTGGTGACGCGCTGCACGTCATCATCGTCCTCGAGCGCATCGACCAGCTTCATCAGCGACTGCATCGAGTCGAGATCGAGCTCGGTGGTGGTGGTCGGCTTCCAGATCAGCTTGGTGCTTTCCGACTCGCCCAGCTCGGCCTCGAGCCCGGTCGCCACCTCGTTGAGATCGCTGTCGGCGCAGTAGATCACGTGGCCGTCTTCCGAGCTCTCCACGTCCTCGGCCCCGGCCTCGATCGCAGCCATCATCACCGTGTCGGCATCGCCGGCATCGGCCGGGTAGATGATCTCGCCCTTGCGCTCGAACATGAACGCCACCGAGCCGGTCTCGCCGAGGTTGCCGCCGTTCTTGGTGAAGGTCGAGCGCACGTTCGAGGCGGTGCGGTTGCGGTTGTCGGTCATCGCCTCGACGATCACCGCCACGCCGTTCGGGCCATAGCCCTCGTAGCGGATTTCCTCGTAATCGTCGCCCTCGCCGCCCGAGGCCTTCTTGATGGCGCGCTCGATATTGTCCTTGGGCATGGACTGCGACTTGGCTTCCTTGATCGCGAGCCGCAGGCGCGGGTTCTTGTCGGGATCGGGGTCGCCCATCTTGGCGGCGACGGTGATCTCCTTGGAGAATTTCGAGAACAGCTTCGCGCGCACCGCGTCCTGGCGGCCCTTGCGGTGCTGGATGTTTGCCCATTTGGAATGGCCGGCCATGGATGCCCCTTGCCTTTTAACGTGGTGTTGAAACTTCGCCCAGCGCTATAGCCCAGCACCGCCCACCCCCGCAAGCCCGGCCACGGCGCGCACGGCACGGGCGGACGCCTCCGGCGGGAGTATTTTTGACGAAGAGAAGCCAAGGGCGCAGCGCTCATGTCTTCTCTGGTTTCCAAATACCTCGGGGGTGAATTGGCGCACCGCGCCAAG
>Ga0114905_1000314_pt1 | contig 32614 bp, 26 predicted proteins | sample MalvireepMed_b05_FD_83499 | JGI IMG/M metagenome (GOLD analysis project Ga0114905, IMG submission 83499) | Marine viral communities from the Global Malaspina Expedition - Malaspina viral metaG DeepMed_b05 | ecosystem: Environmental > Aquatic > Marine > Oceanic | place: Mediterranean Sea...
ACGTGGTGCTGGTCGATCCGCCGCGGCAGGGGCCGAACCGGTCCGACCCGGGCGGCGTGCTGGCGCAGTATCTGTCGCGCCACGGCGTGAAGGCCGAGATCGACATCCTCGCCAAGACCAGGAACCGGGTGTCGGACGTGCTGTTGCGCCACGCGGGCGACACGGCGGCGCAGATGATCGTCATGGGCGCCTACGGCCATTCGCGGTTCCGCGAAGCGATCCTGGGCGGTGCCACGCGCAACATGCTCGAACAGACGGATGTGCCGGTGTTCATGGCGCATTGAGACGCGGCGCGGGACGGCGCGCGGACGCTCGCGCGCCGGAGCGCGCGTCGCCCCGCCCGCCATCCCGCGATTGCGCCGGCGCGGTGCCGGTGCTAGGCTTGGGACCGGCCTGGCAGGGGGCCGCCCGATCCGCGGAAAGCGTCGCGCACCTGCTGTTGAGAACCGATCACATGCGGTTTTTTCTGCGCCCCACCTGACGGCGGATCCCGGGGCGGCACCAGGAGGAACCTGCCATGGCCCGTATCACGGCCCCCGAACCCGATCTTACCCCCGATAGGCTGCGCCGAGAGGCCAAGACATTGCGCCGCGCGAGCCGCGCCGGCGAGCCCGGCGCGCTCTACCGTCTGCGCACGGTGCTGCCGAAGGCCGATCCGCAAAGGCTCAGACATGCCGACGCCCTGCACGTCGTCGCCCGCGAGCACGGCTTTGCCAGCTGGCCGAAACTGAAGCTTTCGGCAGAGCTGCACGGCCTCGACCGTGCGGCGGCGGCGCAACGGCTGGGGCTTGCTCTCCAGCTCGGGCAGGCCGCCGTGGCGGAGGCGCTGCTTGTGCGAATGCCTGATCTGCCGCAGGGCTTTTTCGGTTTGCAGGTCGCGCTTTACGACATCGCCGCGGTGCGCGCTGCCCTCGCGCGGGAGCCGAAGCTGGCCACGGACGTGGCGGGCACCAAGCGTCCGATCCTGCATCTGGCGTTCTCGCGCTGGATCAAGGCGCGGCCGGACCTCGAGACCGAGATGCTCGCTGTGGCCGAGGCGCTGGTCGACGCGGGTGCCGATGTGAACGACGGCTTCGCGCCCAACCCGGATGATCCGCACCGGTTGTCGGCGCTCTACGGCGCCATCGGCCATGCTGACAACATGGCGTTTGGGCGCTGGCTCCTGGACAGGGGCGCGTCGCCCGACGACGGCGAGTCGCTCTATCACGCGACCGAGCTCGGTCATCACGAGGGGCTGCGGATGTTGCTGGAGGCCGGGGCGACGCCGCACGGCACAAACGCGCTGCTGCGGGCCATGGATTTCGACGATGTCGCGGCGGTGGAGATGTTGCTGGCGCACGGCGCCCGTGCCGACGACTTCAACGCGGGCGAGGTCGGCGGCGAGCAGCCCTGGGTGGTCCCGGCGCTGCACCAGGCGGCGCGCCGGCGCTGCAGCCCGGAGATGGTGGATCTGTTGCTGAAACACGGTGCCGATCCGGGGCGGCGGTATCGCGGAGCGTCGGTCTACGGCTTTGCGCGGGTGCATGGCCATGCGGCGCTGGCGCGGAGGCTCGAGGCCCGCGGTGCCGATGTGCCGCTGATGCCACAAGAGACGCTTCTGGCCGCGGCGGCCGAGGGACTTGACGGCGCCGGTGCCCGGCTCGATCCGTCCACGCTGCCCGAGGCCTACCGGGATATCCTGCACGAGCTCGTGCCAATGCCGGACCGGCTGGATCATGTCCGCCGCCTGCTGGCGCTGGGCCTGCCCTTCGACGGCCCCGACGCCCAGGGCCTGACGCCGGTGCAGATGGCGGGCTGGGCCGGGCTGCCGGAGGCGCTGCGGCTTTTTCTCGACCTTGGCCCGGACGTTGCGCATGTGAACGGCTACGGCGGCGGGCTGGTCGATACCATCCTGCACGGGGCCGCCAACAATCCGGCCCGCGCGGAGGAACCGTGCGATTACGAGGCCTGTCTCGACCTGGCGCTCGCGGCCGGGGCGCTGCTGCCGCGCGGGTCGATGCGCACCACCGCCGACGACGGGTTGCGCGCACTGATGGAAGACTGGGCCGAGGCGCATCCCGAGAGGGTCGCCTGACCCGCGCAAGTCCCGCGGGATAGGGAGTTTTCGCTTAACCCCGCGGGTGCGTCGTGTATCATCGCCGCGGAACGGGTCCGGGGAGGGATCGTATGCGATTGAGAGGCGTTCGGCGCAGCAGAAACATCGAGGACCGGCGGCGCAGCGGCGGGGGCGGCAAGGCCGGGATCGGCGGCGTCGGTCTGCTGGTGGTTCTGGCGATTGGCTATTTCGCCGGCATCGACGTGACGCCGCTGCTGCAGCAGGTGCCGCAGCAAAGCGCCGCCCCCCGCGAACTGAGCGAGGCCGAACAGCAGGCGGCGGATTTCAGCGCGCGGGTGCTGGGCACGACCGAAGGGGTCTGGGACCGCATCTTTGCCGAGCAGCTGGGCGCCGAATACTCGGCCCCGACCATGGTGCTTTATTCCGGTGTTACGCAATCGCCTTGCGGCGGGGCCAGCGGCGCCACCGGGCCGTTCTACTGCCCGGCGGACGCCAAGGCCTATCTCGACACGGATTTCTTCGCCACGCTCAGCCAGCAGCTGGGCGCCAAGGGCGATTTCGCGGCGGCATACGTCATCGCGCACGAGGTCGCGCATCACGTGCAGAACGAGCTGGGTATCCTGGGCGAGGTCAACACCCTGCGCCAGCGCGCCAGCCAGACCGAGGCTAACGCCCTGACCGTGCGGCTGGAATTGCAGGCCGATTGCCTGTCGGGCGTCTGGGCGCGGTCGGTGGACGGGCTGCTGGAGCCGGGCGATCTGGACGAGGCGCTGAACGCCGCGCGGCGGATCGGCGACGACTACCTGCAGAAGCGCGCGGGCCGGGTGCCGCAGCCGCATACCTTCACCCACGGCACGTCGGAACAGCGATCGCGCTGGTTCTCGCGCGGCTACAAACAGGGCGAGGTCGCGGCCTGCGATACCTTCGGGGCGGAAAGGCTCTGAGCCGATGACGGTGATCCACGCAGTCCCTGTCGGCGGCGGTATCCTCGCCATCGCGCCGCTGCCCGGATCGGACGGCGACTATGCCGGGGACCTCGAGCATATTCACGGCTGGGCGCCCGCGATGGTGCTGTCGCTGACCACCCTGGCCGAGATGGTGGCGGTGGGGGCGCAGGACCTCGGCGCGCATCTGCACGACAAGGGCACGCGCTGGGTGCATCTGCCGCTGGAGGATTTCGGCGCGCCCGACGCGGATTTCGAAGAGCGCTGGCCCGCGGTTCGCGACTCGGCGGTGCGGGCGCTCATGGGCGGCGGCCGGGTGCTGGTGCATTGCCGGGGCGGCTGCGGGCGGTCCGGCATGGTGGCGTTGCGGCTGATGATCGAGGCCGGGGAGGCACCGGACGAGGCTCTGGCGCGGCTGCGCGGGGTGCGGCCCTGTGCGGTGGAAACCGACGGCCAGATGGACTGGGCCATGGCGGCGCGGCGCGGGGCGGCGGTCTTCCTGCGCCACGCGCACTGAACGGCGGCCTTACAGGCGGATGACCGACATCAGACGGCCATAGTCCGCTTCTTTTTGGTGGGTAGCGCGGCGGTAGGAATAGAACCTTTCGGGATCGAAATAGGTGCAGTGCCGCGTCCATTCCGCCTGGCCGACCCCGGCTTGGCGCAGGCGGTAGAGGCCGAACCCCGGCAGGTCGAAATGCATCCGGTCGTTTTCGCCACCGGCGAAGAACCGGCCGTTCTGCGGGTCCTCGTCAAGAAAGCTCTCGAAGAATTCCGGCCCGACCTCGTAGGCGCGCTGGCTGATCGACGGGCCGATCACCGCGCGGATGTTTTCGGGCTGCGCGCCGAGGTTGGTCATCGCCGCCACGGTGGCGTCCAGAACGCCGTCGAGCGCGCCGCGCCAGCCCGCATGCGCTGCACCCACGGCGCCCGCCTGCGGATCGGCAAAGAGCACCGGCTGGCAATCGGCGGTCAGCACCGCCAGCGCGATGCCGGGGGTCGCGGTGACCAGCGCGTCGGCCTTGGGGCGGCTGCCGTTGAGCGGCGCCGACACCGTAACCACATCCGCCGAATGCACCTGGTGGACCGTGACGAGCGCCGCTTCGGGGACATCCATCGCCGCGGCGACCCGGGCGCGGTTGATCTGCACGATTTCGCGCTGATCGGAACTGCCGGTGCCGCAGTTGAGCCCCGCGAAGACGCCCGAGGACGCGCCACCCCGGCGGGTGAAGAACCCGTGCCGCATCGGTGCGAGCGCGTCGGATGTGATGATTTCGAGCGTCATGGGTCCAGTCCGGGCGGCGGAGCCGCACCCTGAGGGAAAAATCCGAGAATCTGGAACAGCGTCCCCATTTCTTCGGGGTGGGTCAACCGGCGATGTGCCGCCACATGCGCGCTCAACCGCTCGCCGTCGAGGCCGGCTGCCAGCGCCTGCGCCCGCTGCGCGATTCCCAGCCGTTCAAGGAATACGCCCTGCGCGGTCATGGGGCTGTGAGCACAGGGGACCGCCCCGGCCAGCGCTGCAAAATCCACATGCGCGGTGAGGTCGGCAGCGCCCGGCGAAGCCAGCGGGTCGGTCTTGTCATGGGCCCGCACCGCCTGGAAGGTATCGCCGGTACTGGCCCAGTGCCCGTAGTCGACAATCAGCGCCGAACCGCCGTTCCGCGCGATGCGGGTGCCGATGGCGGTGGCGATGGCGGCCCCGGCGCCGCAGGTCTCGACCAGGTCGCCCTGTGCGGTGCCGTTCCATCGCGGCTCCAGCGTGGCGATGCGGCTGGGCTGAGTCAGGCCGAAGGCCAGTTGACCCTCGGCCAGCCCGATCATCCGCTCGCGCCAGCCGGTGTCGTCCTTCAGGAACTGGCGGATCGGCAGGGCGTCGAAGAATTCATTCGCGACGAGGAACAGCGGCAGGTCGTCCGGCAGGGCGTCGGCGCCGTCGTGCCAGACCGGGGAATGCGCGGCGAGGGCCCTGGCCTGTTCGGCGCGCAGTTTCGGCGCCACTTCGACGAGGTGCAGCCGTGCCGCGGCGTGAAACCCGGGCACCTTTGCCGTGGCGCGCAGGATGTCGGCCATGAGCGTGCCGCGGCCCGGGCCAAGTTCGGCCAGCACGAAGGCCGTCGGCGCGCCCTGGTCCAGCCAGCTTTGCGCGAGGCCGAGGCCAAGCAATTCGCCGAACATCTGGCTGATTTCCGGCGCGGTGACGAAATCCCCTGCGGCGCCCAGCGGATTGCCGGTGGTGTAATAACCATGCTCTGGGTGCAGCAGGCAAAGCGTCATGTAGTCCGCGATGGTGAGCGGGCCGGTCCGGGCGATCTGTGCGGCGATGATATCGCGCAGGGCGGTCATGTGCGGCGGCGCGTCCAGAGGACGACCGCGAGCCCGCCCAGCAGCATCGGCAGCGACAGGATCTGACCCATGGTCAGGCCCCAGCCGCCCACATGCCAGGCAAGTCCCAGCGGATTGCCTTCGGAGATGAACTGCGCATCCGGCTGGCGGACGAATTCCACCAGGAACCGGGCAAGCCCGTAACCCGCGAAGAACAGCCCGGCGATCAGTCCGGGACGTTTCAGCGCACCACGGCGGAACGCCAGCCAAAGCAGCAGCGCGCCGAGGATCAGCCCTTCGAGCAGCGCCTCGTAAAGCTGCGAGGGATGGCGCGCGCACAGGCCGGTCACCGCGGCGCCGCAGTCCTGCGCCGCTGCCCCCGGAAAGATCACGCCCCAGAGCAGGTCGGTGGGGCGGCCCCAAAGCTCTGCGTTGATGAAGTTGGAGATGCGGCCCAAGAGCAGCCCTGGCGGTGTCGCCAGCGCCATCATGTCGGCCATCGACGCCAGCGGCAGGCCCTGGCGCAGGCCGAAGATCAGCGCCGCGAGCACCACGCCGATCAGCCCGCCGTGGAACGACATGCCGCCCTGCCAGATCATCAGGATCTCGGCCGGATTGGCGAAATAGTAGCCCGGCTGGTAGAACAGCACGAAACCCAGCCGGCCGCCGAGGATCACGCCGAGGATGACCCAGGTCAGCAACTCTTCGACCTGCGCCGGTGTCATCGGCGGCGTGTCGCGCGGCCAGAGCGTCGGGCGCTTGACCGTCGCCACCGCCAGCCGCCAGCCGATCAGGATGCCGGCGATATAGGCCAGCGCGTACCAGCGCAGCGCGATTTCGATCCCGAAAACCGTGAAGGACACAAGCTCGGGTGACAGGGGCGGGAAAGGGATCGCGGCATACATGCGCGATCTGAGACTATGCCGCGCGAAAGAAGTCAACCTTGAGACTTTGCCCCTGCGTCTCCATATAGATGGCAACTTAAGATGGAGAATGACATGCAGACGCGCAACAAGGTGTTCGACGACCTGTCCCAGCTGATGACCAACGCGATGGGCGTGGCTCAGGGCGCCAAGGATGAAGCCGAGACGGCGATGAAATCCATGATCGACCGCTGGCTGGCAGACCGCGATTTCGTGACGCGCGAGGAATTCGACGCGGTGCGGGCGATGGCCCAGAAGGCCCGCGAAGAGAACGAAGCGCTCAAGGCGCGGCTCGACGCGCTCGAAGCCAAGGGCTGAGGCGGAACGGTCCCCGCGTGCGGGAACCGGCGCGACCGACAGGGGCACACGCCCTGCGATTTTCCGGCGCCAAGGCACGATTCGGGAATATCGACCTATCCGATCCGGTGTCCATGAGACCGGCGTTCTGACAGCTTTCAGAGCGTGACGTACATTTCGAAATCAAACCGGTCCTGTCGCTTGGCGATGTTCCCCGGCCCGGGAAGCGGAAGGGCGATCGCGTTAAGGACCTGCGTGCCGGCTTCGCGCATCTCCAGCATCAGCCGGTCTTCGGCGGCGTAGCTTTCCCGGATGTCCATCGGTGCCAGCGAGCGAAAGGTGACGGTCGTCGATCCGCCGATCTGCTCGACCATCCCTTCACCAAACGGTGTGTCGCCCTTCGCGTCGACGATGCGGAGAGATTGTGGGTCCTCCCCCCGGTCCGGCGATGCGACGTGGTAGACCCAAGCGCCGCGTCGCGCGCTGAACCCGATCTCGGCCCGCTGAGGCAGATCCGCAGCGCGTCTCGGCGTGTTCCAGCCCAGTTCCAGCGTAATGGGCACTTGCGCGGCGGGGAGGGCGGTCAGGTAAAAGTCCAGAACCACAGCGTCGTCAGCTTTCAGCAGATACCGCCCGTCCGCCGTCACATCCGACAGGTTGATCGGCGCCGCGGGCGGCAGTCCTTTCGGTTCCTGCCAGACCGCGGTGTCGTCGAACCAGCGCACAAGGCTCAGCCGGCCCAAAGCGCCCTCGGGCCGCGGAAAGCCGCGCGGCCGCACCGGCAACACCGTCGCGCCCGATGCGGGCAGGGACACCGGGTTTTCCGCGGTGCGCCCCTTGTTCGAGAGGTAGAGGCAATCATCCGGTGACAACTCGCCCGGCCAGACGGGCTCCGTCGCGACGAAGAAGTCCGGGTCGCTGCTGGGCAGGGTGAAGCCGAGGATCGCGCCATCGGGCAGGTCCAGCGCCGGGGCGATGCCGGTCTCTTCGGCATACCAGATCTCGGCCAATCCGGGGGTGGCGCGCAGGCGGCACTGATGGCCCGACAGCAGGTTTGCCGTGGTCGCAGTCGGAGCCATGGTCAGGCTGCGGGCGGTCCCGCCGGTAAAGTAGCTGTGGCGCAGCGCGAGACTCAGCAAGGGTTTGTAATGGACGCTGCGGGTCATCGGTCGGCTCCGTCGGTTGGCGTGGCGGGCCTTTGGACGGCTCCATCGCGCGTCCAGCGACTGACGAGTCTGTCGCGCCGGTCAGGTCTTGTTTGCTCAGCAGTTTCGAGGGGTTGTCGACTGCGGACGGCGTGGCGTTCGCGCCTAGTGCCGGCGGTGCCATGTGTCTCGCGGCCACACACGCGATGCGCCCTGTCAGGGGCAGCGGCCGCGCGTGCCGCGGCAGGAACAGGTAACGCGCCGGGGCGGGGCCGATCGTCAATGACCCGGTTTCTAACAAGGTATGGCCAGCGATTGGGACCTGAGCCGGGGGCATGGCGGCATGGTCGAACGCGCGCAGGGCGCCCCCGGTCCGCCAGATGTGCCGTGACGCACCTGATCCCGTCCCGCATCCGGGCGAGTCCGGGCTGTGCGCTGGCGCGGGTCCGCAAGGACGACTTTGACTCGATCATGGCGCGACGGTCCTTGTGCGGCGGCGGATCACGAGATGCGCGATTGCGCCAGTTCGCGTGCGATACCGTTGCGCAGATCGGCCCGTGTCACAAGCGTCCCAACGCCGAACCAGTCCTGCCGACGCGGCCAGACAGGGCTTTCGCCCTCTGCCATGGCCCATATTCTTCGGCCACACATCTCAGGATGTCTGCATCTTCTGCTGAAAGGTGATGACGATGAATTCCGCCGGGCGACTGATTGCAACCCGCACCGTGACGCGCATGTATCCGTCGAGGATGTCGCTGGCGGTCATGGTCGAACCGAGACCTACGCTCACGTCATAGGCGTCTGCCGGTGTGGCACCGGCCAGCGCGCCCTGTTTCCACTGGCCGTCGAGAAAATTCGCGATCATGGTCTGCACGGTCTGCCAGGTGCCTGCGTCGTTGGGAGAAAAGACATAGGCTTGCACGGCGTAGAAGATCGACTGTTCCAGCATGATCAGGGTGCGGCGCACGTTGATGTAGCGGAAATCCTGTGAATTGCCGTCGAGCGTACGTGCCCCCCAGACCAGCACGCCGCGCCCTTCGAAGGTGCGGATGGCATTCACCGCCTTGCCGTCGAGCGGCATGTTCAGATCCTGCTGCTGTTCCGAGGACATCGGCACGCAGGGCGAGGCGACCGACGCGATACCGGTGTTGGCCGGCGCCTTGAACACGCCGACAGTGTTGTCGATGCGGGCGATGACCCCCGCCATGGCGCCGCTGGGCGGCAGCACGTTGATCGCCCTGAGCACGCCCCGCATCGCTTGGACGTAATGCGGGCTGATCGCCATCAGCGCCTGATGGGTCTCTGACGCAGGGTGATCTTCGGACGGCGGTTTGGTCAGCCGCGCGACGATGTCGAGGATGTCCTGCTCCGCCGCTGCCATGTTCGCGGCTTCGGCCAGGTGGGTCTGTTCCGCGTCGATCTCGGTTTTCAGGGTCTTGCGGCTGTCGTCGCTCAGGTTGGTGAAATCCACCTCTTCCGCCACGGTGAGTGTCGTGTTGAGCCACGGATAATAAGCCATGCCAAAGCTGGGCTGATCGCCGAGCTCCACGGTGTTGCGGAACCCGTCAGGTCCGGAGATGACCTTGGCGATGTCGGGGTCGTCGCCGTTCCAGATATCGAGGATCGCAACGCGCGATTGCAGCGCGGCGCATTCGCGCATCATCCGTTCGGAGATGGCCGTGCAGTCGGGTTTTCCCAGCGCCACCGCGTCGGGCACGACAACCATGGTCGGCTCCGCTTCAGCGGCGAGCGCCGACCAGATCGCGTCGGAGAACTGGTCCTTGCCGGGCCTCTCGGTTTCATACGAGCCGACAGACACGATCCAGCAGGGGCCGCCTCCGTTGTCGAAGAAGATCCGCATCGCGTCGAACAGGTAGAAGGTCTGGCCTTGGTACGCATAGACGGCGGTCTTGTCCGCGCGCACCGTCCGCAAGATCAGGCGCGGGGGCGGACCGCCGAAAACAGCCTTGAACTCTGCCATGTTGCTGATCCGCGTCGGCACCCCGGTGAGGTCCGAGCCGTCGCGATCGGCGCGTTCCGTGTAGCCCAGAAAGGCCGGCACAGCCGTTGGCACCTCGACGACCGAATTCGGAAATGCATTCTTTTCAACGATGTAAACGCCGGGCGTTTTGTATGTGGTCATGCGACTCTCGATAATTGAATAGCTTTTCCTCAGGACGTGGGGCAGAGGTCGACGTGTCCGGTGTGCCTTGCGCCTGAGCTCTCTGGCGGACGTCCGTTTGCGCCAGGAAATTGTGCGTGAAATCCAAAAACGTGTTAAAGCGAAAACAGCGAGTTGAAAAAAGCACGCCGCATATTGCCTCATTTTGAGCGGCATGGCTTGCAAGACTGTTCCACAGGTCGCACATCCGATCAAGGTGATGCCAGGAAACGCCGGAACAATCTTCGCGTCAGGGGCGTTTATCCGGTATTGGGTGATGCACGAAGGTTGATGGAAAAATTCATATTGTCCTAACCAGCCCGATTTAGGGTTTAAAAGTTATCCACAAATTTACTGCTCCTTGCGTTTTATTGCGGATGCTATACCATATCCAGACGCAGCAGGTCGAAAGAACATAACAGAAAAATGGACTGCAATGCCTGAAACCGGAGAACAGATCGCAGCTTTGCCCATTCGCTGGAGCAAGCGTGACGACCTGCAGATCCTTTTGATCACGTCGCGGGACACCGGCCGTTGGGTGATGCCCAAGGGATGGACGATGGACGGCTACAAACCCTGGGCCGCCGCCGAGATCGAAGCGCTCGAGGAAGCGGGCGCCAAGGGCTATATCTCGAATGAACTGCTGGGAACCTACCGCTATCCCAAGATCATGGATGACGGGCAGATCGTGCCGTGCCGTGTGCGGGTCTATCCGATGATGGTCGAAAAACTTTTGAAGACCTGGAAAGAGCGAGGCGAGCGGCGGCGCAAATGGTTTTCCGCGAAAGCGGCGGCAAAGCAGGTGGATGAACCCGACCTGTCCGAATTGCTGAAGGGGTTGGCCAAGAGACCGCGCAAGCAGCCGGGCATCGCCAAGCTGCTCAAGGCCTCCTGACGCAGGGGGCAAGGCGCGTTGCGGTATCCTATGCGGCGCTTCGCACCTGCTTGGAACGTCCCATCAGACGCCCATCTCTCCGAACCTGAGAAGTTCCGCGATGGTTTCGTTGGTAAAGGGCTGCTTGGCGAGCCAAATACGGCAGGGCATGTCGCCCAGGACGTCCGGTTTGTTGGTGATCACGAACAGCGGCGCATCCCAGGTCGCCAGTTGCAGGGCAAGGCCCGAACGGCTGATATCCTGGCGCGGAGAAATCACGACGGCCCCACCGACATCCTCGCTTTCGGCGAGGTAAGCGGCGGCATCGTCGAGGGACTGTACCAGCTTGACCTGCGCATCGGGGTAAACCGCGACGATCGCTTCGGCGGCGTCCTCGCCCACGAAAGGCTCCGCGCACACGACGGCGAAAGACCGCCCCTGGCGGTGCGTCATGTGATTTCCCTTCGGTATCTGAATCGATTCGAGTGTTGCCATGGTCCATATGGAACAGAACTGCGTCAGCAGGCATTAAACTAGGACATAGGAAGAGGGTATTATGTCCGTCAAATGTATAAATTGTCCGCTGCGCAAGTCCGATCTCTTTCACAAGATGAGTTCCGAGACGCTGGAATTCATGCAGCGTTTCAAGGTCGGCGAGATGGAGGTCGAGCCGGGCACCCCACTTTTGTCGGAAGGGTCGAACGCGCCGCAGCTTTATACGGCGCTCAGCGGCATGGGGCTGCGCTACAAGCTTCTGGAAAACGGCAGCCGACAGGTGATTTCCTTTGTTTTTCCGGGAGATTTCCTTGGCTTGCAGGCTGGCGTCATGAAAGAGATGACGCATTCCGTCGAAGCGACCACCGCGATGAAACTCTGCGTTTTCGACCGGAAGGAACTGTGGTCCCTGTTCCGGACAATTCCGGATCGCGGCTTTGACCTGGCTTGGCTTGCCGCGACGGAAGAACGGTTTCTGGGCGAGGCGCTTACGTCGGTGGGCCAGAAGTCCGCGCTGGAGCGTATGTCGTGGGCTTTGGCCCGCATTTTCCGCCGTTTGAAGGCGACCACGCCGGTGGCGGGGGATTTCGTGCGGATGCCCTATCGCCAGCAGGACTTGGCGGATGCGCTGGGTCTGTCGCTCGTTCACACCAACAAGACCTTGGCGAAGCTCCGCGAACGGCAATTGGCGACATGGTCCGACGGCAAATTGTCCGTGCCGAACCTTGCGCGGCTGGAAGAGCTGGCCCTGATCGAGAACCCGGAGCTGCCGACACGTCCGTTGATGTAAGCCGGAGCGAGGCTGCAGCAACGCTTACTTCCTGCGACGCGGCGCCTCGGTGCCGCCCGGACGGGAAGGGCGTTTCGAACCGCCGCCGGCTTTGCTGCCCGGCGGGGTAAAGCGTTTGGAGGTGTCGGACGCCTTGGGTTTCGGTTTTTCGGATGCCGTGGTTCTCGGCCCGGAAGATTTCGCGGCACCGGGTTTGCCTTTGGCGTCCCAGGGTTTGCCTTTCGACGGCGGTTTGCCCTTGCCGCCGGGACCGCCCGGGGCCTTGCCGGACTTTTCGAAGGGCTTTTTGCCGGGCTTGGAATACTTCGCCTCGGTCTTCGGCGCCGGATGTGCAGCGCCGGATTTGCGCGGTGCCGATTTTGCGGCGGGTTTGGGTTCTGTGGCGACCGGAGTCGGCTGCGCGGGCGCGACATCGGCGGGCTTGCTTGAAGGTGCCGCATCTGCAGGCTTCGTTGCGTGACCGTGGTCGGGGTGGCGCGGTTTGCCGCGATGTGGTTTCGGCCCTTCGCGCCGGGGCGTGTCGCCTTTCGGCGCGCGGCGCGGCGGCGCGGCGAGATCGGGCGCGGTGTCGAGCCGGGTCAGGGTGATGCCGTCCTCGAGCGTGCCCGATGCGGTGGCGGTGGTGAAGCGGTCCAGCGCATCAGCCGACAGTTCGACGAAACTTTCGTCGTCCTGGATGCGGATCGCGCCAAGCGCGTCCTTGTCGATATTGCCCGCGCGGCAGAGCAGTGGCAGCAGCCAGCGCGGCTCGGCCCGGTCGTTGCGGCCCACCGACAGGCGGAACCAGACCGAGGGGCCGAAGTCGCGTGGTTTGCGCTCGGGCTTTGCTTCCCGCGCGTCAGGCGGCGACAGGTCCTCGGGCGCGGAGCGGCGGGACTGGTAGAGCCGCAGATAGGCGGCGGCGATCTGGTCGGGCGTGAACCGCTCGGTGAGCTTGGCGGCAAAGGCGGCTTCGGCCTCGGACGGGGCTTCGGTCCAGGCGGGATCGTTCATGAGCCGCTCTTCCTCGCGCCGGGCGATGTCGTCGACCGAGGGCGGCACGGTCCAGTCGGCGGTGAGCTTGGCGAATTTCAGCAGGCGCGTGGCCTTAGACCGGACCTTGGGCGGCACGATCAGCGCCGACAGGCCCTTGCGCCCGGCGCGCCCTGTCCGGCCCGAGCGGTGCAGCAGTGTTTCGGAGTTGCTGGGCAGTTCCGCATGCACCACGAGATCGAGGTTGGGCAGGTCGATGCCGCGGGCGGCGACGTCGGTCGCGACGCAGACGCGGGCGCGACCGTCGCGCATGGCTTGCAGCGCGTGGGTGCGTTCGGACTGCGACAACTCGCCGGACAGCGACACCACGGCAAAGCCGCGGTTGGCCAGGCGGGCGGTCAGCCGCGCGACCATGGCGCGGGTGTTGGCGAAGACGATGGCGTTCTGCGCGTCATGAAACAGAAGCAGGTTGATCACCGCGTGTTCGACGTCGTGCTGGGCGACGTTCAACGCCTGGTAGGTGATGTCGGCATGCTGCGATGCGCCGGTGGCAGTGTTCACCCGTGCGGCGTCGGTCTGGTAGGTCTGCGCCAGAGTCGCGATCATCTTGGGCACGGTGGCCGAGAACATCAGCGTGCGCCGGTCTTCGGGCGCGGCGGAGAGCATGAATTCGAGGTCTTCGCGAAAGCCGAGGTCGAGCATCTCGTCGGCCTCGTCCAGCACCACGGCACGGATGGACCCGAGGTCCAGCGATCCGCGCTGGATGTGGTCGCGCAAGCGGCCCGGCGTGCCCACCACGATATGCGCGCCGCGTTCGAGGCTGCGCTTTTCGCCGCGCATGTCGATGCCGCCGACGCAGGTGGCGACGACGGCCCCGGTGCGGGCGTAGAGCCAGGTGATCTCGCGCATGACCTGGAAGGCCAGTTCGCGGGTGGGGGCCACGATCAGGGCCAGCGGGGCGGCGGCGGGACCCATATGCTCTGCGCCGTCCAGCAGCGTGTCGGCGATGGCGAGGCCGAAGCCCACTGTCTTGCCAGATCCGGTCTGCGCCGAGACCAGCATGTCGCGGCCCGCAAGCGCGGGATCGGTCACCGCCTCCTGCACCGGGGTGAGCGTATCGTAGCCTTTTTCGGCCAGGGCGTCGGCGAGGGTCTGGATCATGGCAGCCTTGAGAAGTGTCGCGGCCGGTCGGTCGGCCAAGGCGCTGCCCTAGTCCGTCTTGACGCGGATGTATAGGGGGTGCTGCCGCGGCGCGCCCTTATCCGCCCGTGCGGACGTCTGCGGGACTCAATCCGTCGGGGCAAAGCCGCCGTAGCTGCCGCCGAAGAACAGCAGTGGCTCGCCGGCGCGGGTGCTGACCCGGGTGACGCGGGCGACGATGATCGTGTGGTCTCCGGCATCGTGTTCGGCGGTGCGGGTGCATTCGAACCGCGCGAGGCATCCCCTCAACAGGGGCACGCCGCTTTCGCTTTCCTCCCAGTCGAAGCGGTCGAAGGCATCGCCGCTGCGCGCGAACCCCGTGCAGAGCGCCGATTGCTCCGCACCCATCACGTGGATCGCGAAATGATCGGCGGCGGAGTAGAACGGATAGCGCGACGACGCCTTGGCGGGCGCCCAGAGCACCAGCGGCGGGTCGAGCGACACGCTGGCAAAGCTGTTGGCGGTGATGCCCAGCGGACCGTCGGGCGTGGCGCAGGTGACAACGGTGACGCCGGTGCCGAACCGCCCCAGCGCGTCGCGGAAGGCGCGGCTGTCATGGGATGCGGGGTCGAAATGCTGTTCGGGTGCTGTCACGGATGACCTTTCGTGTCGCGGTACAAGGCGCCCCGGCGATCAGTCGACCTCTTGGCCGAGGGCGTGGCTATAGACCTCGAACCAGTCCTGCCGGTCAAGGCTGACCTTGGCGGCGTCGCCGATACGTCCGATGCGGTCCGGGTTGTTGGTGCCGAGCACAGGTAGGATGCGGGCCGGGTGGGCCAAGAGCCAGGCGATGGCCACTGCCGTTTCGTCGACCCCCTGGTCCGCGCCGATGCGTTCAAGCGTCTGGCGCAGCGCCGCGTGCCGTGTGTCGAAGAAGAGGTCGCCGCCGCCCAGCGGCGACCAGGCCATCGGCGGAATGCGACGTTCCTGCAGGAAGGCCAGGTCGCCGTTGGTCAGGGACGAAAGTTCCAGCAACGAAATCTCGATCTGGTTGGTGCAGAGCGGGGTCGTCATCGCCGATTGCAGCAGAGACCAGTCCCAGGGCCGGAAGTTCGACACGCCGACCGCGCGGACCTTTCCCGCGGTCACGAGGTCGTCCAGCGCCGCGCCGGTTTCCTGCGGGTCCATCAGCGGATCGGGCCGGTGCAGGAGCAGGAGGTCGATCACCTCGCAGCGCATCGCGCGAAGGGAGTGATCGACCGAGGCGAAGATATGCGCTCGGGACGTGTCGTAATGTTTGACCCGCGCCGCGGCATGCCGACCCTCGGGGGCCACGATGTCGCATTTCGTGACGATCTCCATGCGCGCGCGCAGGTCCGGGGTCAGCGCATCGCCGAACACGCCTTCGGTCGTGTAGCCGCCGTAGATATCCGCGAGATCCATGCTGGAGATGCCCTGGTCGAGACAGGCGGCGATCTTGTCGCGCACGCGCTCGGGGGCGGTGTCATCAGAGTCGCCGAGCCGCCACAGGCCGTAGACGATGCGGCTGAGGCTCAGATCGGGGGTCAGGGAAATCCGCTCCATCGGCATCTGCTCCTGCGTCGGTTGGCACGCCCGGCTGACGTGTGCCTCTGGCGGGCGGAGCCGCCGCGCGCGCCAAAGGTGCATCCAGCCGGACCCGGTTCGGGCGCGCGCGTCAAGTGGCAAGAGCCGAAAACGGCAATCCCTTGTCCGGCAAAAGCGGCGGAGCGTTGGGGCGCGACCGAGTCAGTCCGGAACCGCCCGCCGCTTGTCCGGGCGGCGACCGAGGGCGCAAGACTTGCGAAGCGTGTGGGCATAAGTCCCTGAAAGAATATCAACTAATTGTGCCTGGCTGCGACGGATACGCGATATATTTGCATCGCCCCTAGGGCAAAAAATCAGATCGTCTACCTTAAATCTCTGGCGAAAGACAATCGATTGCGGTATTTCTGCGGCAAATTAACAAGGCGGCGAAAATGCTGCCACGAGGTAGAGCGGTGTTATCATGAATGCGATTGATTTCGTAGCCCGTACACGTGCGGGCGCAACCCATTACGGTTCCGTCGGCGGCGCAGAGCAGGGGTCCACGATCCCTGCGGGCAACGGCGAAGAAATTTCCCTGAACCTGCGGCAAAGCGATCTGCGTGGATACGACCGGGCTGGCGATGATCTGCTGATCACCCTGGCGGATGGCCGGGTGATCGTGATCGAAGGGTATTTCGCCGATGCCGGCGAGGCGGCGAACAGGCTGTTTCTCAGCGCCGACGGCGTGCTCAACGAGGTGACCTTCGAAGCGGCGGAAGGCGGAACGCTGTATGCCGGCTACGGCCCGACCGAAGCCTGGGGCAAGTGGAGCCCGTCGGACGAACTGATCTTCATGGATCGGCCCGAGGTGCTGGCCGAGGCTGCGCCTGCCGAGGACGAAGAGGTCAGCATGCTGGCGGCGGGGCTGCTGGGTCTTGGCGGCCTGGGGACCGCGGGAGCTGCGGGAGGCGCCGCGCTGGCCGGTGCGGCTTTGCTGGGTGCCGCGGGCGGCGGTGGCAGTGGCGGCGGTGGCAATGGCGACGACGACACCCATGGCGTCGGGACCGGTGATGGCGGCAGCGGCGGCGAAAATGGCAACGGCGGCGGTGGCGGCGACGGCACCGGGTCCGGCGGTGAAGGCGGTGGGCCGGCGGTGCCGCAGATCGTCACACCCGATGGCAACGTCAGCATCGGTGGCGGGGATGAGCCTGTCATTACGGTCGGCGGAACGGGGGAGCCCGGCTCCGAAGTGGTCGTGACCATCGGCGAAGAAACCGGGTCTGGCATCGTCGATCCGGACGGCGGCTGGAGCATCGACTTCGAGAACGAGAGCTTCCCGGTCGACGGGTCCTATCCGATCGAGGTGGTCGTGACCGATCCCGACGGGACCGAGACGGAATTGACCGGTCCCACCATCACCATCGACACGACGCCGCCGAATTGCGACGTGGACAGCGGTACGCAGTCCACCGGTGACATCGTCAATGCCGAAGATCACAGCGATGGCGCCACGATCACCGGAACCGTCGAGCCGGGGGCGACAGTCGTCGTCGTCGTCGACGGGACGAGCTACGATGCGGTGGTCTCGGAAGGCGGCGCCTGGTCGATCAGCTTCGATTCCACGGTCCTCCCCGAAGGCGAGTATTCCGAGGCGATCCAAATCATCGCCACGGATGATTTTGGCAACCAGACCGTGATTTCCGACGCGGTCGATATCGACACCGTGCCGCATCCTCTGACGATCGACCCGGTCGGAGCCGACAACCTGATCAACGGTGCCGATGCCGATGCCGGCTTCGAGATCACCGGCACGTCCAATGCCGGCGCGGTGGTGTCCGTCGTCTTCGGCGACGTCACCCACGAGGTGACCACGGATGCAGAGGGCATCTGGACGGTTACTGTGGGGTCGGGCGATTTCGCCGGCGGCGAATACATGGCGGATATCAGCGCCAGCACCGTCGATGCGGCGGGCAACACCAGCCAGGCCACGTCGCAGGTCGAGGTCGACACGATCAGCACAGTGACCCTGTCGGGTGACGCCATCCAGGGCGACGATATCGTCAACGCCGAGGAACACGCCGGCGGCACCGATTTCAGCGGCACGACGCAGCCGGGATCGACGGTCGTGGTGACCGTCGGCGGCACGTCGCTCGACGCGACGGTCGATGCCACGGGCAACTGGTCGGTGACCTTCGGTCCGGGCGATCTGGCGACCGGGACCTATGCCACCGAGGTGGTGGTCACGGCCACGGATGCGGCGGGCAACACCAGCACCGTGTCGCAGGCGTTCCGGGTCGATACCGAGATCGGCGGCAGCATCGACGCGAACACCGCGGGCGACGGTGTGATCAACGCCGCAGAGGCCGCGGCGGGCGTCGAGATCACCGGCACGGCCGAAGCGGGGGCCTCGGTGACGGTCAGCTTTCAATCCGTGGACTATACCACCACGGCGAGCGCGGCAGGTACCTGGTCGGTCACGGTTCCGACCGGCGGCATCGCCGACGGCGTCTACGACGCGACGATCACAATGACGGCGCAGGACGCTGCCGGGAACAGCTATACGGAAAGCGCCACGGTCCAGGTGGACACCTCCGCGTCGGTGACCTTCGATCACGCCTCCGTCGGCGGCGACGGCACCGTCAACGCGGCGGAACGCGATGGCGGCGTCGCGCTCACCGGCACCGCGCAGGCGGGGTCGTCGGTCGCAATCGAGCTGGCCGGCACGACACACACCACGACGGCGCAGAGCGACGGCAGCTGGAGCGTAACGGTTGCCGCCGCCGACCTACCGGCGGGGTCGCGCGATGTCACCGCCACCGTGACCGCCGAGACCGCGGCCGGGAACTCGGCGACCACCAGCGGCACCTTCCGCGTCGATACCGAGGGATTTGTCGATTTCGACGCCATCGCGGTCGAGGGCGACGATATCGTCAACGCGGCGGAACGCGCCGATGGCGTGACCCTGACGGGTATTTCCGAACCCGGCTCCAGCGTCGAGGTCAGCATCGGCGGGGTCACGCGCCCGGCCACCGTCGCCGCGAGCGGCGCCTGGAGCGTCACCTTCGGCGCCAACGAGATCCCGCAGGGCACGCAGAGCGTCACCGCCACGGCCACCGCAACCGACGCCGCCGGCAACGTCAGCAGCGCCACCGACAGCTTTGCCGTGGATACCGAAACAGCGGTCTCCATCGACACGGCGGCGGTCGAAGGCGACGGCACCGTCAACGCGGCCGAGCGTGCGGATGGCGTGACCCTCACCGGTTCCGCAGAGCCCGGCAGCACCGTTTTGGTGCAGATGGGCGACGCGACGCGGCCCGCAACCGTCGCTTCCGACGGCAGCTGGAGCGCGACGTTCTCTGCCAACGAGGTGCCGACCGGCGAACGGGCGGTGCCCGTCACCGCCACCGCCACCGATGCAGCGGGCAACAGCAGCACGGCCAGCGGTAGCGTCGATATCGACACGCTGGTGCGCAACTTCGCCATCACCTCGACCCCCGGCGGGTCCGATGGCGTGATCAACGCGGCCGAGGCGGCGCAGGGGCTGACCTTGACCGGCACGACCGAACCGGGCGGCACCGTGACCCTGACCCTCGACGGTGTGTCGCGGCCCGCGACCGTGGCCGCCGATGGCAGCTGGAGCGTGACCTTCGGCGCGTCGGAATTGCCCAGCGGCGAGCGCAGCGTGACGCTGACCGCCAGCAGCACCGATGCGGCAGGCAACACCGAGGTGCTGACCCAGAGCGTCGCCATCGACACCGAGGCCGGCACGCTGACCATCAGCCCCGATCCGGTCGAGGGCGACGACATCATCAACGCCGCCGAACGCGCCGACGGCGTGACGCTGACCGGCACCTCAGAGCCGGGACAGATGGTGGAAGTGACCCTGGACGGTGTGACCCATTCCGTACGCACCGACAGCACCGGCATCTGGCGCGCCACCTATGCCGCCGGTGAGATCACGCCGGGCACACACGAAGCGCAGATCACCGCCACGATCACCGATCCGGCGGGGAACACGCTGACCCGGACGGACTCTGTCCGTGTCGATACCGAAGTGCTGAATTTCGGCGTCAGCGGAGCGGCGGTCGAGGGCGACGACGTCGTCAACGCCGCAGAGGCGTCGGACGGCCTTGTCCTGACCGGCACCACCGAACCCGGCGGCAGCGTCACCGTGACCTTCGAGGGCACCGCGCGCGCCGCCAGCGTCGATGCGGCGGGCAACTGGACCGCCAGCTTCACCGCCGCGGAAATCCCGGCGGGCCAGTACGACGCGCTGGTCGCCGTGGCCACCACCGATGCGGCCGGAAACACCGCCAGCACCACCACCGGGTTCCGTGTCGATACGCTCGTGGACCGCCTGGCCATGTCCGACGATCCGGTCACCGCGGACAACGTCGTCAACGCCGCAGAGGCCGCGCAGGGCGTGACCCTGGCCGGCGTCGTCGAGGCGGGCAGCCAGGTCGACGTGACCATCGGCGGTGTCGTGCATGCGGCCGCCGTGGATGCGATGGGCAACTGGAGCGTCGATATCCCGCCCGCGTCGATCCCGGCGGGCACCAGCGATGCGCCGATCCTGATCGAGGCGACCGATACCGCGGGCAACACCCGGGCGATCACCGAAAGCCTCTCTGTCGACACCGATCCGCCGGTATCTGTGAACGTGGAAAGCTACACCCGCGATCACACCGGTCTGCGCGGCATCTCCATCGCCCTGACCGACGATACGGTCGACGTGGGCCACGTCGTGGACGGGCCGGGCGGAGTTCAGGTCGATCCGGTGTCCTTTGCCAGCTACGACCTTGCGGCGTTGGGCGAAACCAGCCTGGGCTTTACCCAGAACGTGCCGGACGGTTCGCACCTTGTGATCACGGCGACGGACGATGCCGGCAACACCACCGGCACCTACCTGGTCGTCGACGACACCACGACGTCGGTGGTCGACATGACCGGCGCCGCGACGCTGGGCCAGTTCCAGATCGAGACGATCGACCTGCAATTCGCCGAGGACAGCGAACTCACGATCACCGAGGCGCAGCTTCTGGCGCTGTCGTCGCACAGCGACACGGTCACCGTCACCGGCGGCAGCGACGACACGGTGACGATCACCGGTGCCACCCTGACCGGAACCGCGACCGACGAGACGGGCCAGGGCTTCAACGTCTATTCCCTGGGCGAAGGCACGGTCCGGATCGAGGACGATATTACCAACGTGGTGATCTGAAGACCGCCGCGTCCGGGGCCGCAGGTGCCGGGCCGGACAATAAAGACAGGCCAGCGGGGCAGGATCATGGGACAGGGAGCGCAGCACGCAAAGTGTCTGCTCGCGGCGACGGTGCTGCTGGCCGGATGCGGTGCAGAGCTGACAAGCCCGGTCACCCGGTTCCTGAGCGGCGATGCCGCCGCGACTCCAGCGGTCCCCGAGGCCGCGGCGGAGGTCCCGCGCGGGGCGGAACCGTCCCCGATCATCGCCGAACTGCGCAGCCGGCACGCGGTCCTGACGCCGGGCAGCCCCTATGCGCAGGTGGCGCGGTCGGTGCTGGCCGCCGATGCCCGCGTCGCCGAGGCCGAGCTGCGCGCCGCGCGCCTGCGCGCTGAGGCGGCGTCAAAGAACTGGCTGCCCACAATCGGGCCGCGGGTGTCCTTGACCTCCCTCGGTGACCTGGTGGCGGAGCTGGTGATCAACCAGGTTCTCTTTGACAACGGTCGCAAGAAGGCGGAGCGCGACCTCGCCAAGGCGGATGTGGAACTGGCGGCCGTGGGCCTGGCCGAAGACGGAAACACCCGCGTCTTCGAGGCGCTGTCGCTCTATCTCGCCGCCGAGGAGGGCCGCGCCACCGAGCGGCAATACGCGCAGGCTGCCGAAGACATGACGCAGTTCGAATGGGTGATGAACGAACGCGTGAAGGGCGGCGTGTCCGACATGTCCGATCTCAACGTGTTGCGCCAGAAACTCGCGGACCTGCGTGCCAAGCGCAGCGCCGCGCGGGAAAGCACCGAAACGGCCCTGGCCGAGCTGGGGGCGATGAGCGCCGCGCCACTCACCGGGCTGAGCGGGCTTGGCGGGCTGGATCCGGCGCCCGATGGCCCCGAGCCGCTTGCGGTGCTGCGGGCAAGGGCGGAACGCGACCGGGCGCTGGCCGAGGCGCGGATCGCGCGGGCAAGCCATCTGCCCGGCCTTTCCGCGAACGTGAGCGGCGGCAACAGCCCCACGAACTACGGTCTGCAGATGGATGCGCAGCCCTTCGGCCTGGGCACCGGCGCGTCGCTGGACGCGATCGAGGCCGGCACCGAGACCGCACAGCGGCGCGTGGCCGAAACCCGCGAAGCCGAAGAGCGCAAGCTGCAATCGCAGGCCCGGCAGCTGGAGGCGCTGCAACGGCAGGCGGTGGAAGCCAGGGCGCTGACGCAGCAGGCCAAGACCAACCTTGATCTCTTTCAGCGCCAGTACGATGGCGGGCAGCGCCAGGTGATGGACGTGGTGGGCGTCTACGAAACCTATTCGCGCGCCATCGAGACCCAGTTGAACCTGACCTATCGCGCCGCCCGTGCCGAGCTTGAAATCGCGCGCATCCGCGGCGTGCTGGCCGACGGGGCGCTGATGTGACGGGGGTAACCTTCCAGGGGCTGGCGGACCGGGCGCGGCAGGCGTTGCTGAAACCCGTGCCCGCGGTTCCGGCCAACCTGCCGAGCCGCGCGCCGCGCCACAGCGACCGCGCCCGCAACCGGGCCGAACTGATCCGGTTACTGGGCCGCCGGCTTGGGGTCGAGCCGCGGCTGCCGGATGTACTGGAGGCGCTGAGCCTGCATCGCGGGGACAACGATCACTACGACGCGGATGCGCTTTGCGCCGGGCTAATCGCCGCCGGGCTAAAGGCGGCGGCGATAAGGCCCAAGCGGTTGGGCGCCGCGCGCTGGCCGGCGCTGGCCTTGATGTCCAACGGCCAGGCGATCCTGGTGTTGGCGCAGCAGGACGAGACGCTGCGGATCTACGACCCGACCCAGACCGACCACCAGTCCGAGGTCCCGCTGGCGGAGTTCCTGCCGCATTTCAGCGGCACGCTTCTGCAGGCCGAAGCGCCGATGGCGCATCTGGCGGACACTCACGCATCGGTCATCCGCGAGGCGCATTGGTTCTGGGGTCGCTTCGCCGCCTTCCGCCGCCAGATCGCAGAGGTGGCGCTGGGGTCCTTCGTGGCGAACCTGCTGGCCGTGGCGGTGGCGCTGTTCTCGCTGCAGGTCTACGACCGGGTGATCCCGCACCAGTCGGAGGCGACGCTCTGGGTGCTGGCCGCGGGCGCAGCGATGGCGCTTCTGATGGAAGGGTTCCTCAAGACCGCGCGGGCGCAGCTTCTGGACGGCGCGGGCCGGCAGATCGAGATGGGCGTGCAGGGGCTGCTGATGGATCGGCTGCTGGGCATGCGCTCGGACCTCGCGGGCCGGTCGCCGGCACAGCTTTTCTCGTCAATGCGGGAGTTCGGGGCGGTGCGGGAATTCTTCACCGCCTCGACCGTCGGCGCGCTGACCGACATCCCGTTCATCTTCGTCTTCCTTCTGCTGGTCTGGTCGATCGCGGGCAACGTGGTCTGGGTGCTGATGCTGGGCGGCGTGCTGATGGTGGTGCCGGGGTTCCTGATGCAACGGCGGATGATCCGCCTCACGCAGGAAATGCAGGGCGCCAGTGCCCGGTCCTCGCGGCTCTTGCAGGAAACGGTGGTCGAGCTCGACACCATCAAGACCCAGCGCGGAGAGGACCGGTTCCGCCGCATCTGGGCGGAACTGACGGCGGTGCAATCGCTGAAATCCTCGGAACAGCGGCGGCTGTCCTCGGCGCTGACCTTCTGGAGCCAGGGGATGCAGCAGGCGACCTATGTCGCGGCGGTCATCACCGGCACTTACCTGGTCTTCGCCGGACAATTCACCGTGGGGTCGATCATCGCCACGGGCATCCTCACCTCGCGGACGCTGGCGCCGCTGACGCAGCTGTCGGGCATCATGGCGCGCTGGGGCAATGTCAAGGCGGCGCTGGACGGGCTCGACGGCATCGCCGATGCGCCGCAGGACCGCAGCACGACGCGCACCTACCTTCGCCGCGACAAGATCGCCGGGCGCTACGAGTTACGCGGCGTGAGCTATCGCTACGATCCCGACGGTGCACCGGTGCTGGACATCGCGCAGCTGGCGCTGAACGCGGGTCAGACCGTCGCGGTGCTGGGGGCCAACGGGTCGGGCAAGTCGACGCTGCTCAAGCTGCTGTCGGGGCTTTACGCGCCGGGCGAAGGCAAGCTGCTGATCGACGGCACCGAAATGGGCCAGATCGACCCGCGCGACCTGCGCCGCGGGATCGGCTACCTAGGCCAGGAGGTGCGTCTGTTCCACGGCACGCTGCGCGACAACCTGAACCTCAACCTGCTGGAACGTGACGACGACAGGCTCTATGCCGCGCTCGATTTCGCCGGGCTGGGGCAATACATCAAGGCACATGCCAAGGGGCTGGACCTCGAGATCCGCGACGGCGGCGAGGGCTTGTCAGTGGGGCAGAGGCAAAGCATCGGCTGGGCGCGGCTGTGGCTGCAGGATCCGGGCGTCTGCTTGCTGGACGAACCCACCGCGGCGCTGGACCAGACGCTGGAGCGGACGCTGATCTCGCGGCTCGAGGGCTGGCTGCAGGGCCGTACGGCAGTGATCGCAACGCATCGCGTGCCGATCCTGGCGCTGGCGGAACGCACGCTGATCCTGGCCAATGGCCGGATGGCGGTGGACGGGCCGCGCGACCAGGTGCTGGACCACCTGCGCACCGCTAGCCAGGGGGGCAGCTAGATGGCGACGCCGACGACGGCCTTTGGCGACCAGATGGCGCAGCGGATGCGCGGGCCTTCGCTGCTGATCTGGCTCTGCGCGGGGACCGTTTGGCTTTTCATCATCTGGGCGGCGAATGCCTGGATCGACGAGATCGTGCGCGCCGAAGGCGAAATCATCAGCTCGTCGCGGCCGCAGATCATCCAGAACCTCGAAGGCGGCATCCTGTCGGAACTGCTGGTCAAGGAAGGTGACGAGGTGCTGCGCGGCGACGTGCTGGCGCGGCTGCACGGCACGATGTTCGAATCCTCGGTGGACGATCTCGAGGATCAGATCGCGACGCTGGAGGTGCGGCGGCTGCGCCTCGAAGCGGAACTGGCGGGGCAGACCGCCTTCGATGTGCCCGCGGACCTGGCGCAGCGGGCGCCGGACATGGTGGCGTCGGAACGCGCGCTGCTGGCGGCCCGGCAGGCGGATTTCTCCAAGCGCAGCGACGGCGCGCGTCGGGTGCTGGATCAGGCGGCCAAGGAACTGAGCCTGCTCGAGGATCTGCTGGACAAGAAGGTGGTGGCGTTGATCGAGGTGACCCGCGCGCGCAAGGCGCATGCGGATGCGCGGATCAAGTACGACGAAATCGTCACCCAGGCCGAACTGGGCCGCGCTCAGGACTATTCCGAAACGCTGCGCGAACTGGCGACGTTGCGCCAAAACCTCAGGGCGAGCATGGATCAGCTGAACCGCACCACGCTGCTGAGCCCGATGCACGGCGTGGTGAACACACTGTCGGTCACCACCATCGGCGGCGTCGTGCGCCCGGGCGAGGAAATCCTGCAGATCATCCCGCTGGACGAGGAGCTGTTCGTCGAGGCCAAGGTCGCGCCCGAGGATATCGCGGGAATCCGCCCCGGGCAGGAGGCGACGATAAAGCTCTCGGCCTATGACTACACGATCTACGGCACGCTCAAGGCGCGGGTCGACGTGATCTCGGCCGACACCTTCAAGGACGAGCGCACGCGGGACGAGGATCCGCATTACAAGGTCACGCTGCGGGTCGACATGGGGTCGCTGACGGAACGGCAGGCGCAGATCGAGATCCGGCCGGGCATGCTGGGGCAGGTGGAGCTGCACACCGGCGAAAAGACCGTGCTGCAATACCTGCTCAAGCCGCTTTACAAGTCCCGCGAGGCGCTGCGCGAACCCTGAGCAATGCGCGGCGCAACGCCCACCGTCACGGTGGTCTTGGCCGGCGTTAAGCCTTGCCGCCTAAATCCCTTGCCTTGAGCGACGGCCACCTCCGGGCCGCGGTGCGAGGAAAGGGACAGCGATGAACAAGGCGATTACCGATGGCGTGGTGCTGATGCCGCCAGAGTTTGGGGCGGGTCTGGGTGTCTGGGCGCGCGGCGACGGCGTGACCGGCTCGGACACCTATCAGAACGTGGCCTCGGCGGCCTTCGTCCCGGCGGACCAGGATTTCGGCGGCTGTCTCGAACTGCTGAAGACCGACTCCGTGCAGAAGATCCGCTACTTGGGCGAAACGCCGCTGTTGCCGGGCTGCTACCTGCGTATCACGGCGCGGGTCAAGGCGGTCTCGGGCAACCTGCCCTCGGTGCGCATTGCCGGCTGGGCCGGGGCCGCAGGCGGCGGGCATGTGAACGGGGTGACCGAGGTCGGGCCGTCCACGACGATCACGAATTACGGCGAGGTCGTCGAAGTCTCGGCGATCGTCGGTGCGGGCAACCGGACCGGGGTCGATATGGTCTGGGGCGTGCAGCCGATCTACGGCCATTTCGGGCTCGACCTGACCGGTCCCAATGGCGGCGTCGTCCGGGTGGATGACATCGTCATCGAGGACGTGACCGAGGTGTTCCTGCGCAACATCCTGAACGTGGTCGACGTGCGCGACTACGGCGCGCTTGGCGACGGCACCACCAACGATGCCGCGGCCTTCGAGGCGGCGGATGCGGATGCCCGCGGGCGCCGGGTGCTGGTGTCGGCGGGCACCTACCGGCTGGCCAGTTCGGTGACGCTGGAGAGCCGGGTGGAATTCGAAGGCTCGGTGAGCATGCCTGATAATGCGATCCTGTCGCTGACCAAGGATTTCTCGCTGCCGACCTATATCGACGCCTTCGGCGGCGACGAGGAGATGGCGTTCAGGAAGGCGGTGCAATCGCTGATGAACAACGCCGATCATGAAAGCCTCGACCTTGCCGGGCGGCGGGTGTCGATCACCGCTCCCATCGACGTTCAGCAAGCGGTGAACAACCGCACCGCCTATGCGCAGCGCCGGGTCATCCGCAACGGCCAGCTGCGGGCGGAATCCACCGGCAATTGGGCGCCCACGGTGGTCACAAGCCAGGCGCGCTATGCGGCCGACAACCGGTTCCGCCTGACCAACGTAACCAATGTCGCCAATATCCCGGTGGGCGCTTTGGTCGAAGGCAACGGTGTCGGGCGCGAAATTTATGTGCGCGACGTGAACGTGGCCGCACAGGAGGTGACGCTCTCGCAGCCGCTGTCGGATGCGATCGGCACGCAAAGCTATACCTTCACGCGGTTCAAATACATCCTCGACTTCAGCGGCTTCGAAAAGCTCGACCAGTTCGTGCTCGAGGATATCGAGTTCCAGTGCCAGGAAGAGGCCAGCGGCGTGCTGCTGGCGCCGCTGGGAACGATCATGCAGATCCGCGATTGTACCTTCAACCGGCCCGGACATCGCGGCATTTCCAGCCCCGGCGACGGTTGCCAGGGGATGCTTGTGGATTACTGCCAGTTCATCAGCCACGAAGGCGGGACGCTGACGCAGAACCGTGTATCGGTGGCGATCAACTCGAATGCCAACGACGTCAAGATCCGCAACTGCCGGGCCTCGCAATTCCGCCATTTCGCCGTCATCAGCGGGGCGCATACGACCATCGCCAACAACCACTTCTTCCAGGGCGACGAATCCTCCAACGGGCTGCGGTCCGCCGGGATCGTGCTGTGTCTGCGGGCCTGCAACGCGTCGATCACCGGCAACTACATCGACAACGCCTTCATCGAATGGACCAACGAACGCGAACCCGAGCCGGATTTTTCCGGCGGTTTCGGTTTCGCCGGCCTGTCGGTCACCGGCAACGTGTTCCTGTCATCAAACGTGGCGCCGTGGTTTTCCTTCCTGGTGGTCAAGCCCTATGGCAGCGGCCAGTTCGTCAACGGCCTGAATGTTTCGGGCAACACCTTCCGCTGCGTCGGCACGACGATGAACCGGGTGGAGCGGGTCGACACCTCGTTCTCGGGGCTCGACTTTGCACGGATGAAAAAGATCACCTTCGTCGGCAACACCTACCACAACATCGAATTCGGGGCCGAGAACCCGCTGGTGGTGGCGCATTCCCAGAACACGCCCGAACAGGTGTGGGAAGTGTCCGCCGACGGCCGCTTGCCGTTCAACGGCTACGCGCTCGACGTGGATGCGGTGGCGCTGCGCGGTCGGTTGCGCAACGAATCCAACGTCAGCCGCTACGACAATCCCCATACGGAAACCCGGCGCGGTCCGGCAGAGGACGAAATTCACCTGACGTTTTCCGCGCCGATGCGCGGGGACGTGAACGTGACGATGCGGATGGACTGAAGCGCAGGCTTTGACGGCGGGGAAGGGCTGCGCGCTGCGCGGCCCTTTTCGTGCGGCGGTCAGGCGCTGGAATACTGGGCGTCGGTGACTTCTTCGAGCCAGTCCGCGGCGCTCCCGTCCTGCGCTTCCTGCATGGCGAGATGCGTCATCGGCGCGTCCGGTCCGGCCCCGTGCCAATGCTTTTCTCCGGGCGCGAAGACCACCGTGTCGCCGGGGACAAGCCGCATGACCGCGCCACCGTCGGTCTGGGCAAGGCAGGTGCCGGAGAGGACCAGCAGGGTCTGACCCAGCGGATGCGTGTGCCAGAACGTGCGCGCGCCGGGTTCGAAGGTCACCCGCGCAGCGTTCAGGCGGGCGGGTGCGTCCGGCGTCGGCACCGCTTCGAGCGTGACGGTTCCGGTGAAATATTCGGGGTTTCCGGGGCGGCTGTCGTGATCGGCGCTGCGGGTGATCTGCATGGGTCCGGGTCCTTTGCGGCTTTCGGGCAGGGAACACCAATGGCGGTGCGTTGCCAAGGGGGGGTGGCGCGCCATTGCCAAATGACGAAAAATGTATATACATACGATATGCATTGCAAAGGCGATGCCCCGTTCGTGGAGATCTGAGCCGTGCCGGACAAGAAGAAGCCCAAGAAAAAGGGCCTGAAGGACAGCCAGCTGATCATCAGGATCGCCGGCTCCGACAGGGACCGCTTCGTGGCGTTGTGCGAGGATCTCGACACCAGCGCCGCGCGCGAAATCCGACGGTTCATTCGCGAGTTCCTGGCCGCGCATGACGTTGCGTCCTGACGCAGGGCCATAGAATGTCAAAGGAGACACCGATGTCGAAGAAATCCAAGATCAAGTCGCTCAAGGCCGAGGTCAAAAGCCGTAAGGCCAAGATCAAGCGCCACGAGAGCAAGTTGAAAACCGCCAAGAAGGCGCTCAGGAAAGTCGCCTGAGGCATGGGTCCGCGTTGCCGATGTTCGGCATCGCGAACCGCTCAGACCAAGGAGAGTGAGACGATGAAAACGCTCGAAGAGGTGCCCGGCGTCGGACCGGCCCTTGCCACGCTGCTGCGAAAGAACGGTATTGCAACTGCCGCCGATCTCGCGTCCCGCAGCGCAGACGACCTGCAACAGATCCCCGGCATCGGCGCCGCGCGTGCGCAGAAGCTGGCAACCGCGGCGACCGCGGAGACACCCGCCACGCCATCCGCGCAACCGGCGCCTGCTTCCGCGACGGATGTGACGCCAGATCCGCAACCGGAACAGTCCGCGCCCGTGGTCAACGGCAAAGACGCACTGCCCGCGAAAGTCGCCAAGCCGACGCAGACCGCCAAAGGCGCCAAGCCGGCCAAAGCGTCCAAACCTGCGAAAGCTGCCAAGCCTGCGAAGTCGGCAAAAGCGGCCAAGCCCAAGAAGGCCGGAAAGCCCGCAAAGCCGAAAAGCGCTCCAAAGTCCGCCGACACAGCAGCGGCCAAGACGGCAAGCAAGAAAAAGACCGCGGCGAAGGATATGCCAGCCACCGCAAAGAAGAAGGCCGACAAGGCGGTAAAGAAAGCCGAAACCATTGCCGAAAAGGCCAAGGCAAAAGCCCGAAAGGCTGCTGCCAAGGCCGAGAAGGCGATCGAGAAGGCGAAGAAGAAGATCAAGAAGGCCAAAAAGGCCAGGTCCTGATCCCGCGTCACGAAAAAACGCCCCGCGTTGCTGCGGGGCGTTTGCGTCTGTAAAGCGCGGTGCGCCTCAGAGGTTGGGGTAGAGCGGGAAGCGGGCGCAGAGTTCGGCCACTTCGCCGCGCACTTTCTCTTCGACCGCGCCGTTGCCGTCTTCGCCGTTGGCGGCAAGACCGTCCACGACTTCGTTGATCCAGCGGGCGATCTGGCGGAATTCCGGCTCACCGAAGCCGCGGGTGGTGCCCGCAGAGGAGCCAAGCCGGATGCCGCTGGTGACGGTCGGCTTTTCCTCGTCGAACGGCACGCCGTTCTTGTTGCAGGTGATGTGCGCGCGGCCCAGGGCCTTGTCGGTGGCGTTGCCCTTCACACCCTTGGGACGCAGGTCCACGAGCACGATATGGGTGTCGGTGCCGTGGGTCACGGTCTCGAGTCCGCCCTTGTGCAGTTCGTCCGCCAGCGCCTGTGCGTTGGTGATGACGTTCTTGATGTAGCTCTTGAACGAGGGGTCGAGCGCTTCGCCGAAGGCCACCGCCTTGGCGGCGATCACGTGCATCAGCGGTCCGCCCTGAATGCCGGGGAAGATGGCGGAGTTGAACTTTTTCGCCAGCGCCTCGTCATCGGTGAGGATCATGCCGCCGCGCGGGCCGCGCAGGGTCTTGTGCGTGGTGGTGGTCGCCACGTGCACATGCGGGAAGGGGTTCGGATATTCGCCCGCCGCGATCAGACCGGCGAAATGCGCCACGTCCGCCAGCAGGTAGGCGCCGCAGCTGTCGGCGATTTCGCGGAACTTCTTGAAGTCGATGGTGCGCGGGATGGCCGAGCCGCCGGCGATAATCATCTGCGGCTTGTGCTCTGCGGCCAGCGCGGCCAGCTGATCATAGTCAATGTCCAACGTGTCGCGCTTCACGCCGTATTGCACGGCGTTGAACCACTTGCCCGACTGGTTGGGCGCGGCACCGTGGGTCAGGTGACCGCCGGCGTCGAGGCTCATGCCGAGGATGGTGTCGCCGGGCTTCAGAAGCGCCTGAAACACGCCCTGGTTGGCCTGGCTGCCAGAATTCGGCTGCACGTTGGCAAAGCCGCAGCCGAAGAGCTTGGTGGCGCGGTCGATGGCCAGTTCCTCGGCCTTGTCGACCCATTGGCAGCCGCCGTAGTAGCGGCGGCCCGGGTAACCCTCGGCATACTTGTTGGTCATGACGCTGCCCTGCGCTTCCATCACGGCGGCAGAGACGATGTTTTCCGAGGCGATGAGCTCGATCTCGTCGCGCTGTCGGCCCAGTTCGCCGGTGATGGCGGCGCTGATTTCGGGGTCGCGCTTGGCAAGGCTGTCGGTGAAGAAACCAGTGTCGCGGTGCGGGGCGTTCATGGCGTGGCCTCCTGTTGGGTGCATCAATTCTGCGGGTTTCCTATAGGAAAGTATGCAGCGATCAAGCTCTGTAAAGCGTGAAATAGTCTTAAGACTCCGGCTTTGCTGGCCCTTGCGGGAAACTTGTGCTTGTTTCAGAAACAGATAGCCGGAACCGGATCGCCTGATGACTTTACGAATTGCCTTCGCCGCGAGCCATGCGCCCATCGCACAGGCCGCGCGTGAATCGCTGATCCGGCAATACGGCGATCATGCCGAGGACGGCGCGGACGTGATCGTGGCCCTCGGCGGCGACGGTTTCATGCTGCACACGCTGCACCGGACGCAGGGGTTCGCGGCGCCGGTCTACGGCATGAACCGCGGCACGGTCGGCTTTCTGATGAACGAATATTCCGATCACGGGCTGGTGGACCGCTTGCAGGCGGCCGAAGAGGCGGTGATCAACCCGCTCTCGATGCATGCGGTGACGGCCAGCGGCGCCGAACACCACGAGCTTGCCATCAACGAGGTGTCGCTGCTGCGGCAGGGGCCGCAGGCGGCGCGGCTGCGGATCAGCGTCGACGGGCGGCTGCGCATGTCGGAACTGGTCTGCGACGGCGCGCTGGTGGCGACGCCTGCGGGTTCGACCGCCTACAACTATTCGGCGCACGGCCCGATCCTGCCCATCGGGTCGGATGTGCTGGCGCTGACGGCGATGGCGGCGTTCCGGCCCCGGCGCTGGCGCGGGGCGCTCTTGCCAAAGACCGCCGAGGTCCGGTTCGAGGTGCTGGATGCCGAGAAGCGCCCGGTCATGGCCGAGGCCGACGCCCGGTCGGTCCGCGACGTGGTCCGGGTGGACATCCGGTCAGAGCCCAGCATCGCCCACCGGGTGCTCTTCGACCCCGGCCACGGACTCGAGGAGCGGCTCATCCAGGAGCAGTTCGTCTAGCGCAGCAGGCTGCCGTGCAGATAGTCCGGATGCGGCGCGGCACCGGGCCCGGAGTCAAGGCCGCTTGCGGCCGCCGGGCCAGCGTCATGCCGAAGGCATGCCTCTGGCATGACCCGCCCCGTCGCACCAGAGGTGCGCCGCTCTCCTTGGCACGCCTTTGGCGTGGTGGGCGGCGCTTTGGCTGGTCTTGGCGAAAAGCTGGGGCGGCTTTCGGGTTTGGCGGACATAAAGTGCAAAGCGGTGTGGGCAGAGGCGCCACCCCGCGGGCCGGCGCTGGACAGGCGGCTTCGACTGTTACGCCGAAAATCGTGTCAACGTCTGCGCAAACAGCCCCGCATCCACGTTCCCGCCCGAGATCGTGACGATCACCGCCTCGCCCTCGACCTCGCCCGGATGGAACAGCGCCGCCGCCAGCGCCACCGCGCCGCCCGGTTCGGCGACCACGCGCAGGTAGCGGAAGGCCAGCGCCATGGCGCGCTGCGCCTCGTCTTCGGTAACCACGAGGCCCGGCCCGCAAAGCCGGGACATGATCGGAAAGGTCAGATCGCCCGGGCGCGGCGTCACGATGGCATCGCAGAGGCCGCCCGGGCGATC
>Ga0114905_1000317_pt1 | contig 32525 bp, 37 predicted proteins | sample MalvireepMed_b05_FD_83499 | JGI IMG/M metagenome (GOLD analysis project Ga0114905, IMG submission 83499) | Marine viral communities from the Global Malaspina Expedition - Malaspina viral metaG DeepMed_b05 | ecosystem: Environmental > Aquatic > Marine > Oceanic | place: Mediterranean Sea...
CCTATGATCAGTGCGAAGATGAAGGTTTCGGTGCGTAACTACAGTCAACTCGCGACAGAATGTACACCGCCCCCGGATAGTTGCTAGCTCCCTTATAGTTTCCTGTATTTTCTTCATAGCTTCCTGTGCCTCACAGTACGAGCAGAGACGGCGAGGGCTGAGGGCTATGCCCTCGCACAGTACACACCGAATGAATGGGTAGTCTAGTTCACGCATGCGTCACCGCTCCTCGCGCCTTGGCGATGGCATCAAAGGCATCCTGCCATACCTCGTTGGCTCTTTGCTGTGTGTCATCCTCTGGGTAGAAGCCAGCCTCATCGCCTTCCCATTCCATGAGTTGTATGAGGGCGGCTAGCAGATCAGGGGCAGAGGCCAATAACCGCGCGTTGGCCTCGTTCTCAGCATCGTCAACCACCTCTCCAAACCGTGGCCACTCCACTATCGTACCGGACTCAGGTGCGTGGCTATCGCAGAGCAATGCCACTGGCTCGCCCCACGGCCCGATCCGCTCATGGTCAACCGTCCACGGCCCCGGTGTGTGTCCTGTTATGTCTGCCATTAGTTGACCTCCTTCACTGACTCAAGATCAATGCCTGCCTCTACGCGAAAGTGGTGCATTTGCAGATACGTAATCATATGCTCCATAGCATGATACCTGTGAACCTTACAGGCCGTGCCTAGTTTCTCCTTCTTGGCTTTCTGCCAGCGTCTTACGTCCGCAGTTGTACCATTTGCGTTACATTCTAGACTACGCCCGATCTCCTCTCCCAGTTCCTTGAGAACATCTATGTCTTCATCCGTAAATGACCAGCTAGTATAGTCGCTTGTCATGAGTTGACCTCCTTCATGTCCGTCATGTCCATTTCATCGCCATACCTCTGTGCCTCATGGCCTCGCACGAAAGCGGTATCATTTGTGCCAGCACAGACGCCCCTCACCCACGCAACGCACTCCTTGAATCCTGCATCGGGAGCCTGTTTCTGCCTGTTTGGCTGATAGCGTATCGCCCATCCATCAATGCCGCTATCGCTCCGCACTGTCCATCCGTAGATTGACCGCACAAGCTGATAGCCCCTACTCCCACGGCGATGATTGATAACCTGTGCGTCTGGCAAGCTGTAGCCATGCTCCATGAGAGAGCGCATCGTGTCTTGCTCATGGTCAGGGTCGCCCGCCACCCAGATAAAGGCTCCATCCTGTGTGGTTCTCATTGCCATTAGTTGTCCTCCTCCTTCAAAGTATGTAGCTATGATAGTCTAACGTGTTACCAGTGTCAACCACTAGGACACACCCCACCTGTACATGGGGTGTATCCCTCTAGATAATTTTATTTTTTTATTTTCCCACCTCGCTTAGCACGACTTGCATCAGGGCCTGCCGCAGCCCCTCGCCGTCCACCTCTTTGCGGAGTTCGCTGCCAGTGACACACCTGAGAGGGATAACCCGGAACTGGTGGGGCAGGGTAACGTCACTTGGTGTCTCCGGGCAGAGGTTCAGGACATAGGTGGTTACGCCTGCACCACGCTTGCGCTGCCACTCCGCTGCCGCATCGGCATCCTTCTGGCTTTCGAACTCACCATCAGTGAGGATGATATCCAGACGCGGGCTACCTATGAGGTTGCGCCTCACCTCTGTGTCGTACATACTCTCGATCAGGGGTGCTAGGTTTGTCTGGACTGCATCGGTGCGGCGGGGGTTCTCAACAACCATGCGCTGCATCGCTTGGCGTACCATCGCAAGCCGCCTCCGTTGACCCCTGCTACCAGTGTGCACATGGGCAATGCGGTTGTAGCTATACGCATCCCATGTGACACCGGGCCACTTGCTGGCTGCGACAAACAGAACCTCCATTAGGTTGTTAGCGACATCCTCCATAGCCGCGGCGCAGTACCCGGTAACAGGCATATGTGTTGAGCCTGAGTTGTCCACCGCTATGTTAACGTGCTTCTCGTACCCTCGCGCACCTAGTCGCTCCTCTCCCCACCCAGAGCCATCAGTCAGCAGGCCCACGGGATCGTCAAGCCACTCACCCTCGTCTAGGTTCTCCAGTTCGTGGCTCCTAGTGGCTGACTCAAGGGCAGCTACAAGTGCGTCTGCCTCGTGCACCATGCGTATCTTACGCTCGTTACCCAGCAGTGCCTGAGCACCGTTCTCACGAGAGTCCTTGTAGACAGCACTCTCGATCTCTGCCTTAGTCATCGTGGACTCGTTGTATTCCTCAGTCATGCCCTCCCTGATAGCCATACGGGTTTCATCATCAACGTCACCCAGCACATCCAGAATACCCCTGAGCTTGTGATCCAAGTAGAACGCTACCAGCTCATCCTTCCTCGCCTCTGCGGCGTAGGTGCTGAAGGCTCTGCTGCGCCCACCACTAATGCGGCTGCTGCCCTGTCGTGCCTTGGTGTATCCCTGATCTGATCTAGCCATTTCATACCTCCAAAAATATTTTTATTTTTTTCTACCCTGAGTAATCTCGTGCCGTCCAGACGGCCTTGATAACCGCCGCGACGGCGTTGCGCTCGTGCTGCACATCGATCTTGGTGAGGATTGAGGTTGTTAGCATATCCCGGAAGGGTGTCTTGGTCAGGTCTGCCATCTTGGCAGCCGCCAGTGCCCGGCGAGGAGATATCTGGTAGCTGATCCTCTGGCCTTCCCATGCTACGTACAGACGCTCGATCATCATAACCGCATCGGGTATGTAGGCCTTCCTGACTTTGTGTGCCCTGAGCATAGCCGTCAGGCCCTCACCCAACAACGGTGGCACGGTGATAGACCAGAACCTGTCACGCAATGCCTCGTTCATGAGCTTGGTGCCTTGGTAGCCGGGGTTCCGGGTAAGAAAGCACCGGAAATCCGGGTGCACCTCGATAGCCCTACCGCCTACCACAAAGGTAGAGCCTATGGTGCCGGGGCGGTCAAGCATACCATTGAGGAACCCCAGTGCGTCAGGCTCTGCCATGTTGGCCTCGTCTATGAGTGCCCAGTCACCGTTTTTGGCGGCACTCGCAAACTCGCTGGCCTGAAATACAGTACGTCCACCTATCAACTCACGGGTGCCTACTAGGTCACGCTTCCTCAGGCCACCATCAGCCGTGACTACTGCCAGCCTGCGGCCCTGCGCCGCTGCTAGGTGGTGCACAGCCAATGTCTTCCCACTCCCGGCTGGCCCCATTAACTCGACATGGCCAATGGTCACAGCCGCAGTCAGTTCCTGATACCACGGCGGCAGCACATAGCTGCCGTTAATGTCAGCGGTGCCGGGCGGCACGTCAGGCCAGATGACCTGTTCCCGATCCTCTACAGGTGGTGGTGTCAGGGTGGTGACAGGGTCCATATGGACTGACGGCCCGTCTCTGTAATCGTCAGCCAGAGCGGCCACAATTATAGACTTCTTGGCCGATGCTATCCCTGCGGCGGTTGCCATGCGCCGCAGGTCATGTATGCTAAGTGCCTCTAGGTGTGCTCTATCCAATTTGTTCCTCTCTCTCTGCCTATTCGGCTAGTTGAAACTATAATGACCGTCCAAGTTCACTAATCTGGGCGAACAAATTACTCCAAGCGCAATTCGCGTGCATTAACATCATTTTATGTTGCCGCGGGTAAAAGTTCGCGCAATGGTCATCTTCTAGGTAGATAGTTTCGCCACACTGGCGGCTATCACAGTAGGTCGGAAACCATGCCGCGGTGACACGCGCCCCATATATGGGTTTTCGCGCTCTCTTCATGCGTTCTGGTGTCAGTAGCTCAACGCCGACCCCACAATATTTCCAATGGCCGCGCTTGTCCTGTCGGAATTTGTCATAATTTATACCCATGTTCCTCTCCTCTAGCCTTAATCATCAGGCGGCAGGCGGCTAACCCTGCCACTAGCGTGACTGAGGAGTCACGCTTTCATATTTTGGGAGTATTCGTGCCTATACTTTGCTGAATTCCTTGCAGCGTGCCGCAGACCTGCCGCGGCTATGCTTGTCCCAGTGCTTAGGTATGCAACGGGTATGTATACCCCAGCCATCGCGGACAGCCTGAGTGATACCGTCCATGATACCCAGATCACGCCCACAGCAGCGGCAGGGTGGGATATTGGGCGCGATACGTTCCAGCCTGACAACCTGATCTTCTATGCTCATGATGTGCCTCACTTCCTTGCTATTCGTGCCTAGTATGTGAACCCTACCACCACCACGGTGGCACCCCTTAAGAATAGTTCCCGGTTCATGTCTTCAGCGTCCATGCAGGTGTATCGCCGTGTCGTGCCACGGATATATTCGCCGCGGATATAAACCTTTGCGGACGTGGATGTGCGCCTGAAGAATTCCCCGCGTGCAATGTCCCTAATCTGTGCTGTAGTCAATCTGTGCCTCGCTTTCTTGCTATTCGTGCCTATTGGGCTACTTGTACCCCAGACTTGATCACTGTGCTAATTCTCATGTGCTGCCTTAGTGGCACCCGGTACACTGCGACATTATCCCGGCCAGTTATGACCACGACCATGATCACACCTTCTAGTCCGTACTCGTCAAGAAATGCCTGTTTCCTCTCCCATGCCCCGTTTTCGATGTGAATTTTATTGCTGCCAGACAGTGCTAGACCAGACACAGTTTTGACTTCATATGCTGTGCCATCACTGAAGTCCACCACATCAAACGGGGCATGCTTAGGCGTAGCCTTAGCACCCACTAATCTAGCTACGAGCCTCTCACCTTTTGCGCCTAGCTTTTCCAATTTTTTAGATACCAATTAAAACCTCGCTTTCCTATCTAATTTGTGCCTATGGGATCGCTTCAATGACTATGCTGGGGGTATTTGGCCGCAGATTGCCGGAGCACAGGCCGCATTTGTTGCAATTTGTGCGGCCGCTAGCCTCCGGGCACACCATTTCATCAGCTCGTGGAGCTTCGCCGACCGCAAGTACTCGGTAAGTACGAAATCCCATGCTGTGGGCCTTATCTAGGGCACTGTCTACGTCCGGCCATGTTATGGGATCAATGCTGGCCATTGTGTATTCTGCCAGCTCTGGGAAGTTTTCCCACTGGTGTGTATAGCTCGTGAGTTTGCTATCCAGCATTGATAACAGATCGCGCCACACCCAGTCAGGCACACTGGCCGGGTCTCCATATGCACCTAGTCGAACACCTAGTGGTTTTCCGGGATTCTTGCATAGTCTGCGCGGATGTGTCTTGGCACAGTCACAGGACTTGAGTGAAGATATCAATTCGCTAGCTTCCAATGGCGTAATGCTAGCCACATTCCCAGCTTTCCAAGATTTCCATGCTCCTTCAGGGCCTCTCCACTTGTCCACGTAGCAAGGTATATTGCTTTCACCTGCCGTCTTAAGTTGCTTTGCGATAATCGGCCGTAGAAAACAACTTCCACACACGGCTTCATCCGATCCCGTAGTTACTGCAATTGTAGGGGATTCGTGCCTATGTAGGATGAATACTTGGATCATATCCAAAGTCTTGCCATTGATCGACCTTTGGTCAAAGGCGGAAGCTAGGACAATGATATCGTCAGTGTCTGACGTGTTCCGGCCATCATAAAGCAATCGACTATTCACGTTCATTGATTCACTCCTCAAGCTAAGATTGTAGGCATGCTAGCACACTATGTGCCATGCTGCAATAGGTATCACGATATTGGTGCTGTGGTAGCTGTAGGGTGCTTGATAATTGGTGCTGGAATAGGAGCTGGTAGGGTGCTAGTGGGGGAAAGTTAACAGTCGACCGCAGCAGTACCAAAAGGGCCCGGTACCGAAACTTAGCACCACTCAGGCGGCAGGGCCTTTTTGCGGTATAAGGAACGGGTGCTGCGCGCTTCGGAAACACTACAATGGCTAGCGACAGGAGCGGTAGCGACTGTCGCGGTTGCTGGTTACTGTCGCTGATGATGGGTATGGCTTAGAGTTCTTCTGGTCTTAATAGGGGTACCCCCGACAGACTTTTGTCGCTAAAGGCTTCCGTTGACACAGGTCCTTGGTTGCTGTACTTTACTCGGTAAAGTGGAGTAATGTTACTAGTAAAGTTTTTAGTTTCGTGCCTGAGGTGTGTTACTTTACTGAGTAAAGTGGAGTAAAGTGGAGTAAAGTAAAGTGAGTTACTGTAGCTGTTACTTTACTTTACTTTACTACTACCCCCCCCTTAAGGGGGTAGTAAAGTAAAGTAGTAAGTAATAGTAATAAGTAATAGTAATGTGGTTAGAGTAAAGGAGGAGTTCCTTGCCAGATCCTGCTAAGAAGGTTAGGCGTGTTATGACGGCTAAGGAGAAGAAGTCGTTAGGCGAGTTGGATGAGAGGACACAGAAGAAGAGGAGGAATCAGGAGAAGTTCCTTGAAGGATTGAAGGAGACAGGGACGATACGGAATGGGTTGCGTAGGGCTGGTGTGATACGGTGGACGTACAGGGAGTGGATGGAGGATGACCCCACGTTCCCTGACAGGGTACTGGATGCACGGCAGGAATTTGCGGAGGCATTGGAGGAGGTTGTCGTGGGAATTGTTATGGACCCGGACACGGTGAAGAAGGTTCCCATCTTGGCAATTACGCTTTTAAATGCTAATCTGCCTAATAAGTATCGCCCGACTGCGATTGTGCAGGATGAGGCGGCTAGGGATTTGCTCAGGGAGTGGAGGAAGGCTGCGAGGGAGCACCCACAGGAGGTTGCACAGGTGGCCAAGAACTTTGAGACTCCGGTGGACCAGCAGATTGATGAGATACTGAAGAGGAAGCAGGGTGGTGGATGACGATACCAGCAGTCAGGCCCCTGTATGAGACGGGGGATGACAGGACACGCGAGACTGCTTTCGTAGAAAAGCTGTGCGTAGCGTGGCGTTGTGATGCCCGGAAGCTTCCCATGCACTACAGGCTGGACTTTGCCATGCTCCGTGATGGTATCATCAGGGCGTTTCTGGAGATCAAGGTACGGAAGTACACCAAGGATTACTTTGGGACGTACATGGTGTCTATGGCGAAGGTGCTTGCGGCACGGGAGTACTCAGGGTTTGCAGGTGTGCCCTCCCTGCTTGCCGTCAGGTGGACGGACGGTGCAGGGTTTATTGCCCTGAGTGACCTGAAGAGCTTCGAGCTGGGCTTCGGGGGCCGTGAGGACAGGGGTGACTCTCAGGATATGGAGCCCGTGGTCTTCATACCCACGGGAGATTTCAGGGATCTGGAGTTATAGCGTGGCGAAGCCTAAGAGTATAGCGAAGAGGAAGAAGATGCGGAAGAAAGCCCGCCATCAGGATAAGGTTGGGAAGAGAAGATGACTACTAATGTGAACCAGATCAGGGAATGGTTGTCGGGATGGAACGGGGAAGCCCTGCTGGCAGATGGTTTCGAGGATGCCATAGTAGGGATATGCGAGAGGTTCGGGGCTGTGCCTGTTGTGGCGTATGACAGGGATAAGTGTATAGAGATACTTATGGATCGGGACGGTATGGAAGACGAGGAAGCGGTGGAATATTTTGAATTTAATGTTGCGGGGTCTTATGTAGGAGATGGTACCCCTGTATTCCTGACACTGTGGGATAAAGAGGAAAGTGGATGACTACTGCCACTAAGGAAACTCTCACTTCGTACCTGTATGACAGGGTGGGATTCAAGCCCACTCCTTCACAGGAGATAATACTGGCATCGCCGCACCGGTTCAACCTTGTTGCGGGCGGTGAGCAGGCAGGGAAGTCGATGATAGCGGCGAAGTACCTGCTGGCTAGGTTTCTGGAGACGGAGGGCAAGGGACTTTACTGGCTGGTGGCTGCGGACTACGAGAGGACACGGGCAGAGTTCACATACCTTGCGGAGGACTTCGAGAAGCTGGGAGTACTCAAGGAAGTTTCCAAGCGTGTAGACCCCGGCCACATCACGCTGGTGGATGGCACACTGATAGAGACAAAGTCGGCGAAAGACCCAAGGACTCTGGCCATGCGTGCGCCCGATGGGATACTGGGATGCGAGGCAAGCCAGCTAGACATGGAGACATTCTTCAGGATGAGGGGCAGATGTGCGCCGAAGAGGGGATGGATGTTCCTTGCAGGGACATTTGAAGGGAGCCTTGGGTGGTATCCCCAGATGTTTACCGCTTGGGCTTCGGGTGCAGAGCCTGATGCTAGGGCTTTCTCCCTGCCGAGTTATACAAACTCCCACCTGTACCCGGGTGGTGCCAATGACCCGGAGATTCTGAGACTGAAGGAGGCATCGAGCGATGACTTCTTTATGGAACGTATTGAAGGCAAGCCTTCTCCACCTCGTGGACTCGTATTCACGGAGTTTCGACCTGATATGCACATCAGTGAACTCGAATACGACCCCGGATCTCCCGTGCACCTGTGGATGGACCCCGGATATGCAGGGGCATACGCCGTCGAAGTCGTGCAGGTCAGGGGAGAACAGATTTGTATTATTGATGAGATATATGAGCAGGGACTGGTGACCGACGAGATCATAGATATCGCACGGAGCCGACCGTGGTGGAAGGATGTCCACTTCGGGGTAATAGATATAGCAGGGACACAGCATCAGGCTATGGCCGCACCCACCGAGGTGTGGCTGGCACAGACAGGGCTGTACCTTTCAAGCCAGAAGATCAGGATTAACGAGGGAACGGAACGGCTCAAGGGGTGGCTCAAGGTGGATGCCAAGACCCACGCCCCGAGGATAGTCTTCTCCCCTAAATGCAAAGGGGTGCTGTCCGAGTTCGGTGCCGTTGCGTCTCCTATAGACGGTCAGACACGGGCATATAGATGGAAGGTTGACCGTGATGGTAATATAGTGGGTGATACGCCCGAAGATAAGAATAACCACGGAGTGAAGGCTTTGATATACGGGTTAGTAGACAGGTTCGGCTACGGGTATGTGGAGCACAGGAATAAAATTGCCGTAAAGCGGTGGAAGTAGATGCCCAGACGTAAGCCAGAGGACATCATCGCACTGGTTGACGGCCACTACGAGGCTACGGAACCTCTCAGGGACCGCATGGAAGAAGACCATGCCCTTTATAAGCTTGATCCCTACGATGCGGGAGAGGGATACCAGAGCTATACATCGAATGAACCCCAGACATTTGCCGACAAGGTGATGGGCTGGATATCTGGAGCGGAGATGACTGTCAGGATTCCCCACGACGGGGCTGACGAGGAACTCCGTGAGAAGAATGACCAGAAGGAACGCTTCCTTATAGGGATACTAAGGTCGGCAGACGAGCGTCTGTGCTCCCTGATGCAGCCTAACCTGCGTGACCAACTTGCATGGTACACGGTTATAAGGGGATGGTATGCAGGCCGTGCGCTACTGGCCAAGCGCGATGATGGTTCCACCTATGTGGATATCACGCCGTGGGACCCGCTTCATACCTACTGGGGCATAGGCCCCGACGGACTGGAGTGGGCGTGCTACAAGATGGTGAAGACCAAGGACCAGATCTTCGCACAGTACAACGTGAAGGTGGACTGGGATGCACGTCACGATGCCGAGGGCTCCTTCGTGTATGACTTCTACGACAAGGAGATGAACACCATCCTTGTCCATAATGGCGATACGAACAACCCGCTGTATAAGGTGGCGAAGAAGCAGACACGGCATGGCGCAGGCACGGTGCCTGTCTTCCTAGGCCCGGTAGGGGCCAACCCCCTGATAGTGGGGATGAATAACACATCGATTATAGACACTATAGCGGATATGGGAGAGAGCGTGTTCCGCTCTACAAGGAACCTGTACCCGAAGCACAACCTTATGATGAGCACCCTGCTGGAGCTGACCGCCCGGTCACGGAGGCAGGGATTGAAGGTACGCTCTAGGGACGGGACAAAGACGCTGGATGAAGACCCCTATCTGGAAGGCTCAGAGATTTCCCTTGCACAGGGGGAAGAGGTGGAGCCTCTGGGATTACTCGAAGTGGCGAAGGAGACAGGGGCATTTATGAGCCTTGTCTCAGGCGAGCTGCAACGGGGTTCCCTGCCCCACTCCGTGTATGGGGACCTCCCTTTCCAGTTATCGGGTTACGCTATTAACACACTGAGACAGGGCGTGGATACTATCGTGGGTAAGTACCTCCGTGCTATCGAGAAGGCTTACCAGATGGCATTCAGTATCATAGCTGACCAGTATGCCTCCGGGTCATACAAGGCTATGGAAGTATCAGGTATGGACCGTAACCGCACCTACTTCTCTCAGGAGATTACCACGGATGTGATTGATGGAGCGGGCATGGCAGTGGTACGCCTGATCGGACAACTGCCTCAGGACGACATGACCAAGTTCTCGATGGCACAGATTGCAAGGGAGGGGCCGACTCCTCTCCTGTCAGACAGGGCAATCAGGGACAGGATACTTGCGATACAGGATGCAGACCAGATGGATGACGCAATTAAGGAACAGATCGCAGAGAAGATGTTGCCAGAGGCAACGCTCTGGTCTATGCTACAGGCAGCGGAACGTCAGGGACGCGATGACCTAGTGGACTTCTATATGGGCGAGATGCTGTCGGTGTTACTTGAGAAGAGGCGTGTATTACAGGAGCGCATGAGTGCGGTAATGCCCCCGCCACCGCCCGGAATGGGAGGCCCCATGCCTCCCGGTGGCCCTCCTCCCGGTGGCCCTCCGATGGGACCAATGGGCCCGCTACCCGGTGGCCCTCCGGGCCTGCCACCTGAAGTAATGCCTAACGCTGCTTTGGGCGTGCCACCACCCATGCCTGTACCACAGGCTGGGCCTGTAGTGCCGCCCGGTTCTCCTAGACCCGGTGCACAGGTAGGCCCCTAATGGTTGATTTTGATAACATTACAAAGGCATTCAGGAACATTGTGCCGCTGTCAACTATGGGACTGGCCGCAACATTTGCGATGGCCCTTGGTAATAAGAGTCTCGATCAGGTAGTCAAGGATGAGGTTAGGGCACGGGAGGAAGCGGAGTTTGATGAGTTTGAAACTGACGAGGGTATCGGGGCTGGTGGCAGCTACGAGGATTACAAGGACCTATATCCTGATATCGTAGACCAGACAATATACCAGATTGATAACCCGAATGCCCTGCTGACACCGTGGGGGCCGACACTTACTGATGAAGAGATCGACATGGTGCTGGCAGAGAACCCCAGCATACCCGAACTCCTGTCGGTTGACCCCGGCGAGAGAGTAGAAGTACAGGCAGAAGCAGGCAACTTGCTTGCTCAGGCAGGGGCTTTGATAGATGATTGGTGGGATCAGGGCAGTAAGATAGCCATGTCTGTGGGAGGGAATGCCCTCAAGGTAACGATGGATCTGGTCGATGCTGGTATCAATAGTAGCATTAACAGCTATGATCAGTCCCTTGCCGGTCTGACAGAACAGGAAGGATACACCGTAGCGCACCCTGATGACCCTGAGCTTCACGTCAGTACTCTTGCTGGCTCCTTGTATGCGGGTAGCGGGAGTCATGAGGACTACGGCGACCTCTTCACCGCTCTAGGGGCTGATACGGTAGTGGATGCGAATGAATCGACACAAGTTGTACCTACGTTGTCAACGACTCCTGTTCCTGATCCCTTAGAGGTTCCTTTTGCAGAGCGGCAGAGGGCTCAGACCGCTTTCGATATGATGCAGCACAGCCTCTTACCAAGCCCAGAAGAGGAGTACGCAGCAACGGATCAGGATGTCATCGAAGGTGTTTTTCTCGGCTTAACATACGGGCAATTGCTTAATAGCGACGTGCAATCGTTCTTAGACTACCACGTTGAGTTCGAGTCTGAAAAGCCTGTCCTGCATGACGGTCTGATGGCAGCGATGGAGATTATAGACTTACGGACAGAATATTGGGGCTGGCTTAAGAAAAACAATATACCGGTGCCCTCAATGGAGGACCTAGCCGCCTCAGAGATGATTACCCCTGAGCTAATTGAAAAGTGGGCAACAAACCTCGGCAGGAAGTCTGTGCCCGCGCATCCCCTTTCCTTCGTTGACCCGGAGTTATACGGGCAGCCGATCACTGTTGACGTTGATGATGCAGGCCCTACGCAGTCGGCGCAGGCTACTGCTGATCAGGCTGCGCTGGCAGCAGCTATGACAGAACCCAAGACAGCAGCAGAGTTTACCAAGATATTCTATGAGACTATGGCGGGTGTGCCGGGTGGCAACCACAGCGAAGTGCGTGCCCGTATGGATGAGCTTCAAGCGGAGTCCGAGGTGCTGTTCTGGTTGTGGCACGCGGATAATGCCTATGCCCCTTGGGCAACGGGCACGCAGTATGCAGCAGCAGGGGCTTCGGGAGACAAACACTTTGATCAGGTAGAAGCTATGTATAAGGCGTTCCTCAGCCGCGATGCTGAGGGGGGTGGCATGAAGGGCTATGTGTGGAACCCCCGTGCTTATAAATCCGGGGAACAGTTCACAAAGAGATTGGAGTATCTGTCTAATCTGATGACAGACTACGAGGCAGGTGGTGACCAGTTTGCCGCTGGAGCGTCAATGCCGCTACTCGCCATGTTTGCTGGGGAGGACGCTTATGGCCAGTGGCGGATGGCAACTATGGCGAAGGTACATGCTACGGGCGGGTCCACGGACTATAATGCCTCAAGGATACATGGCGTGATGCAAAAGACAATGGACTGGTGGAGAAAGACGGGTGTTTCCGAAGCGGAAATCTTCCGAAGGATGACGCAGCCCACCGAGGTGGCTACGGCATTTCCGGGGACAGGCCAACTAGGTGCGGGATATGATGACGACGGAGACTTGGGTGGGTACCCGGATGCCTATGGGGTGGACGGGGAAGTCTCGAAGTACGACTTCAGCGATCTGCTGGACATACGAAATAGACCTACATATTACGAGATGGCAACTGACAGGGCTCCGCTTGGGTCAACGGTAAGGGAAGAGCAATACGACTTCACTGATCTAAAGAAACCAGATACATATTACCAAACCCAGACCAGCGGTTCCTTGAGCCCTGATGAGGTTGCTATCCGAGAGGGAGAGGTAGATGCCTACCTTGAGGCTCAGTCTCCGTGGACGAAAATGGGGATTCCCGAGGATTATTTCCTTCAGAGCAGTGCGGCGTTAGGGAAGGGCGAAAAGTTTGACACAGGGTCATTCAAAGGCACGGATACTCGTACAGATATAGGAACGGCATATGGCTATAACGAGGAAGAAGAAAAGAAGCGTAAGGCGGGTAAGCCGTATAGAACAGGACGATGGACTGAAGAGCCCAAGCATGTGTTTGATGCCAAGAGTGCGGAGGATAAGAAGAGGATAATGGCAGACCCGACAGTATGGAAAATGGGACCGATGCACAGGTAGGATTTAATAACACCAAGGAGGTAGGCCGATGGTAAATGGTATTGGAAATTTAACGGGCCAGTGGGGAGGCGTACCGGGATGGGAAACAGCCGGGGCTGGGGGGTATACCGCAGCGGATGTGGGGGCAGGACTGATCCCCGGCGATCTCGCTGGTTATCGCACGCCAGACATGGACTGGCAAAACCTGATGCGGAATGTTGGCCGCACATGGTCATCACGGGTGCCCCTGCAAGACTTACGGAGTCAGCTAGAGACACGATATCAGTTGGAGCAGACCCCCGGACAAACCTTTTCTGGTTTCCTAGGGTCCAAGCTACCGGCTGGGGGTGGTGGGTATGCAAGCCGGATGTATCTTAGCCCAGAGGCACTGAGGGATCGTGCGGCAGAGGCTGTGAGGTTCGGGGGTATGTCAGAGGACGAATTCGGTGCGTATCAAATGGCCGTAGGGGGACCCGAATCGGCACAGGGGTTACGGGGCGCGAGCCTCCGGGATTACTTTGATCCCGTATCCCAGACGGGTCGGGCAAACCAGATGGGCGTGGCCAACCTGCTCGCATTGCAACGCGGCGGTGGCGGGCAGTATCAGGGCAGGATGGCAGGGGCAATACAGGATGCCATACAAGCTATGGCTGCGTCACGCTTTGGTCAAGGGTATGACCCCGGTTCATTCCTGAATTGGTATCTACAGCAGTAGTAAGGAGTAGGCCATGACGATGCAGAACTCTGACATGTGGAAGGACTGGCTGGCTAGTGGGGTTCTTGAGCAGTATGAGCCTGCCCAGTACTATAGCTCGCCCACGGGCATGGCCTTTGGGCAGGGTAGTCCGCGCAGGCGCAGGTACTTCTCCAATGCTTACGATGATATTTTCAAGGAATACCTAGGGTCGGCTGGCACTTCCCTGCGTGGGGGGCAGCAGCCGACAAGCTTCATGGAGTTCCTTGAGACGGACCCGTGGACCAAGAGGTACTCGTCCTTGCCGCAGCAGAACAGGGGTGTAACAGGAATGGCGGCAAATCCACGGACGAGATTCCTATATAACTTCTAATGGGTAGAATTACGCTAGAAAAACTACGGGCGATGGGGAAGCCTGCTCCTGAGGCACAAGCCCCCTCATCGGTCTTGGGCACTACGCTTAGCAGCCTAGAGCGCGTTGGTAGGTTAATAGGTGCTTATGGTGGTGCCGGTATTGCCACTAGTCTTCCGGGATGGGCAGGGCGGTTTATTCCGGGCGTGAGAGACTGGCTGCCTGACCCCCTAGACATCCCTGAAGCAGCGCGGCAGTTCGTGGATGTCAGTATGCAGGGTGACGTGGATGCTGGTATTGAGGCATATCAAGATGCGATGGCCGCAGGGCCCGGTTTCTGGGGTGCTTCTGAGGCGATTACGGGTGCGATTGCCCCAGTGGGCGCAGCGGCTGTGGGTGGTAGGGTGTTAGCAGCAGCACCACAACTGGGAAGGTTTGCTCCGTATGCTGTTGGCTTAGGTAAGACCCTGCGTGCTCCGTGGGAGATTGAGGAAGCGATAGGTCGCGGGGCAATGCTACCCTTCAAAGCTGGTGCGCGTTGGTTACGCGGCACTCCCCCACCTACAGCTCCGTTAGCAGAAACAGTACAGGAAGTAGCACTTGATGTCCCTCCCTCTGTTGTGGAGAGGGTTGTCCCGACAACGCGCAGGGCAGAAATACCCACTCCGCTGGAGAGGGCGAGGGTGAAACAGGCACAAGGGGAGATCGACATAGGGGAGCAGGCACATGAGGTTCGTGGCAGAGAGTCTAAAATCGCCCATGATAAATATAGGGTTGAGTATATAACTGGCAAAGTTCGTGATTTAGAAAACGCTATGAACCTAGACCCGTCTGAGCTCTCGGATATACCGGGATACAGCTACTTCGAGAATCAAGTAATAAGGGCGCGCCAACAACTGGAGATACCTTCTGTAAGAATGAGGGTGACAAAGGGCGACAGGCGTGTCTCCGCTGCGGCGAAAGATGTTCTTCGTAAGGCCGACGAGATGCTTGCCGACCTCAAGGGCAAGGCAACGCTGGTGCAAAAGGACCTAGAAAGGTCTGAGTTGATGGTCCGTGGCCCTAGGGCCAAACAGGCAAGCCTTCAGTATCAGCAAGACATGAGGGAGTCCGAGATGCTCCAGATGCCGGGGAGTGGCCTAGTAGATGAGGCTGATGACCTAGTGGGACTGCCGCTACCAGAGGAGCAGGTTGCGCCCCCAATGCCCACAGAGGGACCCAGTGGCCAGTATGGGCCTGAGGGCCCGTTGATGACTGACCTACAGGATATTGGCGAGGTCATTGATATCTCGCAACGGCCAGACGTGGGCCGCAAGCTTGCCAACTTCCCTGTCATAAAGCAGATATATGGTCCGCTGAACCGTGCTGCGGTAGCAGGGAAGGTAGAGCTACAGGCACTCGTTGGCAGAGCCATCCTGATGTCGCAGGGTCAGCAGAAGACTCAGGCGGCAATGTCAAGGCTCAGGGAACTGGGTAGCTTTGAGGATGTCTTTGGCAAGGTAGACAAAGATACCGGGCTTATTGCAGAAGACCCTGTAAAGGGTGCGGGAATCCTTCCGTGGGGCGGTCGGGAAATGAGGTTGTCTGGCAGGACACCCGGCATGGTCAACCCGCTTGCAAAGTTAGCCCCTAACGACATACGCACTCGACCTGATGACTTTGCTGGTATCACAACTCAGAAGCAGAAGGACTGGATTAAAGTAGCGCAAGATATTGAAGATGCCAAGTTGAAGTTCCTCGATGATAACGGCATTGATGTAAACGAACTGGGCTTTGATGAAGGCGGTGTATATGCGGGCAGGCGCGTCTATGCCAAGAAAGACTCTAGTGGCAGGATTATTTCAACTCAGTCATTCTCCTCTCAGCCGGGGCCGGGGCGGGTAGGGTCAAAGATGACAAGTGAGGGCGAGCGGCAATTTGCAACTCAGGCCGAGGCTCTGAAAGAAGGGTACATGTATCTCCCTGAGGACGAGGCCCTCGCTCTCAATGTGCAGGCTGCGTATAACAAGGTAGCTAACAAGAAATTCTTGGATTGGTTGCAGGCGACTATTCCCGACACGCTCCCCGAAGGCGAGGCGGGACTCACCATGCGCAAGCTGAGCGCGGAGGAGTACAAGAAGATACGGTTCGGTGAGGAATATGTAGGAGACTTAGGCCCCGGCTTTGCAGGGGATGTGTTTGGTGGGGATAGGGCTGGGGAAGCGAAAAAAGCACTGGAGGCAGGACTGCACCCGCAATTTAGTAATGCGCTGGGGAAGGTGAATAAGGTGAATGCCCTAGGTAGGTTCTTCACCCTCGCTGCTGACGTGAGCCCCTTTAATATACAGCTCCTGTTCTTGTCTGGCTATAGACCGGGGATAGTGTATACCAAGGCCCTGCCGGGGTTCTTCAAGGCGATGGTTAACCCTGAGTTTCACCAAGCATACATGAATAAACACCGAGCTACCCTAGCGCGACATAATATACTCACTACCTTGCAGGGTAACGAGATGACTGAGGCAATGGAGAAGGGCGGGATCTTGCACTCACGGGCCGTTACTCCTATAAGGAAGCTCTTTGAGCCGTTCCAGCGTGGGTTTAACACGGCTCTAGATGTAGCGGGTGTCGAGCTTGCGGAGGGGCTTGAGCATCTGGCTAAAAACGCCGATGGCTCTGTTGATGCTGCGAAGATGGCTGACGTAGATGCCTTCATTAACGAGATTCGTGGTTTAGCATCCAGTCAAACTGTAGGCGCGTCAGCGCAAGTGCGTCAGTGGGAAACAACACTGTTACTTGCACCACGGTACAACAGGGCAATTGCGGCCCTGCTTTGGGATGCAACTCTTGGGGTTGTTGAAACAGTGGGCAGGGGTGGTCCCCAAACCATGCGGACGCGGTTAGCACGCGACGCAATGGTGAAATCTATGTCTGGGTTAATGGCACTCAACACGGCCATCACCACAGGGAGATATATGCTGAGGGTGGACCGGGATGACTGGAATATGGCCGATCTCCAAGATGATATAGGAGAGCACCTCGACCCCAGATCATCACGGTTTTTCACTTGGGATGTAGGGGGTAGGAACATAGGCCCCGGCACCAAGGTAAGGAGCGTCATACAGCTTCTTGGCAGGAGCTTCACAGACCCCAGTGCATTTGACCCCCGTAACATAGATGACGCGGGAGGGTTATATCAGTTTGCCATGAATAACCCTACCGTAAAGTTCTTGCGAGGCAGCCTTGCCCCTGTTCCCTCTGGAGCCACAGACATACTGTCTGGGTATACCTATATTGGGGAGCCGACGAGGGGCGAGATAGGCGATCCAAAAACATACTTGAATGCGGCAACAGAAGTGGTGTTGCCAGACATAATGCCTATATGGACACAGGCACTGCTGCTTGAGGGTGGTTCGATCCGGGAGAGGGCCGTTGGGGCGGGGGTGGAGTTCATTGGTGGTCGCGGCTCCCCGATGTCAACAACACAGCGTATGCAGGAGATGCACAGGCTTGATCCTGCAACACGGGACACACCTTATGAAGAGTTGTCGCTGTCACAGCTTGACGAGTATTCCGATAGGGTGGTAGAGGAAACCGGGGACCGTGCTTACCGTGGGCCTAGGGGCAAGGATCTGATGGAGAGGGACAGGATTAAACAGCTTGCCGTTGCCGATATGGCAAAGGCAGCGACACACCTGAAAGACACGCCATTCTCTAAGGGGCATCTTGGTAAGTATGTCAGGGAAGAGGTAGGGAGGATAGAGAGAAACAAGTTCAGGGAGCTATATGGCAAGTGGAATGAAGACTTGCAAAGGATGCAGGGAGGAGTCTATGAGAGACTCTATCCCGGTCGGAAGCGCGATGAGCCAGAGAAAGATACTAGGGCCCACATCCTGTGGCGATACTACAAGATGTATGACGATGCGACTGTGAAAGAGGAAGTGGCCCCCTCGGTAGAGGGAATGCCAGCGACAAAGGCGGGGAGTCTGGATTTCGAGAAACTTGATAAACTGGAAGCGGATTTGTGGGGATCTCTGGATGAGGGCGAGAGAGAGTGGCTGCTCAACAGTATCAGGCGTGACGAGCAGGACTACCCCCCTGCTATACAGCAAATGAAACATGCTAAAAGGTGGCTTGGGGCTGTGAAGGTTGACCTAGAAGGTATTCCCACTGGGTACTGGGATATACCCGAACACCCCTCTGTTAAGAAAGTAATGCGATTAGCAGTGCCCGAACTTAGCACTGAAGATATAGACTATTGGTTTGATGCAACATCCAGCGTGAAGGAGGGCCTTGAGGTTCAACCTCTGTATAGGCGACTAGCTCAAGTAAAGTCGCAGATGGAAAGGGGCACAGGGCCAGCTACTGGGCTTATCAAGCAGTTTAAGCTTCAGTTCCTGAATGCGGCACCAGAGGGCTGGTACTCTACTATGCTGATGTATGGATATCACGTTTATGGTGAAGGCCGTGGGCTGGATGCCATGAGGGAGGCATATATGGAGGGGGCTCCATTGCCCACGGTACCCTATGAGGAACTGTATGAGGAGAGCAAGATGGCCATGAATGGAGTGGGGGTTCCATAACAAGATGTTGTGCCTGTTGACGGAATGGTGTATATATATAGAGGAAAAGGAGACTAGGATATGGTAATGCCAGAGGAGCCACAGGAAGTAGAGCAGCCAGTTAACTATCTGGATGAATCCGATCCCGATGTAGACGCAGGTCTGCCACCACCACCCGAAGATACAGACGGTGGGAATATATCAGGAGCTATGGAGGCCGATGCGCCGCTAGTTAATGCGCCTGCTGGGGAGGCACAGGCACCACCTACTGCCCCGGCGGCTCCACAGTTAGACGAGAGGATGGTGCAAGAGGTACACCAGCGACGTGCCTTGGATCATCTCCAGCAGTGGAGGGATCAGGTAGGGCAATCAGCTCGCCAGTACGAGCAACGTCTGTCGCAGGCAGGATACTCCCCTGCTATGGCTCGTGATCAGGCGCGTCGTTATGTGCAGCAGGAACAAAGGTTTAGAGAACAGGGGCAGGAAGCTGCTGAAATCTTGGGGTTTGTTGAGGGCAGACAGGTGGCTGCTATTCATTACCTTGAGAAACACGGGCTGGCTGATAAGCAGATGCTTAATGACTTACGCTTTCTGCAACAGACCGGCACCCCTGCGGAAATGGAAAAGGAAGCTAAGCGCATGAAGGAAGACAGGGCCTTACGGTCTGAGAATGCGCGGCTAAAGCAAGGACAGGTCCCGGCGCAGACCTTCGACAACAGTCAGGGGTCAGCACCGGCATCGTCCAATGACCAACGCTTGCTGGATGCTTATATTTCAGGTGACAGGTCAGAGGCGGCTACTGCTGCCGTCAAGCGTATGATGCAGTGAAGCTAGTATAGGAGGTGCGTAATGGCACAGACAGCAACTACGGGTAATCTAGAGAATGCTCAAAGGATCATAATCTCGACTGCTCGTTACACAGAGGAGCATAATGCTCCAGCGATGAACCTGATTGAGCAATTCACATTGCCCAAGGGTTCAAAACAGGTCACTGTTCCCAAGGTGGGACAGATGGACATGAGCGACCTCGTTGATGGTCAGGACATCATAGACGAGGAAGACATCGGGATGACCACGGTAGACCTCACAGCGGCTGAGGTCGGAGCCAAGATCATCATCACTGACAAGCTGGCACGGCAGAGTGCACAGAATGTGTTCTCCATTATAGGGAGACAGCTCGGTGACGGCATGGCGCGCAAGAAGGACAAGGACGTACTGGCTCTCTACAGCGGATTCAGCACCGACATTGGTTCAGCGGGTCGCGCCATGAGCCTTGCAAACGTGTCCGCAACTGTGGCGTATGCCAAGGGTAACAGGTTCGGGTCACAGGTCTACATCGTCCAGCACCCATTCGCGGTGTGGGACATTGCCAACACGGCAGTGACGGCATCGACCACATATCCCGTACCCGCAGGGTGGTCCGCTGACCTGCTCGGCAACTTCTTCAGTGGGCTAAGACCCATTAACGGAGTGCCGATATTCGAGGATGGAAATATCAGCATTGACTCCAGTGACGATGCTATAGGCGTTTGCGCTGACAAGTCTGCCTTAGCCGTACTCAAGAGTGTGGATACTAGGACAGAGCGACAGAGAGACGCATCCATGAGAGCGACCGAGGTCGTGATCACCGCAGACTATGGCGTATTCGAGCTTGATGACAGCAAGGGTGTTGCTCTTACTCTGGATGCAGCGACACCAGCAACCAGCTAGTAGAGGTATCTGATGGCAATAACAACTAAGGAACGCACTGAGTTGCGACAGGAATTGGTAGGTCAGGGTTACTCGTGGAAGTATATAGACGAGTGGCAACCCAAGGTCACGCTGTACCGCCATAGGGCACTAACAAATCCCAGTGGCGAGACGGTGAGTCCAGTGGGCACGAAGCTAGAGAATATGCCCGGGAACCCTGACTATGTGAACAAGAAGGCGAGAGCGGGCTTACTCTCGTGGCCTCCGGGTAGTGCGTGTACCTGTCGATGGTGCGTGCGGATCGTAGCTGAACAAGAAAAGGTTACAGCTATTCCCCGTGCTGCCAAGACTGGTCCGTATTACAGCCCAACCAGCTAGGTGTAACGATTGCCGTGCCTAGCGATATATTAACAACGGCATTCGCAGGACTTTGAGCCTGTAGGAGGAGCTTTGACATGGCGTTTCCAACGACGATTTATTTAAGTTATGGGATGGAGAAGACTGAGACTTCTGAGCAGAAGCAGAAGCTCGGCACAAGAGCTGTTACCCCTGATGGCAGGGTGTTCTACTATGCCAAGAACAGCTCGACGGCGATTACGCCCGCAGGGAAGATTGTGGATGGCATTGCAGCAGTGGCAGCACACGACATGGACGTTGCCGCAGCGGCTACAGATGCAGGGAAGATCACGTTCACTAGCGGAACGAGCCTGACAACGACCAAGAACCAGTATGCTGACGGGTACGTTCTCTTCAATGACGGCCCAGCACAGGGCGAGGTCTACCGTGTCAAGTCCAATACTGCGGTATCGGGTGCGACGGGCCTTTCGATAACCATCGACGAGCCAGACGGACTCAGAACTGCATTGACCACAGCGTCCCTCTTTGGTCTTGCATACAATCCATATACAGACGTTAAGGTCATTGACGGCGATGGGACGCAGACAACTGGTCCACTAGGGGTCACTGTTATCCCGGTCACGGCAAGCTACTACTGCTGGCTTCAGACAGCGGGCATTGCCTCTGTTCTATCAGGAGCAGCGGTAGCTGTTGTTGGTGATGCTGTCGGCGTTAGCCAAGCGTCCGGTGAGGACGGTGCCTTCGACTTGTGGGACGCGTCCTCGGAAGAGGATAGGCAGCCCATAGGCCATGCAATGGGAATCCCGTCCGTGGATACGGACAACCAGATTGTGATGCTCAATATTCGTAACTAGGAATTGGAATGGTAACTGATCTATGGACTCCAACGGGGACTGCCCTAGTAGGGGTGGCCCCCGTTGGGAACAACGCGGAGACAGGTAGCCCCATTGTGGCGCATACTATAATGCTCAAGGCCAAGGATAAGTTTGGTAAGGAGCATAAGATGCGTGTGCAGGTACTGGCTGACAAGGACACAAGTCAGGCACAGGTGGAAGATATGATGGGGAATGCTGCCGAGAGGTTTGTGCAGGAAGTTGGGGAAAAGTATAACAAGCGGCCTCCGACAGCAGAGGAGCGCAAGGAAATAGGCAAGGCTTTAAATGAGCTAAGGCAATATGCCAACAGGCGTATCGCTAGCACAAGTAAAAAAATTTATTTTTAGATAAGGAATAGGAATATGGTGCAGGAAAATACTGATGTTAAGGTAGACATTACCCCCGAAGACGTTCAGACTGTTATGCAGTCGAACCCATTGATGGCGGTTCAGGTCCAGAATCGTGCCCTGTTTCGTAAACTAGGCGAGGCGTACAAAGAGATCGCAAGGCTCACCAAGGAGTTGGAACAGACACAGATGGAACTTCACGACACACAGAACGACTATGCGTCCGGACGGAGAGATAACGAGGTTCTGAAGGAGGCGTAACTATGCCAAAGGTAGGAAAGAGGCAGTTCCCTTACACAACAAAGGGCAAGGCGGCAGCTCAGAGGTATGCAAAGGCCTCTGGCAAGCCCGTGACGAAGAAAAAGAAGAAGGGTGGGTACTGATATGGTAATGATGCCACCGGGTGGGCCTCCCCCACCAAGACCACAAAGACCACAAGGGCCGCCACCGCCTCCACCTGCTGGTCCCGGTGGGCCCGGGATGGACCCCGCTTTTGCTGCGGCAGTCAAGCTGATGATGCCAGCCATTGAAAGTGTTATGAGAACCCTCGGCCCAGAGGACATACAGGGTATCCTCGGCAATGGCCAAGGGCCCAGAAGGCCAAGCCCAATGGGGCGACCCGGCCCTGCGCCAAGGCCCGCTGGTGGGCCCGGGAGAGCGATGCCTAGGGGTGGCCCGCCAAGGCCAGCACCCGCTCGGGGTAGACCAGCCCCTGCTCCACGGCCTCCTGCTAGGAGAGCAGCCCCAAGGCCACGAGCCAGACCATGACACAGAAGAAGGGTGGCTACTAAGATGGCAGGCCGAACAGTACAGAATGGCAGCCGTGGTCCTAAATCCCCTGCTAAGATACAGAATCCAGAGAAGCTGAAAGATCCTAAGTATGCGTTGGCACTGCATATCGTGCGCCAGCGACGCGCACAGCGTGGCAGGGGGATGCCGCCGGGTATGCCGCCAGCCCCAATGAGGTAAGATATGCCAGTTATTCAGGGTCGCACCCGTGAACAGTTACGGCAGCACATAGGTTATGCCCTTGGTGCTGTGTATGTCTCGTCGGCATCTACAAACGGGTCCACTACCACCCTTGTTGACAACACGTTGGTGTTGGGGGGTGCTGATAACTACATAGGGTACTGGGCTAGGTTCACGTCCGGGGATGATGACGGGGCAATCAGGCGCGTTACTGATTCCGCAATCTCCAGTAACGTGACTACGCTTACCATCATGCCAGCCCTGTCTGCATCGTCCACGTCCGGGGATACCTACGAGCTATGGCAGGGCACATATAACCCTACGTCCATAGATGATTTTATTAACCAGACAATCATTGGGGCGACTGGTAATGCCTATGACCCCATTGAGAACGTGGAGCTGCATGGCGACGGGAAGCAGCTCCGCTTTGACATCCCCTCCAATATATCCATGATCTCCAAGGTTGAGTATCGGGACAAGGTGAAATCCACACGGATTCATGCCTGTAATGTTACTTTTGATGAAACAACTGATAATGAAATGTCTCAAGAGGTGGATAGCAAGGACTTCAAGCAAGGGGGGTCATCACTTAAAATCACTACATCTGTCGGTGATGGCAGCTTTATCAGTGACTCTATCAGTTCACTAGATATCTCTGGGTATACCCATCTGGAGGGGTGGGTGAAGGCGACAACAGCCCTAGCGGCATCAGACTTCAATGTCCTTCTTGATGACACTGCCGCCTGTGCTAGTCCCGTTGAGACGCTTGCAGTTCCTGCGGTTGCAGCGGATACATGGACGTTCTTCCGCATAGAACTTGCTAATCCTGAGTCAGATACAGCGATTGTTAGTGTAGGCATTGAGTACAACGCAAACTCAGGCACAAATAAAGTGTGGTTCGATGACCTCCGTGTTGTTCACAATGACACGGCTGAGTGGACAACACTGTCGCGCCACAACTGGAGGATAGACAAGGCGGCCCGTGACCTGATGCTCGTGAGGGACGGACATGATGCAGTGGGATACTCACTCATTAAGCTGATTGGTGGCGATAAGCCAGCCTTGCTTACGAGTGATTCTGCGGCTACTGAGATTGATGAGAACTTCATAATAGCCAATGCTACCAACCTTGCCCTGATATCTACTTCAGGGGGGCCTGCTACAGACCCTGATGCAAAGAGGCAGCTTAGTGCCTACTGGGCTGCACAGGCAGAGCGTAGCAGGCGGGCGTTGCCCCTGCTTGTGAACGTGAGGCAAGTTGAGTAATGACCTCCAAGGTTATAGATACCAACGAGATCTCCCTGAATGGGGTCTACTACCCTATTACACGTCCTGTTCGTAGCACGCTGGCTTCTATCTACCCTGCCAAGGTAGTCATAGGAGACACGAGTAAGGATTCCAACCTACGCTCCTCCATCATAGCGTGGTCTGACTGGCGTGGAGGGATTGGCATTAACCGCATGGAGGGTGGCGAGACTAGCAGGGCGTGGTATAGCACCTGTCAGTTACGATACAAGAACCATCTGGTGCTTCCCGGCCTTGCTACTGAGAGTAGCACCCCTACTCATAGCCTTACAGATGCCACGATAGGGGCAATCAATACGCTTTCCTCTGAGGTATATGCCTTCTGGAATGGCTCAACCTCTGAGTCACCAAAGCTCTTCAAGTACAACAACACCAATGATAGCTGGGGGTCTGCCCTGACCCAGAGTGCCACCGATCAGGTTACTGACTCCGTGGTCTTCACGGATAGTGGGGGCACAACCTACCTAGTCTTTGCCCACTATGATGCTAATGGCAGCGGATATACCTACTCATCAGATGGGTCTAGCTGGACTACAGATGCCACAGACACACAGTTTGTGACCACATGGGACGAGCGTTTATGGGGCATATCTAATGTTGGACAGCTCTGGCATGCCACATCTATAGGCACAGAGGTCAACGATGCAGTGTTGCCCCTGCCTGACGGCTCCGTAACTGCCCTGTTTGTAGCCCGTAATGCTATGGGTGTGCCAATTATCTATGCGGCTACGGCTAGGGGACTGTATGCCCACAATGCGGACAACGCCATGTGGGAAGACACGCAGATGGACTTCCCCACCCACCCGGAGAACGGCAAGGGCACCGTGAGGTGGCGTGACTCGGTATACATTCCTTCAGGGAACGGAATTTACCGGTATGTTAACGGCAACAATGCGGCGGTTATCTCAGTGGTGGGCCCCGACAGGGATGACGGCCTACCCTCTGATAAGCGTGGTTCCATACGCCACATGGCCGGGTCCCATAACGAACTGCTGGTGGGCATAGATGCCAGCACGTCACCATCAACCATAAGCTCCACGGATGTCCCATACCAGTGGGTCAGTCACCAAGGATCAAAGGTTATTGCAGCAGATAGTGGGTATAGCACCATACTGGGGTACAACGATATGGGGTGGGAAGTGAAGTGGCAGGCGAGCACGTCAGGGAAGGGCTTTGATTCCATGCACGTCTCAGACGCATATGACAAGCACCGTGTGTGGTGGGGTCACAACGACATAGTGCATTTCATGGACTTACCCAGTGATATCATCAACCCGTCAGAGGTATCGGAGTTTTCCTATGCCCTAGAGGGGGTGCACGAGACACCGTGGTTCAATGCAGGGCAGTCAGAGATAGATAAGCTGGCATTAAAGCTACGCATTGAGGCACAGGATCTTAGCTCCACGGAGAAGGTCAAGGTGGAGTATGCCACCGACTATGCCGAGTCGTACACCACGGCTGTGGGAACGCTGGATGCTACAGAAATGGGAGCTGCGTCTGGGACATACACATATACGTTTGGCTCAAGCGCAGGCACGGTGTTCAGGGCTATCAAGTTCAAGCTCACCCTGAACCGCTCCACGGCTACAAGTACAGGGCTGGAGAAGTTCGAGACACCTGATGTGGTGAGCCTTACCCTTGAGTGGCGCAAGAAGATACCGGCTAAGTGGGGACACACCGTGGAGGTAGACCTCAATAATGAGCATAGGGGCAACCAGCCCAAGGACCTGCGGTCAGCACTTGTCAGTGCTATTGAGAGCACCACCCTCGTGGAGTTTACTTTCAGGGATGATGGAGGGGGTACGAGGAACTACTATGTGGATGTGATGGCAGCGGCGGGCATGGAGTATACAGGACATGATGAAAGAGGCACCACACAGATTTCTGTGGTGGAGCCGTAGGAGTAAGAATGAGAGTAGATACGGGCATAATAACTGTTTCTTCGGCAGGCACAGGGGTTCAGGCCAGCAACGTGACCAACCGTGTTAAGTACATCAAGTTCAAAGCCCTTGCGGGGAACTCAGGCATTGCCTATGTGGGCATCAGCGATGTGGCCTCAACGACAGGGTACGAGCTGAGTGCAGGCAACGAGATAGATATGAACTTTGGAGAGTTCGGGGGCAGTGTCCCGGCTAATGTTTTCTACGCAGACGCAGCGACCAACAACGACAAGGTCTGCTGGGTGATGATACTGGAAGGATAATGACAACACAGGCATCACAAGTACAGATTCCTGCGAACTGGGCTGGATCAGGGCCTGAGTACATTGCGTACCAGACCTTCATACAGCTAGGCAAAGACCCGCAAGAGGACTTCACCTACCAGTCAGCGCGCATGGGTGGCCGTCTGGACAAGGGCGGTATCATACTGGACTTCCTATTCACTAACCCGCCAGATTTGGCTGTCAATGTGCAGGGGGTATACTATCACTATGAGTTTGGAGTTGAAGTTAAGGCTCGTGATATAATGGCTCGTGCTATGATGGCAGGGAATGGTATAGCGTTAATCTTCATAGATGACGATGACTTGATGAGGGACCCGACATACTATTGCAGGGAAGCTCTCAATTATCGTGACCACTCTCAGATAGGAGGCGGCTAATGACAATCAATGTTGCGGGACATTTATACAACGATGCTGGGACTGCCATCAGTGGAGCCAGCGTTAAGCTCCTTGAGACGGGCACGACCACACAGGAAGGGTCTACGGTTACTACTGGTAGTGGTGGGGAGTGGGCTTTTACTGAGGCTGATCAGGACCGCTATGACGTAGAGATAACGAGTGGGTCATCGGTACGGCGCATCCGCTGGGATGACCAGATATCCCTCAAGGAACTGGATGCCCGCAACAACACGGGGGCTACTACCCCTGCTGCTACATTCAGCAACATTACTAATGCTGTAGCTAACCAAGTAGCTGTATTTAGTGGTGCTAATTCAACCAAAGCAGACAATGACGAGATATACCTGTCCTACAAACTAGCTGATTCTGCTGGCAACCTCGATGAGTTTGCCCGGATGACAGTGGTTGCAACAGACGTGACATCTGGCTCTGAAGATGGGCAGATAGAGTTTGATGTCATTAAGGCAGGGACACTTACCAAGGTCTGGACAATCACTTCCAGCACTGGTGCGGCCATGTCCTTCGACATGAACGTGGATGCCCTGACCATAGGGTCTGGAGCTGACACGGATGTCAGCCTTACCTTTGATGCCAATAGTGCTGATGGGGTCATCACATGGATGGAAGACGAGGACTACTTCAAGTTCTCTGATGACATCCTGATGAACAGCACTGAGCGTATCAACTTCTATGACACGGCTATCTACATCTACTCCTCTGCGGATGGGCAGTTAGATCTGGTAGCTGATACCGAGGTGCAGATAGCAGCCACTACGATAGATATCAATGGAGCTGTTGCCCTCAATGGGGCAATAACAGGGGCAACGGACATCACCTTATCAGGTGAACTAGATGCGGCAACCCTAGATATATCAGGCAATGCCGATATAGACGGGACTACGAATCTGGATGCCGTGGACATAGATGGAAACGTACAGCTAGACGGTACATTGACTGTGGGGGTGGATGACACAGGGCTGGACGTGAAGTTCTTTGGGGCTACGGCGGGGAGTTTTATGTTGTGGGATGAGTCCGATGATGCTTTAGAACTAACGGACTCAAGCCCAATTAAAATCGGCGATGGTGGGGATATGACTATCTACCACGATGGGAGCCACTCATACATCACCAATGCCACAGGAGCATTAAAGTTAGCTACTGAGACAAGTGGTATCGCTGTCACAATAGGACACGCCACATCTGAGGTCACCATTGCAGACAACCTTACGGTAACAGGAACGCTTACACTTGGATCTGGTGCAGAATTGGCCGAGGCAGAGTTGGAGCTGCTTGACGGCATCACCGCTGGTACAGCGATTGCTTCTAAGGTAGTTACTACGGATGCAAACATAGATACGTCAGGACAAAGAAACCTTACGATCACTGGTGAGTTAGATGCAGCAACACTAGACATCTCAGGCAACTCAGACTTTGATGGCACTCTTGATGTAGCAGGCAACACTGTTATATCCGCAGGCACATTCACGGTTGGCTCAGATGGTAGCGGACAGGATGTCATCTTCTACTCAGGGACATCAGGGGACAACCTCACTTGGGATTCCTCAGAAGAAGTTCTCCAGATAACAGGCACTAACGGGGCTACCGCCCTTGATGTTCTTGATGGTGATGTGCGGATTGTAGACAAGCTCTATTTCTTTGACCGTGGCGGTGAGTATATATCTAGCGATGGTGGTACGCTGACGATTAAGGGCGCGTCAACGATTGTGGACTCGACAGGCGGGAATTTTTATGTGAGGGCTGCTGGCGGTGGGCTGATTCTCCAATCGGCAGAGAATATATTCTTTGATGCGAGTCAATATTTTACTTGGCGTGACCAAGATAATAGCGATAATGAGATACTAAAACTTAACAGTGCAACTGCGACTGTCGCACTTGAATTTCAGCAGGCATCCACCATCAGCACCAGTACGGGCATCCTATCTCTGGATGCTGGCTCTACATCCATTCGCCTAAATGAAGCGGGTGCTGATATTGATGTCTTTATAGAGTCTGCGAACAATAACAAAGTGTTCCACACCAACGCAGGCACAGACACCGTGGGCATTGGAGGGACGGGCGTAACCGAGTCCATGCTGGCTATCGTCGCTGGTGCTGTTGGGCATAATCTATATACGCAGTACGGCGTAGCCATCAATGTTTTCGCAGATACTTTCAACGATACTGGGAGTGCTGCGACAGATGCAATTATACCCACGGTGTCCATTGCTCCATTAACCTATACAGGCACAAATGCCAACACCTACACAAACGCAGTCAGTCTATATATCCAAGGCCCACCTGTTGCAAGCACGAACATTACAATCACCAATGCTTACGCCCTCTGGGTAGATGCTGGGGTGAGTAGGCTTGATGGGGCTATTTCATTAGGCACTGACCACGGTGATGATGGGCAGCAACTAACATCGGGCGGGGATGACGCAGCCTGTGATTGGACTGCTGCCAGTTCTCTGCGAGAGCATAAAAATATTGGAAGTGAGGCTGATGCAGGCCAAGCACTTCAGGCAATGCTGGACGCAACTCCATACCACTTCAGATACAAAGAGAAGCACGGCACGGGTGACTCAAGGACAGAGTATATCGGCGTGATGGCTGATGATGCACCGTGGGCAATGCACTACAAGGGAACGATTGTCAATCCAGTTAATACTCTTGGGTATACTGTGCTAGCGGTACAAGCATTGAACGATAAAATTGAGAGGTTAGAGTCCTTACTCGCAAAGGAGGCATAATGCCATTAAGTGATTCGGAGAAGGTAACGCTGGTAACAGATGCGCTCAAAGACCACATTCCTTATGAAGGGGCTGGAAGCGATACTAGGGACTTGGCAGCTTTGAAAGCGGCATTTCTCAAAAGGCACTTAGACGCTCTCGTGATCTCATACCAGAGGGCACAGGCCAATGCAACAATGGAAGTCATCGCCACTGAGACGGTGACCTGATATAGGTGGTGAACCATGTTTGCTATGATGAGGATATGGCTGACCAACAGGCCCTTGTTCCGGGCACTCTGTGCGTTGGCACAGGCCACGGAGGCTATACCGGGACGAGTGCCACCCGTGGCTAGGCAGAAGATCAACCATATATACTGGGCTAAGTATGATTCAGAAGGTGCGTGGCAACGGTGATAGGCAAGGTCAGGCCCCAGATATTTTTAGCAATACTGGTGCTGGGTATTCTTGCAGGGGTTGGGGCTTGGCAGCAACAGCCTGAGATAGCCACCGGTACCATCGGTGGTATAATCGCGCTCGGCATGAAGGTATTAGAAGCGGAGTAGGCTCATGTGGATAGCAGAATTATTTATTAATTTTTTAATTGCCCTTGAGTTTGGGTGGTGGAGCTTTCTCCGCTCACCCGGCCACACATATCGCCGCACAATATTCTACCGTGATTGGGTGTTGGCGAAGGTGGAGTATCTGCAATCTGAGAGTGCCAAGTGGCGAGCCTTATTTACCACGCTGAAGCTACCATACAGTGCGCTAAGGATGATGGGCCTATCACCGAATATGGCGGTGTCTATGCTTGTGGCAGGGAGTGCAGTTGGTGGTGGAGCGATAGCAGCAGAAATGATGGAACCGCCATCATTTAGCAAGGGTGATGCTGGCATATATGACGCTCCGTTAGACACTCCCGTATTCGTAGCCGAGAGTTTCAACACCCTTAGAGTAGACCTTGGGTCTACGGCTGTGGGGAATATAACCATCAAGGACACCACGCTTGGCACGGCGTTCACGGGGTCGTCTTTGCCGTCGGGCGAAACGTCTCCCATAATCATCGGGGGCAAAGCAGCAGTGGTTGACCCTGCGTTCTCCGAGACTTTTCTTGAGACATCATATCTGTTGGTGGATAGGTGGCGGTGCGAGTCGCTCCTGATTACCAACTCAGAGGCGAACAAGCTGATAGTCACTGGCATGGTTTCAGACGGGCAGAGCCTTAGCCCTGTTCCAGCAGCTATCCGCATGCGGGCGGTGAATGGGGGAGTCAGGGCTGCTGACATGGAAGGCCATTCTAACTACTTTGACCAATTGCGCATACAGGCGACGAGCAGTGGGGTCAATGGCAAGGTCGATGTCTTAACCCTTTCCAATTTGTACAGCCGCGGAGGCTCGTGCCTGATAGACAGAGTTCTTGCGAATGTGATAGAAATCAGGTTAGGCGAGATAGGAGGGGATTCAGATTTAGCCACCAAGGCATTCCAGATCGCCGATACCGTTTCCTATACCACATTTGAGGCCGTTGGCAATGTTGAGGTAGCGATGGCAGTACCTGCCATCCAGTGATAACCATGTGGCCATTCAAGCGTAACAGGTGGAAGCCCCCGAACAGCCCCCTAACATCCTTCGCCTTTGAGAACCAAGGAACTTGGGAGATGTGGCAGGGGCTGATGGATGTCCGAGAGAGGGTGGGCCGCATAGAGGGAGGGCTAATGTTGCTGATCCCACTGGTGTTGGCGATTCTGGGACTATTGATTGCGGAAGGTGTGAGGTAAACTATGGATTGGGTTGTCATAATGGCCCTGAGGTGCCTTAAAACGCCATGCAGGCATGGTGACAACCCTGCTAGAAATGAGGAATAGGCATGAGGCATTACATGGACTCGGATGTGAGACATGCTATGGAGGTCATAGAAACAGCCAGCACAGGGATCAGACTGGAGGTGGCGTGTTTGCTCATGCGCCAGTCGGCTATGGATTCGTCAGTGGGAGTTGTTGGCAGGGGGTTCCTAAGAGAATCAGTAAGTGGACTACAGGCGGTACTCGACTGGATCTCTGTCGGTGACCGTGAGGCACTAGTGCCCAACGTAACAAGCGAGGAAATGGAAACGGAGGCATTATGAATTGGATACTAAGGTTTCTACCAAAGGATACACAGCAGCTCCTTGTATTGGGTCAGAGGATCATCGCATCTCTGGATACACCGGAGGAGCGCAGGGCTGCTGTGCAGTACGGCATACATATGCTGTCTGTTGGATCTGATGGTGGGTCGCGCTGTACAGTGAGTGAGTGGGCAAGGTTCGGCTCGATGCTCGGGGTCTTAAAAGGACCTGCCCAGAAACCCAAGTAGGTGTCTCAGGGGCAGGGTAAGGGACACAAGAGAAAAAAATAAATATAGAAACTGGTTCTCCTGCGTATAGATCGTTCTCCCTGCCCCACATTACTTTACTACCCCCCTTAAAGGGGGGTAGTTAGTAAAGTACCGGGAGAGTCAGCCCCTCTTACAACGTATCGTGGTTAGCTCCTCCGTGTACGTCACGGCCAATCTTTTCCGGGATCAGACCCCACTACCGGGGCTTGGTGTGGGGGAAAGAGGAAGGATTTGGCACCTTATCCCTGAGCTGTTTCACCGTGACTCTCCCGATGTAGACTATTATACACTATCCTATCTCCGCCACGTCTATATTATCCTAATTCCTCCTATCTCCTTCTGCTATAGTTTCCTCGTTTTGCTTCTTTAAGTTGGCCTCTCCATTCGTAACGACATTTAGGACACATAAACCATCCTGATGTTGTGTTACGCCTCA
>Ga0114905_1000318_pt1 | contig 32465 bp, 30 predicted proteins | sample MalvireepMed_b05_FD_83499 | JGI IMG/M metagenome (GOLD analysis project Ga0114905, IMG submission 83499) | Marine viral communities from the Global Malaspina Expedition - Malaspina viral metaG DeepMed_b05 | ecosystem: Environmental > Aquatic > Marine > Oceanic | place: Mediterranean Sea...
CCTCGACCCCGGCCTGTGCTGGACCGGCTGCAAGGACACCGGGCGCGGCGGCGGGCTGTCGATCATCGGCTATCACAACCTCACTCGCCCGAAATCCTTCCATCTGAAAAAGGCCTGACCCCATGTCCCTGACCGCGAACTGGTCTTATCCCACCGCCGTCCGCTTTGGCGCGGGACGCATCTCCGAAATTGCCGATGCCTGCGCCGCCGCCGGGATCACCAAGCCCCTGCTCGTCACCGACCGCGGTCTTGCGAACATGGAGATCACCACCCGCACGCTCGACCTGCTGGAGGCCGCGGGCCTTGGCCGCGCGATGTTCTCGGACGTCGATCCCAATCCCAACGAGAAGAACGCCGAAGCGGGCGTGCGCGCCTTCAAGGACGGCGGGCATGACGGCGTCGTGGCCTTCGGCGGCGGCTCGGGCCTCGACCTGGGCAAGCTGGTGGCCTTTCTCGCCGGCCAGACGCGCCCCTTGTGGGATTTCGAGGATATCGGCGACTGGTGGACCCGCGCCGATGCCGATGCCATTGCCCCCATCGTGGCGGTGCCCACGACCGCCGGCACCGGGTCCGAAGTGGGCCGGGCCAGCGTCATCACCAATTCCGAGACGGAAGAGAAAAAGATCATCTTCCACCCGAAATTCCTGCCCTCGGTGGTGATCTGCGATCCGGAACTGACCGTGGGCATGCCCGGATTCATCACCGCGGGCACCGGACTGGATGCCTTTGCTCATTGCGTGGAGGCCTACTCCTCACCGCATTACCACCCCATGTCGCAGGGCATGGCGCTGGAAGGCATGCGGCTGGTCAAGGACTACCTGCCCCGCGCCTACGCCGACGGATCGGACATCGAGGCGCGCGCGCAGATGATGGCGGCGGCGGCGATGGGCGCCACGGCGTTCCAGAAGGGGCTGGGCGCGATCCATGCGCTGTCGCATCCCATCGGTGCCATCTACCACACCCACCACGGCACCACGAACGCGGTCTGCATGCCCGCGGTGCTGCAGTTCAACCGCACCGCCATCGCCGCACGCTTCGACATGGCGGCGGCCTACTTGGGCATCTCCGGCGGGTTCGATGGTTTCTGCGCCTTCGTTGACGAGTTCAACGCCAGCCTTGGGATCCCGAAGACGCTCACGGCGCTGGGGGTCAAGAACGTCGATATCGACCGCGTCGTGAAAGGCGCGCTGTCCGATCCAAGCACCGGCGGCAACCCGGTCGAGATGACGCCCGAGAACACGCGCGATCTGCTTATGCGGATCGTGTGATGGCCCTGTAAACCTGTGAGAATTATTGAAAAATATCAGTGTGTTTGACGTAATACTGTCATGGACCGCGGGCGAGGATGCGCCCGCCAATCAAACCAAAGAGGGAGAAATCACATGAAAACCAAACTCTTGTCGTCGGTCGTGATGATCGCCGCACTTGGCGCGCAAAGCGCACAGGCCGAAACGCTGCGCCTGCTGACCTGGGGCGGCTACGCGCCCGAAGAGGTCATCGCGATGTTCGAGGAAGAAACCGGCCACACGGTCGAGGTCACGACGTCGAACAACGAGGAAATGATCGCCAAGCTGCGCGCCACCAACGGCGGCGGCTTCGATCTGGCGCAGCCGAGCCAGGACCGGATCACCAGCGCGCAGGAAGAATTCGGCATCTACAAGCCCATCGACATGTCGATGGTCAACGCCGACCTCTTCATCCCGTCGATGCTCGAAGCCACCGCGGGCAACACCACTTACGAGGGCGAGGTCTACGGCCTGCCGCATATCTGGGGCACCAGCGGGCTCGTGATCAACACCGCCGAAGCCGAGGGCGTGACCGACTACACCGACCTTTGCAACGAAGAGGTGGCGGGCAAGGTGTCCTACCGGCTCAAGCGTCCGACCCTGATCGGCTTTGCCTATTCCATGGGTCTCGACCCCTTCGCGGCCTACGGCGACGAGGCGGCCTACCAGGAAATCCTCGACCAGGTCGAAGCCAAGCTGACCGAGTGCAAGCCCAACGTGAAGACCTACTGGGACGGCGGCGACGAGATCCAGAACCTGCTGCGCTCGGGCGAGGTCGTGGCCTCGATGGCCTGGGACACCGGCGGCTGGCAGCTCAATGCCGACAACCCCGACATCACCTTCGTCGCGCCCGAGTCCGGCGCGCTGGGGTGGATCGACACCTTCGTGCTGCCCGCCCGTGGCCGCGCGGACGAAGCCGCCTATGACTGGATCAACTTCGTCATGCGCCCCGACATCGCCGCGATGATCACCAACAGCGCCGGCAACTTCACCGCTGCCGTGGGCGGCGACGAGGGTGTGAGCGCCGATCTCAAGGCCCGCTACCAGGCGAGCTTCGACCAGGCGGCGATCGACAACATCAAGTGGTATCCGCCGGTGCCCGCCGGTCTCGAGGCGCTGGAGGGCGCCACGCTCGACCGCGTGAACGCCGCGAACTGATCCGCTTTCAAACACTTGGAAAGGGCGCCGGCCGGTGCCCTTTCCCACCCCGCGAGGCATCCCGTGACCACCTACACCCCCGATCTGTCCTGCGTCGACCTCGTCAAGGATTTCGACAGCTTCCGCGCCGTGGATCACGTCAGCTTCGAGGTGCCGCAGGGATCGTTCTTTTCCATCCTCGGCCCCTCGGGCTGTGGCAAGACCACGCTCTTGCGCATGATCGCGGGGTTCCAGTCGCCGACTTCGGGCGATCTGCGGATCAAGGGCAGGTCGATGATCGGCGTGCCGCCCAACAAGCGGCCGGTGTCGATGGTCTTCCAGCACCTTGCGCTCTTTCCCACCATGAACATCGGCGACAACGTCGGTTTCGGCCTGCGCCAGCGCGGCGTGCCCAAGTCCGAGATCACCCGACGCGTCGAGGACATCCTCGCCCGCGTCGGCTTGCCCGGCGTCGCGCAGCGGCGCGTCGACCAGCTGTCGGGCGGGCAGAAACAGCGCGTCGCCATCGCCCGCTGCATGGTGCTCGAACCGGACGTGCTGTTGCTGGACGAACCGCTGGGCGCGCTCGACCTCAAGCTGCGCGAACACATGAAGATCGAGTTGAAGGCGTTGCAGGCCGAGTTCAACACAACCTTCGTCTACATCACCCACGACCAGTCCGAGGCGCTGGTGATGAGCGACAATATCGCGGTGATGAACCACGGCCGTTTCGAACAGGTCGGCCCGCCGCAAGAGGTCTACCACGACCCCCATACCGCCTTCGTCGCGGGCTTCGTGGGCGAGGCGAACAAGATCGCCGCCACGGTTGCCGCCGTCAACGGCCCGCACCTCACCCTGCGCACCGAGGCCGGTACGGAGCTGAAAGCAACAGCGCCCGCCTCCGGTCTGCAATCCGGGCAGCGCGCCCAAGTCTTCCTGCGACCCGAAGCCATCGGGCTTTCGATGACGCCGGGCGACGCGGGCGAAGACAACGTAAGCCAAGGCACCGTCACCGCGGTTCTATTCAATGGCGCCAACAGTTCGGTCACGGTCGAGGACGCCTCGGGCCATGCCCTGAGCGTCGCCTTGCCGCAGACCGGCGGCTTTGCCGACCTGCGCCGCGGCAGCACGGTCTACACCCGCTGGCACCCCGACAAGGCGCGGCTCTACGCGGCGGAGGGCTGAGCCATGGTGTCCGACGGCTCAAAACTTGGCTTCTACCTGCTGCTGGCGCCGATCCTTCTGTGGCTGGCGGTGCTCATTATCCTGCCGCATATCGGGCTTTTCGTCGTGTCGATCAGCGAACGGGTGGGCCCGCGCGAATACGAATACGGGATCGGCAACTACGTCACCTTCTTCGAGGAGCCGCTGTACTGGCGCACCTTCGCGCGCACCGCGATCATGTCCATCGCGGCCACGGCGCTGACGCTGATCCTGGGCTTTCCCATCGCCTATTACATCGCCAAGCTGACGCGCGGACGGACCAAGACCACGCTCTTCCTGATGTGCATGATCCCGTTCTGGGTGTCGGAACTGGTGCGCACCTTCGGCTGGATGATTCTTTTGCGCGAAACCGGCGTTATCTCGAACGCGCTGCAATATCTGGGGCTGGTCGATGGCCCGGTCGAGATGCTCTACAACGACGCGGCGATCATGGTCGGGCTGGTCTATACCTCGATCCTGTTCATGGTCGTGCCGCTGGTCACCACGCTCGACAGCCTCGACGACAGTCTGATCGAGGCGGGCTATGACCTGGGCGGCACCGGGGCGGCGATCCTGCGGGAAATCGTCATCCCCCATGCCATGCCCGGCATCGTCTCGGGCTGCATCGTCGTCTTCATGCTGTCCTTGGGCAACTACCTCACGCCGATCCTGCTGGGCGGCAAGGACAGCCTGTGGTTCACCGGCATGATCTACACGCAGTTCATCACCCGCTTCAACTGGGAGCTCGGCTCGGCCCTGGGCTTCCTGCTGCTGCTGCTGTCCTCGGCGGTGGTCTTCCTCGGGCTCAAGCTGTCGCGGCAGTCCCTTGCCGAAACCATGGGGCGCGCCTGATGATCCCGACGGTGCCGCAGCCCGCATTCGCCAAGTGGTGCTACCGCGCCTACGTGCTGGTGTTCTTCGTCTACCTCGCCCTGCCGCTGACCGTGGTCTGCGTCTTTGCCTTCAACGACAGCGTCTTTCCCTCACTGCCGTGGGAGGGCTTTACCTGGGCGTGGTTCTTCGGCACCGAGGATCCGTTCGTCGGCGTTTTCCACGAACGCGCGATCCTGCGGTCGATCGGCACCTCGGCCTTCATCGCGGCCTGGGTGGCGGGGCTTGCGGTGTTCACCGGCACCTGCAACGCCTTCCTCTTCGTGCGACACAGCTTTCGCGGCAAGGCGCTGCTCTATATCCTCATGCTGCTGCCGCTGATCATCCCCGGTGTGATCCTCGGCATCTCGATCCTGGTCTTCTCCAGCAGCATCGCCAACACGCTCGAAGACGCCACGGGCCTGTGGTTCGACGGTCTTCGGCCCGGTCTGATCCTCGTGATCCTCGGGCAGTATTCCTTCATCACCACTTTCGCGACGCTGGTGATCGCCGCACGGCTGCAGAAATTCGATCCCAGCCTGGAAGAGGCCGCGCTCAATCTCGGCGCAACGCGTCTGGGGGCGGTCCGGCAGATCACCCTGCCGTTCCTGATGCCGGCGATCGTCGCCTCGGCGGTGGTGGCAGTGCTGATGAGTTTCGAGAATTTCAACACGACGCTCATGCTGGTCGGGTCGGACTCGCCGCTGACCATCACCATGTTCGACAAGCTCAAGCAGGGATCGACCCCGGTGCTCAACGCCGTGTCGCTGCTGCTCATCGTGGCCTCGGCGGTGCTGGGGCTGCTTTCGCTGATGTTCCAGAAGCGCAAGGACTGAACCGCGCCCGGACGCGTCACCGGCATCCGGGGGAAATTGCGCCCCCTGCCCACTCACGGCACAGGGACCAAAGCAGAGGGCGCAGACCCCGCTAAAATTTCGAGGCATTCTTGTTCCGGACGGTCGAGTCTTGGGCCGGACCGTCCGGCGACGTGGCACGTCACACACGCTAAGCGGGCCGCCACGGGCCGCACACGCGCTGTAGGACACTGCAAACGTAGATTCTTGCCTTGAACCCGCCAATCCCCTGTTCAGGGGAGATTTTTTCCCTCTAATATTTGCAAGATTTGAACGCACGACTGCACAAGGAAATTTCAGAATGACGCCAGGCCGGGTGATCGTCGCAGCCTTGCTGCTTTGTCTGGCGTTCTGCGCCGCCGCGATCCTGTCTCTGGTCGGACGCCCCTATGCGCCGCTTCCTCCGGGCGCCGTTCCGGTGTCGGTCAACGGGGTGGACATCACCGCCGCCGACCTCATCGAGGAACCCGACAAGCTGCCCGACTACGCGGCGCAGCGCGCCTTTTTCGCCCGCCAGAGCGTGCTGGCCGCGGAACTCGACCAGCCCGGCGCAGAGGTTGGCTACGCGCTGCCCGGCACGTCGGATATGGCGTCTGTCCCGGTGCGCCCGCGCAGCATCGGCGATCTGCCCGCGCCGTTCTGGTTCCAGCTCGGCGTCGGCGGGCTGGCGCTGCTGATCGGCGCGTGGATCTTCGCGTTACGGCCCCGGGACTGGGGCGCGCGGATGTTTGCCCTGACCGGCGTCTGCGTGCCGATCTTCGCCATCGCCGCCTCGGTCTATTCCACCCGGCAGATCGCGCTGCCCGGCGACACCTTCCGCTTGCTCGCCGGCATCAACCATTTCGGCGCCGGCACCTTCGGCATCGGCCTCGTCGCTCTTTTCGCCATGTATCCGCGCCAGCTTTTCCGCCCGGTCTGGCTACTGGTGCCGGCAATCGGCTACGGCCTGCTGATCGCGGTGGACCTCGCCCATGCCGCCCCGGTCAAAGTGCTGGATTTCGTGGTCATGTCGCAAACCCTGATCGCGCTGGGGCTGGCGATCGTACAGTGGGTCCTGTCCCGGCGCCAACCGGTCGACCGGGCGGGATTGCGCTGGCTGGTGTTGTCGGTGCTGATCGGCGTGAGCGCCTTCGTCGGTCTCAGCGTCGTGCCCGAAGCCCTGGGGCTGCGCGACACACCGCTGCTGCCGCAGGGCTATGCCTTCGGCTTCTTCCTGATCATGCACGTGGGCATCGCGCTGGGCCTGTTGCGCTACCGGCTCTTCGACCTCGACCGCTACGCCTACGTGGTCTGGTTCTGGGTCGGTTCGGCGGCGCTCATCATCCTCTTCGACGCGGTGTTCCTGTGGCTGCTGAGCGGCCAGCCCTGGGTGTCGCTGAGCCTCGCCCTGCTTCTGGTCAGCTTCATCTACTTCCCGGCGCGCCAGCTGCTCCTGAACCGGATCATGGCAACCCGGTCTGTGACCCTCACCGACAATATCCCTGAGATCCTGCGCACCGCGCTGGCCCCGGCCCAGGCCGACCGGGAACAGGCCTGGACCGACCTTCTGAACGCGATCTGGTCGCCGCTCGTCATCGACCGCGCCGACCCGGCGCCGGCCTCTGCGACGCTGCGCGAACAGGGTCTCGCGCTGGCCTTGCCGCCGTCGCTGGACGTCGGCGCGCAAGAGCTGCGCTATGCCGCGGCGGGGCGGCGGCTGTTCAATCCGCAGGACCGCAAGCTCGCGGATACGCTCTGCGGCCTGGCCGACATCATCCGCGAAAGCCGCGCCGCCTTTGAACAGGGCGTGACGACCGAACGCGACCGCATAAGCCGCGACGTGCACGACAACATCGGCGCGCAGATCCTCAGCGCCCTGCACACCGCCGAAACCGATCGCAAGAACGAGCTTCTGCGCGACACGCTGGCCGATCTGCGCAGCATCATCAACCAGGGCTTCCAGGGCACGTTCACACTACCCGAGGTGCTGGCTGACCTGCGCAGCGAAAGCGCCGACCGCCTGCTGTCGCACGGCATCACGCTCGATTGGGACCACGGCGACCCGCCGGACCGCAAAATGTCCTTGGCCGAAGCGAACGCCCTGCGCTCGGTCGTTCGCGAAGGCATGAGCAACGCGATCCGCCACGCCGATTGCTCTCACGTGACGGTGGTGGTGGACCTCGACGACACCGGCCTGAGGCTCGAAATCAGCGATGACGGTCGCGGCTTCGATCCGGCGCAAAGCGGGGCCGGCAACGGGCTTTCCAACATGCGCACGCGGCTTTCCTCGCTGGGCGGATCGATCCAGATCGGGCCGGCGCAGCCGATTGAAATATCCGGCAACGGCGTCGCCACCGCCACGCAGACCCGAAAGCGCGCCGGGACGCGCATTGCGCTGCGGATGCCGATCAGCGAAGGAACCGCGGTCGCCCCATGAAGTCGGTCTTGATCCTCGAAGACCTCTCGGAGACCCGGCGCTGGCTCAGCGCCGTCGTCGCCCGCGCCTTCCCGGGGGCCCGGGTGTCCGAAGCCGGAACGGTGGCCGCAGCGAAAGCGCTGATCGACCGCGAAGTCTTCGACCTTGCGCTCGTCGACCTCAACCTGCCCGACGGCGACGGGCTCACCGTATTGCGTCACCTGCAACGCCGGGCGCCGCGCACGATGGCCATCGTGTCGACCATCATGGCGTCGGACAGCGCCATCGTCGCTGCACTGTCGGCGGGCGCCGACGGATACGTGCTGAAATCCGAGGATTCCGAGCTGATGGAGCGTCACCTGCATCAGCTGTCGAGCGGTATTCCCGCCCTTTCGCCGGCCATCGCCCGGCGGATCATGGACCATTTCCGCAACACCGGCCCCAGCTTCGAGCCGGCGCAGGATCTCACCGCCCGCGAAACCGACGTGCTTCGGCTCATCGCGCGCGGCATGCGCGTCTCCGAAGCGGCCGCCGCCATCGGCATCGCCGAGACGACCGTGGCCACGCATATCAAGACGATCTACCGCAAGCTCGGCATTTCGAGCCGGGCCGAGGCGGCGATCCAGGCCGCGCGCCTCGGTCTTCTGAACGAATGACCGTTCAGCCGCCGTAGCAGCCGGCCATGCGTCCGCGCAGCTGCACCAGCGCCAGCACAGTGTCGATGGTCGGCGTCGGCGTGTCGGTCAGACGCCCCAGCTCCTGCACCGATCCCACCAGTGCATCGATCTCCATCGGCCGGCCCTGGTCCAGGTCCTGCCACATCGAGGTCCGGTGCGCGCCCACCGCCGCCCCGCCGTCGATGCGCTTTTCCACGTCGATGGGGAATTTCACCCCCAGCTTTTCGGCGATCTCCTGCGCTTCGAGCATCATGCCGCGCGCCACCGCGCGGGTGCCGGGATCGGTGCAGAGCACGTCGAGCGTCGCGTGGGTCAGGGCCGAGATCGGGTTGAACGACAGGTTGCCCCAGAGCTTCACCCAGATCTCGTCGCGCAACCGCGGCCGCACCGGCGCCTTGAGCCCCGCCGCCCCCAGCGCCTTGGAAAGCGCCTGCGCACGCTCGGACTTCGACCCGTCGGGTTCGCCCAGCGAAAAGCGGTTGCCCTCGATATGCTTGATGACGCCCGGCTCGATCACCTCCGCCGCCGGGTAGACCACGCAGCCCAGCACCCGGTCGGGGCCAAAGCCGTCCCACTGCTTGTTGCCTGGATCGACCGACTGGAGCCGCGTGCCTTCCAGATCGCCGCCGATCTTGTGGAAATACCACCACGGCACGCCGTTCACGCCCGAAACGATGGTCGTTTCCGGACCGATCAGCGGCTGCATCTTGTCCACGACGCCGGGCACCGAATGGGCCTTGAGCGTGACGATGACGTAATCCTGCACGCCCAGCTCTGCCGGATCCTCGGACGCGGTCACCTCAACGGTGCTTTCGCCCTCTTCCTCGATCAGCTTCAGACCGTTGGCCTGCATCGCCGCCAGGTGCGGTCCGCGCGCGACAAGGCTCACGTCGGCCCCCGCCTGCGCCAGTTTCACGCCCATGTAGCCGCCGATGGCGCCCGCTCCGAATACGCAGATTTTCATGATGCCGTCCCCTCGGGCGCGGCCTTTTGCAGACCGGCACCCGCTCCTTCATCTTGCCATTAAACTCCCGCCGGAGGCTGCCCGACATTGGCGACAAGCGCAACGCCGGGCGGCCTGTCCCTTAGGCGGGTTCCGTGAGACCCAGCTTTTCCGCCAGACCGATGCGCTGCATCTTGCCCGTGGCGCCCTTGGGGATCTCGTCCATGATGATGACCTTGCGCGGCACCTTGAAGTCCGCCATGCGCTCTGCCGCGAAGGCGCGGATGTCCTTCTCGGTCGCCTCGGCGCCCTCTTTCAGCACCACCGCCGCGGCGACTTCCTCGCCCAGCTTCGGATGCGGCATGGCGAAGGTCACCACCGTGTCGATGGCCGGATGATCCAGCAACACGCCATCGACCTCGAGCGGGCTGACCTTTTCGCCGCCGCGGTTGATGATCTCCTTGAGCCGCCCGGTCAGGTGCAGGAACCCGTCTTCGTCCAGCGCGCCCTGGTCGCCGGTGCGGAACCAGCGCTTGCCCTCGGCCTCGAAGAAGTTCTTCTCGTTGGCCTCGGGGTTACCCTCGTAGCCCGGCGTGACATTCGCGCCGGAGATCACCACCTCACCGGTGCCGTCCTTGAGCACGTTCTCGGATTCGTCGGCGATGCGCACCTCGGGTCCGGCGGGCAGGCCCACCGATCCGGGTTTCTGCGTCTCGAACGGGTTGCAGCACATCTGGTGTGCGGCCTCGGTCATGCCATAGGCTTCGATCACCGGCGCGCCGAAGGTCTCGTGCAGCTGCGCCATGACCTGCGCGGGCAGGCTCGCCGAGGACGAGCGCAGAAAGCGCAAGGGCACCTCCTTGATAGTCTCTGCGTTGCGGCCGGCGCGGCTCAGGATCGCCTGGTGCATGGTCGGCACGGCGGTGTACCAGGTTGGCCGCGCCTCCTTCATCCAGGAAAAGAACGACAGCGCGTTGAAGCCGGGGCTGCACCAGATCGACGCGCCAGCCGCCAGCGACGCGGACACGGCGGCGACCAGCCCGTGGATGTGAAAGAGCGGCATCACGTTCAGGCAGCGGTCGTCGGATTTCAGACCCAGAGATGCGCCGATGTTCTGCGCCGAGGCGGCGACGTTGGATTGCAGCAGCGGCACGATCTTGGGCCGCGACGTGGTGCCCGAGGTATGCAGGATGAGCGCGACGTCATCTGCCTGCGGCTCCTCCGCCGCGGCTTCGGTACCGGTGTCGCCGTCGGCGCGCAGCGAAAACGACCCCGCCGGTGCATCGGACTGCGCCACCACGCGCAGCACCAAAAGGCCCTGCGCCCTGGCGGCGGCGAGCGCCGGGACGTCCTCGTCCTCGGCCAAGAGGACCGCCTTGGCCTTCAGGTCCTCGAGGTAGAAGGCGAATTCATCCTCGCGGTAGGCCGGGTTCAGCGGCGCCGTGGTGGCGGCCTGCGCAACGCAGGCAAAGGCCGTGGCCATCTCCGGGCCGTTGGGCAGCACGATGGCCACCCGGTCGCTGCGGCCGACGCCGAAACGGCGCAGGTCAGTCCTGATCTCTTCCGACAGCGCACGCAGCCCGCCATAGCTCAGCCAGCTCTTGCCAGGAGCGCCGATCGCCGGGGCGTCCTTGGGATGTGCTGCCAGAAGCTCTTTGAGAGTGTGCTGCGCCATGGGTCTGTCCTTCTTGATTCATCTGCATTGTCCTACTCCGCTGGAGCGACGGTCTTTTTCCCGGACCGCCTGATATATTTAATCAGTGGCAGCACAAAGAAAAGCGCTGCGATGGCCATGAACGTCCCCGAGATGGGCCGTTCGACGAAGGCAAGCACGTTGCCCTGTTCCGCAATGAGGGTCTGGCGGAAGCTTTTTTCCATGAGGGGACCCAGCACCAGCGCCAGCACCAGCGGCGCCAGCGGGTAGTCCGCCTTGCGCAACAGGTAGCCCGCGACCCCGAACCCGGCAATGAGCCAGACGTCGTGCATTTTCTGGCTGGGGGCGTAACCGCCGACGATGCACAGCACCATGACCAGAGAGCAGAGCACGGTGAACGGCATCCGCAGCGCCCAGACGAACAGCGGGATCAGCGCGATGTTCACAAGTACCGCGGCCAGGTTCGCCGTGTAGAGCGACGAGATCAGGCCCCAGACGAAATCCGGCTGCTCGATGAACAGCATCGGACCCGGCACCAGCCCCCACATCACCATGCCGCCCAACAGCAGCGCGGTGGTCGGCGAGCCTGGAATGCCCAGCGTCAGCATCGGCAGCAAAGACCCGGTGGAAGCGGCGTTGTTGGCCGTCTCGGGCGCGGCGACGCCTTCGATCTCGCCCTTGCCGAAATTCTTGCCCTTCTTCGAGATGCTCTTGGCCACACCGTAGGACATGAGCGCCGCGGGCGTTGCCCCCGCCGCCGGAAGCATGCCCACGAAGAAGCCCAGGAACGATCCCAGCGACATGGTCTTCCACAGCCGGTTCATCTCGCGCAGGCCATGGCCCAGTTCGCGCATCGTGATCTTGGCCGCGGTGACTGTCGGTGCGGTCTTCGACGTCTCGATTGTGTAGAGCACCTCGCCGATGCCGTAGACACCGATGGCCAGCACGAGGAAGGAAATTCCCGAGTAGAACCCCGGCTGGTCGAAGAAAATCAGCCGCGGCTGCCCCGAGATCAGGTCGAGCCCCACGGTCGACAGCACGAGCCCGAGGCAGATCATCACGATGGTCTTGAGCACGTCATCGCCGCCCAGCCCCACGAAGGTGGTGAAGGCCATGAGCACCAGCGCGAATTCCTCGGCCGGACCGAAGGCCAGCGCAATATCCGCCAGCGGCACGGCGAAAAGGGTGAACAGGATGACCGAAATCGTGCCGCCGACGAAGGACGCCACGGCCGCCGCGATCAGCGCCAGCCCGGCCTTGCCCTGCTGCGCCATGGGCCTGCCGTCGAATGTGGTCGCCACGGCGGTCGAGGCGCCGGGGATGCCCAACAGGATCGACGACACCGCCCCGCCGTACATCGCCCCGTAATAGATCGCCGCCAGCAGGATGATCGCCGAGTTGGGCGGCACGATGAACGTCAGCGGCAGCACGATGGCGACGCCGTTGACCGACCCGAGCCCCGGCATGGCACCGATGAACAGACCGGCGGTCACGCCGATCAGCACGATCATCAGGTTGAGCAGCGACAGCGATGTGGCAAAGCCATCGGCAAGATGGGACAGAAGCTCCATGGCGCCGGCTCCTCAGAAGAACATTGCGTAAAGCGGGAAGAACAGCGGCTCGGTGATGCCCTTGGGCAGCAGGATCTTGATCGTCACCTCGAAAAAGAAGAACAGGAAGATGGGCGTGGCGATCACCAGGCTCAGGGTCAGGACCCAGCCATGGCGTCCGAAGATCTTGAGATACCAGAACAGGAACAGCGGGATCGCGATATAGGAACCGAGGATCGGCATCAGAGCGATGGTGACGACAAGCGCCGCGATCACCTCGAGCACGGGTCGCAGCATTGACATGTCGAAAAAGGTGCCCGCTCGCGCATTGGTCTTGAAACTGCGCAAGAAAATACCCGCAGAAGCCAGCAGCATGATCGCCGACAGCCAGAACGGGAACCCGCCGCCGCCCGGGCCGCCGGTGGTGCCGTTCCAGCCGATCGGCAGGACGGTGGCGTGCCACATGAAGTAAAGCGATAGCGCCATCAGGGCACCGGCGATCACGCGATCTGCGACGAGCATGAGAAGAAATGCCTTTCGTTTGACGGTCTGTGTGCCCGGGGCGGTCGCGCCGCCCCGGACGGATCAGGACAGGGCGATCAGGAGGATTCGCCCATCGCACTCAGCAGTTCGGCATGCTTTTCGCGTTCGGTCAGGAAGTACTGCTGCAGCTCGTCGCCGGTCAGGAAATCCCGGTCCAGCGCCTCGTCCGCAGTGTATTTCTGCCATTCCGGCAGCTCGTTCAGCTTGGAAAACATCTCGGTGTAATAGGCCACGGCCTCTTCGGGCAGGTCCGGCGGCGCGACAAAGGACCGCTGCATCGCGTAGACCAGGTCATGGCCTAGCTCGGTCATGGTCGGCACGTCCGGGAAGGCCTCGATCCGCTCGGGCGTGAAGGCCGCAATGGGAACGGATTTGCCAGCGTTGTAGAAACCCATCTGCTCGGACGGGTTGTTCACGGTCGAATTGACATGGCCTCCGACCAGGTTCTTGGCCACGTCGCCGCCGCCTTCGAAGGGCACGTAGGTCATCGAGAGGCCGAATTCCTTTTCCAGCATCGCGGTGACAAGGCTGTCCTCGGCGCCGGTGCCGGTGCCGCCCATCTTCCAGTCCTTGCCGGCCTCTTTGACCGCCGCCACGTATTCCTCAAGGTTGGTGATGCCGCTGTCGGCGCTGACCCAGAGCACAAATGTGTCGATGGCCATGCGCGCGATCGGCGTGAATTCTTCGATATCGACGCCGATGTCGGTGCGCAGCGGCGTGGTGTAATAGCTGTTGAGCGTCGCCATGATCACATGCGGATCGCCGGACTTGTCCTTGAGGTAACGCAGCGCCTCGGCGCCGGACCCGCCGCCCTTGTTCACCGGCAGCATCGGCATGTTTGACAGGTTCTCTTTCTGGATCATCGACTGGAACAGCCGCGCCAAACGATCCGCACCGCCGCCTTGGCCGGCCATGATGACCATTTCCACGGGCTTCATCGGCTTCCAGCCTTCGGCCAAGGCCGCGCCGGTCGTTCCGGCCAGCAGCGCGGCGGATGCCGCCAGCGCCAACGTAACACGCCGTGTCAAAGTGTTTTTCATGTTAAGACCTCCCTGGTTGTGAATGCGAACCTCTGTTGCGGCTTATTCCGCTTTCCTCTCCTGGCTCTGGTTGAGACATACCTCTGCGCAATAAAATTTCATCTCAAATCAGGTAAGCGTGTTAATTATTGCCATCACAAATTAAGATTGTGTAATGTTGTAAACATGAGCAAAACTCTCGTCGGCCCGCAACTGCGCCAACTCCGCCAGCAAATGAACCATACCCAGGCCGAGATGGCCCGGCGCCTGGGCATCAGCGCGGCCTATGTAAACCTGTTGGAAAACAACCAGCGCAGCCTTTCGGTGCCGGTGCTGATGAAGCTGACCGAAGCCTATGGCGTCGACTGGCGGGAACTGGTGCAGGACACCGACGCGGCACAGCTTGCGGACCTGCGGTCGATCATGCGCGACCCGGTCTTTGCCGGCGCCCGCCCCGATCTGACCGAATTGCGCGCCGCCATCGACCACGCGCCGCGACTGGTGGAACGTTTCCTTCAACTCTACCAGAATCACCGCGCCATGGTGGACCAGCTCAAACGCCTGCCTGGCACCGCGGCCGACCTGACGCTGACCACGCCGGAAACGGCCATCCACGATTTTTTCCGCAACCACGGCAACCATTTCGACGTGCTGGAACGCGCCGCCGAGGCGCTGCGCGACCGGATCGGCGGCAGCGCCGACGACATGTACGCCTCGCTCAAGCGGCATTTGCGGGTCGAGCACGGCGTACAGGCCAGCGTCCGGAGCCTGTCTGAGATGCCGGACATGCTGCGCGACTTCGACGCCGGCGCGCGTCGTATCTTCCTGTCCGAGGCGCTGGACCACACCAATCGCGTGTTCCAGCTGGCGCACATGATCGGGCTGCTCGAGGCCGGCGACATCGTGGCCGACCTCGTCGCGCGCAGCGGTCTGGACGATGGCAATGGCGGTGCGCGGCTGCGGGTGGAGCTGACCAACTATTTTGCCGCCGCCATGCTGATGCCCTATGCCCCGCTGCTCGAGATGGCGCAGGCTTCGGCCTATGACATCGACCGCATCGCCGCCGCCTTCGGCGTGAGCTTCGAACAGGTCTGCCACCGCCTGACCACGCTGCAACGCGACGGCGCGCGCGGCGTGCCCTTCTTTTTCCTCCGGGTGGACCGCGCCGGCAACGTCACCAAGCGCTTCAACGCCACCGGCTTCACCCTCGCCGAAGAGGGCGGCGCCTGCCCGGTCTGGGACCTGCACGGCGCGTTCCGCGTGCCCGGCCTGATCGTGCCGCAATTCGTCGAGCTGCCGGACGGCGGGCAGTTCTTCACCATCAGCCGCACCACCGACCGACCGGTCTTCAGCCGTCAGACCCAGGACCGGCGGCTGGTGGTGACCATCGGCTGCACCCGCGACCACGCGGACCAGATCGGCTATGCCCGCCCCTACAACCTGACCGACCCGCAGCTTTACAGCCCGATCGGGCTCAACTGCCATGTCTGCCCGCGGCATTCCTGTTCGCAGCGCGCGCATCAGCCGCTGCACATGCACCTGCCGCTGGACGCCAACCGGCGCGGCCAGACGCGCTACGAAAGCTAGAACAAATGCCCCGACTTCGCCGCCTTGGTGGCGAGGTAATCGGCGTTGAACGGGTTTTCCCCGACCCGCAGCGGCACCCGTTCGGTCACGCCGATGCCGCAGCGCTGCATCATGTCGATCTTGGCCGGGTTGTTGGTCAGGAGCCGCACCGACCCGATGCGCATCTTCTCGAGGATCTGCGCCCCGAGCCGGAAGTCGCGTTCGTCATCCTCGAACCCCAGCCGGTGGTTGGCCTCGACCGTGTCGAACCCCTGATCCTGCAGCGCATAGGCGCGCATCTTGTTGGCGAGGCCAATGCCGCGCCCCTCCTGGTTCAGATAGAGCAGAACCCCCGCGCCTTCCTGTCCCATCTGCGCCAGCGCCGCGTTCAACTGAGGGCCGCAGTCGCATTTCAGCGACCCCAGCAGGTCGCCGGTGAAGCACGCCGAATGCAGCCGCGCCAGCACCGGCGCGTCGCGGTCCGGGCGTCCGATCTCGATAGCGTAATGCTCCTCGGCGCCATCGGCCGGCCGAAAAATGTGCAGCCGCGCGTTCTGCGCCGCGCGCAGCGGCACCTTTGCGGCGATCACATGCTCAAGCTCGGCCAGCGTCATGAGGTGCGGCGCCGCCGCGACGGCGTCGATCCGCGTGAGACGGTGCAAATCGGCAAAGCCCGCTCCATCCCGCAGCGGCAACACCAGCGCCGCGGGCAGGAGCCGCGCCGATTTCGCCAGCACCAGCGCCAGCCGGTGCAGATCGGCCGACCCGTCGCGGTCGGTCGCCAGCGGACCCTTCATCGGGGCGCTCAGGTCGTCCGCCGGATCGGCCAGGCTCTGCACCAGCGACAGCGGCGCATCGGCAGGCAGCCGCACCCGCGCCACATCGCCGTCATAGGCGCGCGCCTTGAGCGTCGCCGCGCGCCGGCCCGTCAGCGCCAGCACCGGGGCGCCCGCCGCCTGCACCGCCGCCAGCCGCGCAGCGCTCAGCGTCTCGGCTGCCAGCACCAGCGCCGCCTCTGCCGCCCCGTCCAGCACCACCGGCACACCCATGCGCAGATCGGCGCGGGCGCGGGCGAGCGTTTCGGACAGGTCGGGCGCAAAGGTCATGAACGGGCCTGATCAACTCGAATGGCGTGCAACAAATCCTCAGGGATTTGAAACATTTGCCCTCTGGATACACGAGGACGTGAGAGGTTTGCAGCAAATCTTGCCGGAGCGCCACTCTGGTCACACATGCCCTGAAACGGAAGGAGGACGCAAGATGGCGCAACTCAAGAACATTCTACTGGTCGATGACGACGACGACCTGCGCGAGGCGCTGGCCGAGCAGCTGATCATGACCGAGGATTTCGAGGTCTTCGAAGCCGAGAACGGCGCCGGAGCCATGGCGCGCGCCAAGGAGCAGATGTACGACCTGGTGATCCTTGACGTGGGCCTGCCCGACACCGACGGGCGCGAGCTGTGCCGACTGATGCGCAAGCAGGGCGTCAAGGCGCCGATCCTGATGCTCACCGGCCATGACAGCGACGCCGACACGATCCTGGGCCTCGATGCCGGTGCCAACGACTACGTCACCAAGCCGTTCAAGTTCCCCGTCCTGCTGGCCCGCATCCGCGCCCAGCTGCGCCAGCACGAACAGTCCGAGGACGCGGTGTTCAACCTTGGCCCCTACACGTTCAAGCCGTCGATGAAGATGCTCATCACCGAGGATGACAAGAAGATCCGGCTGACCGAAAAGGAAACGAACATCCTCAAGTTCCTCTACCGCAGCGCCGATGGCGTCGTCGCCCGCGACACGCTGCTGCACGAGGTCTGGGGCTACAACGCGGGTGTCACGACTCACACGCTGGAAACCCACATCTACCGCCTGCGTCAGAAGATCGAACCGGACCCGGCGAATGCCCGTCTTCTGGTGACGGAATCCGGCGGATATCGGCTTGTGTCCTAAGGTAGACCTTTTTTCGAACCTGGCGGGAACCTAAGTGAGGTCCACGGGTTTGATCCCGAACCCCGTTGCATGTGCGGGTCCCTCACATGCACCTCCCTGTTGGACTGGCCCGGGCATTGCCCGGGCCTTTTTTTGCGCCGGCCTCGGGACGCGGAGGCACGGACCGATTTTTCAAGTCTTCAGACGATCGAGAACCTCTTGGCAAAACCGATCCCGCGATTCGGCGTCATCCGAATGCGCGATCCAGGTCCCGTCCAGTTCCAGCGATCCGACCGGGACGATCTTGTCCGCGATCTCGGTCGGGGTCGTCGCATCAATGCGGCCTCCTGCCCAATCATGAAACGCCGATGAGTAGCGCACGGCCGCGCCGCCCGTCGACAGGTCGACTGTTCCCCCTTCCGCAAAAAACGTGAGACCGTCCCCCATCTCTTCCCCGATCAGTTCGAGCCGCGCTCCGAGGCGGTGCTTCAGGATGGCGACGAAGACGATCGCAGCCGAGAAGGTAAATTTATCCACCAACACGCCAACGCGGCGGCCCTCCGCGCCCTCCAGGATCGCGTCGATCAACGGCATGGTCCGGAGAAAATTGCCACCCGTGTTGCCGCGAACATCAATGACAAGGGGCGTGCAGGGGCGCGATCTTACGCGGCTTGCCGCTTCGGAGACCGCCGCCGAAAGGTCGGTTTCACCGGGATCAAAAAAGCTCGGAAGCACCAGGAGCAGGCCTCGGCTGCCAAACTCCCTGATCTCCAGAAAGGTCAAGGGAGACCAGGATGCGTCAGCTTTCCCATGCTCGTTGCGCGGATACAGAGCGGCGCCGCGAACCCTGTTTGCGGTATCGGGAACGATCTCACTGATCCGCCCGGCCTCATCGCGTATTTGGTATTCGATTGTGCCATTACCGGAAAACACGCCGAGGCGGATCAATGCGCTTGGCCAGACGAAAAGGATTGGTGCAATAACGCGCTTCCGTTGTCTAGTTCCCGCAAGGAATGTGTCTGCGGCGACTTCGATTTCGCTCACCGGGACGCCGTTGATGGATATCAGTTCGCTGCCAATCGCCGCGTCGAAAGCAGGCGGAGCGCTCAGCAGGCATACAGCGGTCCCGATGGTCACGAACCTGAGCGGCAGGACCGAAATGGCATTATTCGGGATCAGGCGGGTATGCCCGTTCCCCGGAAGGGCCAGAAATCGCATCAGGGAAAGCAGGAAGTCGTCCGTCGCGTTCGCGAGTGCATTCTGCCGGGCTTCGGCGATGTGACGATCCAGGACATCGCGCTCGATGGCTCGAAAGCTCGGGTCGGTCGGCAGGACCATTCGCTCTATCTTTTCCAGGTCGTCGATCAAGCTCATGAGACATGTGTAGAGATGCGAGATGTCCTGTCCAGAAACTGTGGCCCAGAGGGTCCGCGAAGCAGCCAATTCTTCATAGAAAAAGGGCCCGCATGATGCGGGCCCTTCTCGATCTACTGTGCGAGGGATTTACCCTTCCGCAGCTTCTTTCTGCTGCTCGGGCGACATCTCTTCGCCTGTCTCCTGATTCACGACCTTCATCGACAGGCGCACCTTGCCGCGATCGTCGAAGCCCAGCAGCTTGACCTTCACGTCCTGGCCTTCCTTCAGCACGTCCGAAGGATGGTTCAGGCGGCGGTTCTCGATCTGGCTGACGTGCACCAGGCCGTCGCGCTTGCCGAAGAAGTTCACGAAGGCGCCGAAATCGACGATCTTCACGACCTTGCCGTCGTAGATCATGCCCTCTTCGGGCTCGGCCACGATGGACCAGATCATGTCATAGGCCTTCTTGATCGAATCGCCGTTGGGCGAGGCGATCTTGATGATGCCCTCGTCGTTGATATCGACCTTGGCGCCCGACACTTCGACGATCTCGCGGATGACCTTGCCGCCCGACCCGATGACTTCGCGGATCTTGTCGGTGGGCACCTGCATCGTCTCGATGCGCGGCGCGTGGACCGAGAATTCGGCCGCACCCGTGATCGCCTTGTTCATCTCGCCCAGGATATGCATGCGGCCGGCCTTGGCCTGTGCCAGCGCCTTTTCCATGATCTCCTGCGTGATCCCGGCGACCTTGATGTCCATCTGCAGCGAGGTGATGCCGTTCTCGGTGCCAGCGACCTTGAAGTCCATGTCGCCGAGATGATCCTCGTCGCCCAGGATGTCGGTCAGCACCGCGTAGGAGCCGTCCTCTTCGAGGATCAGGCCCATGGCCACACCAGCCACCGCGGATTTCAGCGGCACACCCGCATCCATCATCGACAGCGACCCGCCGCAGACCGAAGCCATCGAGCTCGAGCCGTTGGATTCGGTGATCTCGGACACGACGCGGATGGTGTAGGGGAAATCGGTCGCCGCGGGCAGAACCGCCTGAAGCGCGCGCCAGGCCAGCTTGCCATGGCCGATCTCACGCCGTCCCGGAGGGCCGACGCGCCCGGCTTCACCGACCGAATACGGGGGGAAGTTGTAATGCAGCAGGAAGTTCGACTTGTAGGTGCCCTGAAGGGCGTCGATCATCTGCTCGTCGTCGCCGGTGCCCAGCGTCGTCACCACGAGGCCCTGCGTCTCACCACGGGTGAACAGCGCCGAGCCGTGGGTCCGCGGCAGGATGCCGGTTTCACAAACGATGTCGCGCACTTCGTCCAGCGCGCGCCCGTCGATGCGCTTGCCGGTCTTCACGACGTCGCCGCGCAGAACCGAAGCTTCGAGTTTTTTCAACGCAGCGCCAAGGTTTTCGTCCTCAAGCTGCTCTTCGCTCAGGCTGTTCTTGATCGCCTGCTTGGCCTCGGCCACAGCCGTCGTGCGCTCCTGCTTGTCGGTGATCGCATAGGCGGCGCGGATCTTGTCCTCGCCCGCAGCCTTGACCGCGTCGAACAGCGCCGAGTAATCGGCGGGCTGGAAGTCGAACGGCTCTTTCGCCGCTTCCTCGGCCAGCGACACGATCAGGTCGACAACCGGCTGGATCTGCTCGTGGGCGAATTTCACTGCACCGAGCATTTCCTCTTCGGTCAGCTCGTAGGCCTCGGATTCCACCATCATGACGGCGTCCTTGGTGCCCGCGACAACCAGGTCGAGCCGCTGCTCGGGGTTGTCCTTGAGCTTGTGCATGTCGTCGATTTCGGGGTTGAGGATGTATTCCCCATCCTCGTACCCGACGCGGCAGCCGGCAATCGGACCCATGAAGGGCGCGCCGGAAATGGTCAGCGCAGCGGAAGCGGCGATCATCGCCACCATGTCCGGGTCGTTCACGAGGTCATGCGACAGCACGGTGCACATCACCAGCACTTCGTTCTTGAAACCCGGCACGAACAGCGGGCGGATCGGACGGTCGATCAGGCGCGCTGTCAGCGTTTCCTTCTCGGTCGGACGCGCCTCGCGCTTGAAGAACCCGCCCGGCACCTTGCCGGCGGCGTAGTATTTTTCCTGGTAGTGCACGGTCAGCGGGAAAAAGTCCTGACCTTCCTTCGCCTTCTTGGCAAAGGTCACGTTGGCCATCACGGATGTCTCGCCCAGAGTGGCGATGACCGATCCGTCGGCCTGGCGGGCAACCTTGCCCGTTTCCAGTGTGAGCGTTTCCTCGCCCCACTGCATGGATTTCGTCGTAACGTTGAACATCTAGCGTATCCTGTAAGCGAGCACTCCCGGCCCTCCGGGTCTCGCGTTTAGCATGGCGGCCCCATTGCCGCCGACCCCTCTATCCTGTCATGCGCCGGGGTCAGGGCGTCACGTCTCAGATACGCGCGACATACAGGTCTTGCGCGTCAATTGCAAAGCGACGTTTGCGCATGCGCGGGAATAAGGCGCCAGGCGGTCGCCCGCCCCGTCGTTGACCCCCTGCCTGCGTAGCAAATCTGACACGCCGCAGTGCCGCATAGTGCGGCGCCGCAGCATTACACTGGAAAATGCCGGCACCCGGACCACATACAATCGTCGTTTGTAAGGGGTACACATGATGCGCAAAGCGGCAGATACGGTATCCTCGGCACGCCGTCCGGATCGGCGCGCCGTCGGCCTCAGCACCTTCCGGATCACGCTCATCGGTTTCGCGGCGGCGCTTGTCGGCGGCTTTCTGATCGAGCTCGGCGAATTCTCGGGTCTGTCCTCGGGGCAGGTCTTGCGCGACATCGCGGCATCATTCGATCTGCCGGTTCTGGCAGGGTCGGCAACGGTGTTGTCCGTGATGCTGCTGGCCATGACCGCCGCCATCGCAGCCTTCACGGCGCGGCTCGTCCCGTCCGGACGCAGCGTTCTGGTCGTGCTTGCCGTGCTGTCCTTTGTTCTGGCGCTGGACGACCAGTTCCTGTGGCACGAGAGGGGCTTGCCCCGCGCCACCGGACTGCCGGAAGAGGCGTTTCTGGCGGTCTATGCCTGCTGGGGCGGCCTTGTGGTGTTCATGGCCTGGAAAGCACACGGGCTGGCGCCGCTCACCGGCCTGATCCCGGCAATCTTCTTCGTCGCCCTGTCCGTGGTCGCCGACCTCGAACTGTTGGGCGATTCGTCATACGCGACAGAGGATCTGCTGAAAATCGCCGGTTTTGCCGCTTGGGCGGCATTCTGGATCTCATTCTGCGCAGAGCGGATCAGGACGTCAGATCTGCGCCTCTGACCCCGCCACGTCGGGACCGGTGCGCGGCCCGCACAACCGACCGGTACCGCAAAACGCAACAATGCCCGCCGCAGGGGACGGGCATTGCAAAAAACCGTTCGCGCCAAGGTTCGGCGCGGCGGCAACGGCAGCGGCTTAACGGCGGATGCCGAGGCGCTTGATGAGGTCCTGGTAACGGGCCTCGTCCTTTGCCTTGGTGTAGTCCAGCAGCTTGCGGCGCTGTGCGACCATCTTGAGAAGGCCACGGCGGCCGTGGTTGTCCTTCTTGTGGGTCTTGAAATGCTCGGTCAGGGTCGTGATCCGCGAGGTCAGGATGGCGACCTGCACCTCGGGCGATCCGGTATCGCCGTCCTTGGTGGCGAATTCCTTGATCAGGCGGTTCTTTTCTTCGGCAGTGATCGACATCGGGGTCTCCTTCAGGTGTTGAGGGTGATGGCGCAAGCCGGGATGTCGTCCAGCAGGGCCCATGGAGGTGTCCGCATCGGAGCAAACCTTCTGCGGATGCGGGCGTATAAGGCGATTGCAGCGCGATGAAAAGCGAAAACTTCGGGCGCGGCCGGCCGTTGGGCGATCAGCCGGCGGTCAGCCCGGCCATGGCGCTTGCGCCGATCAGAACGATCTGGTCCGGCGACGGCATGTCCAGCGTCGTGAGGACGGCCATCACCGTGCCACCGACAAGGATCTGCGTCACCTCCGGATCGTCCGGGTCGCTGCGCAGTTCGAGCTCGGGACCCTCGTCGGTGTCGCTGTCGTCGAAAACCACGAGCAACTGATCCTCGGCCGCGTCGAAATCCATCAGCCGTGCCGCCTCTGCCTCGGGGGCGAACCAGTCGCCAAGCACGAAGCTGTCGGCACCGTTTCCGCCGGTGGCGATGTCGCCCTGCCCGATCACCAGCGTATCGTCGCCGTCTCCGCCGTTCAGGTAATCGCTCTCATCCGCGTCCAGACCGGTTTCGGCATTGCGCAGGATACCGATCACCGTGTCGTCGTCCCAGCCGCCGAACATCGTGTCGGTTCCGGCCCCGCCCCTGAGCGTATCGGCGCCCTCGCGCCCCATCAGACCGTCGTCGCCCGATCCACCCGACAACGCGTCGTCGCCGAGGCCACCATAGAGCGTATCCTGCCCGTCATCGCCGTCCAGCGTATCGGCGCCGTCGTGCCCGTAAAGATCGTCGTCGCCTACGTTCCCGTAAATCAGGTCGCCGCCAGCCTCGCCGTGCAGCGTGTCGTTGGCCGCACCGCCATGAACCGTGTCCGTGCCCGCGCCGCCGACCAGTTCGTCGTCACCCGCGTCCCCCCACAGTTCATCGTCGCCCGCGCCACCGCCCAGGAGGTCGGTCGCACCCGTGCCGAAGAGCATGCCACCCTCCGGACCCGTCTCTGCGATCAGGCCGCTTGCCGGGAAGTCGGCGGCGACGTTCGCCACGGCTTCGGGACTGAGCCCCGGATCGGGCAGGGTCGCGCCCTCGGCCACGGACGAATCCGGCGCGGCGTCGGCCTGTTCGTCGTCCTCGGCGTCGCGGGCCATCAAGTCGGGCGTGCTGACGACCGCGACCGATCCCAGCACCATCATACCCATCAAACCCGCCAGCCACAGCATGGACTCAACCCTCAAAAACGTGGCGAGTGTCGGTCAAGCCGTCGCCCCGATCAACGTCATTCGCTGTTCAGGGTTAACGGTTTGCCATCGTCCCCGGCGCGTAGCGCCCGGTCCATCGCTGCGGCAACACCGCGTAAGAGACGTAGAGCGGATGGCGCGGATGGCCCGCCTTGGTGAGGCCCAGGTGCCAGAGCTCAGCATCGCGGGCGGCAAAGCGTTCCGCGGCCCCGTCCAGGGCGCCGTGCACCCCCCAGGCGGCGATGGTGCGCCCGGCGCGCGCCAGAAGCTCAGCCAGCAGCGCGTCGTTCTCGGGACCGACCGGGTCGCTTGCCGCGCGCAGGTCGGCGGGCCGGGTGGCGCGCCAGGCAAAGAGGTTGCCGATCAGCAGCCCGCCATGCCCCATGGCCCGGGCCCGCCGTTCGCAGCGTTCGATGGTCGGATCGTTCGCCGTCTCGGTCGCGGTGGACGGGTTCAGCATGACGAAGAGCACCGGCGGCGCGGCGCTCCATTGCCGCTCGAGCACATAGCGGTACCTTTCGCAGGGGCTGTAGACCGCGAGCGAACGGGTCTCCCCGTCGACGTGCCGCCGTTCGATCATGCCTGCTTGAACACGCGGCTCGGGTGCAGCTCGCCCGCCTTGTACTGGCCCACGGCAACCGCGCGGCCCTGATAGGATGCCCAGCATTCGTCGCCGTATTCCACGTCCGACGCGATGACCATGCCGGGATTGCCGTTGCGCAGCCGGGCCGCGGCCTCTGCCGTGCAGGTCAGTTCCGGCAGATCGGCCAGCCCCTCTTCGAGCGGGCGCAGGAAGGCGTCGATTTCGGGGGTCTGGCCCAGTTCGTCCAGCTGCTCCAGCGTCACGCCCTCGTCGGCCTCGAACGGGCCGGACCAGATGCGCCGCAGCTCGCGCACGTGGCCGTGGCACCCCAGCGCATGGCCGAGGTCGCGGGCGATGCTGCGGACATAGCCGCCCTTGCCGCAGATCATCTCGAGCGTGACGTGGTCGGCGTCGGGGCGGTCCACCAGCACCAGTTCCTCCACGAACAGCGGCCGGGCCGCGATCTCCATCGCCTCGCCGTCGCGGGCGCGCTTGTAGGCGCGTTCGCCGTCGATCTTCACGGCCGAGAATTGCGGTGGCACCTGCTGGATATCGCCGACGAACCGGTGCAACGCCTCCTTGATCTCGTCATCCTCGGGGCGCAGGTCGGAGCGGGCGATGACCTCGCCCTCGGTGTCGTCGGTGTTGGTCGCCTCGCCCAGCCGCACGGTAAAACGGTAGGCCTTCATCGCGTCGGTGACATAGGGCACGGTCTTGGTGGCCTCGCCCAGCGCGATGGCCAGCACACCGGTCGCCTCGGGGTCCAGCGTACCCGCGTGCCCTGCCTTCTGCGCATCGAGCGCCCAGCGCACCTTGCCCACCACCTGGGTCGAGGAAATGCCCGCCGGCTTGTCCACCACCAGCCAGCCGGAAATATCGCGCCCCTTGCGCTTGCGTGCCATGATCGGACCTCTCGATGCCTCGGTAAGGCACGCGGGGTAGCGCGCGGCGCCGGGGCTGTCAATCGGCGGGCTGCAGGCGCCGCGCCGGGCCGCTTACGCCCGGCAGCTTCAGGTCCAACAGGCCCACCGCCTGGCAGAGCACCAGCGCGCCCCAGACCGCGGCGAGGTTGGCAATCGCCGCCGCCGCGAGGATGCCCGGGTAGCCCATCAGCATCACCCCGACCCAGGCGAGCGGCACGTAGACCAGCGCGATGCGCGCCGCGCTCAGCCCCATCGACCAAAGTGCGCGGTCCCGCGCGTTCATCGCCGCGTTGGCGGTGATCAGGATGCCGTAACCGAAGAAGCTGACCGAGACGACGCGCAGGTACTGCGCCGCAAGCTCCGCCGCCGCCTGCCCGTCCGCCACCAGTTGCGCCAGCGGATCGGCAAAGGCCCAGAGCACCCCGCACAGCGCTGCACCGTACCCCGCGCAAAGCCAGAAGGTCAGCCGCACCGTCGCCTGCGCACGCTCGGGCGTCTCCGCGCCCCAAGCCTGACCCACAACCGGCCCGATCCCCGCCGACAGCGCCAGCATAGGTACGAAAACCAGCGACTGCACCCGCGTCGCGGCGCCGAAGCCCGCGACCGCGGTGTCGCCCACCACGGCCACCGCCGAGGTCACCAGCGCCATGCCCGCCGGGTTGATCGCGTTGGAGAGCGCCGCCGGGCCGCCCACATGGACGATCTTCCGCAGCGATCCGCCAAAGCCTTTCAGCGCGCCGAGGTTCAGGCACAGCCGGCCCGACCAGAACGCAAACATCGCCAGCCCCGCGAACCCGACGGTCCGCGCCAGCATCGTCGCCAGCCCGGCACCGTCGATGCCCATCTCCGGCACCGGCCCCAGCCGAAGATGAACAGCGGATCGAGCGCGATGTTCAGCACAGATTGCAGCAGCATCACCGTCGCCGCGATCTGGCTTTCGCCGCCTGCCCGGTAGACCGCGTTCAGCGCCATGCCCGCCACCATCGGCGGAAAACTCAGGCACCAATAGGGCACGTAGGCCAGAACCGCGTCGAGAACCGCGTCCCTGGCCCCCATCAGGCCGAAAAGCACCGGCGCCGTCAGCCAGAACAGCAGCGCCGTGGTCACCGCCAGAACGCTTGCGATCAGCAGCGAATGCAGCGCCAGCCGCGCGCTGGTGCTGTCGTCGCCACCGGTGCGGCCCAACGCCTGGCTCACCACCGCGCTGGTCCCGGCCCCAAGGCCGATCGACAGCGAGGTGAGCGCCACGATCACCGGGTAGATGAAGCCGATGGCAGTGAGCTCGGTTTCCCCGGCCCGCGCGAGGAACCAGGCATCGGCAAGGCCCACCGTCAGCACGCCGAGGATGCCGATGGTCATCGGTGCGCTGGTCCGGGCCAGCGCCCGCCAGACCGGCAGGCGATTAAGATCGAGTTTTGCGCTCACGGGCATCCTTTCCGATCAGCCGGGCAGCAAAAATGCCGGAAGAAATCCCCCGGCATCCATGCAATGCAGTTAACGGAATACGGAAATGGGGCACGACCGCGAAAAGGCCAGCCCGGACCGGTCTCAGTCCTCGATGCGGCGTGCCTCGTCGACCAGCATCACCGGAATGCCCTCGCGGATCGGGTAGGCCAGCTGCGCGCGCGGGCTGATCAGTTCCTGCCGTTCGGCATCGTAATCGAGCCGCGTCTGGGTCTGCGGGCAGATCAGCGCCTCGAGCATGCGGCGGTCGAAGGTGGGGGTGTCGGTCATTGCATCATACCTTCTTCGGACCCGCCGCGCAGCGCGTATTCGATCAGCGTGACCAATGTCTCGCGCCGGGTGCTGAGCGAGGGTGCTTCGAGCAGGGCCTGCTTGTCCTCGGGATCGAAGTCCAGCAGCATCGACAGCGAGTTGATGAGCAGCTCGTCGTCGGCCTCTTTCAGCGTGTCCCAGTCCGCCGACAGCTCGCGCGCGTGGAAATAGCGGTCGAGCAAGGCAAGGAACCGTTCGCGGTGAAAGCCGTGGTCCTCTTCGGCGGCGGCCTTGCGATCCGCTTCGAACCCGGACCAGCTGACCTCGCAGCGGCGATAGGGCGTGAACCCCTCGACCTCCTGGCTGACACGGAACCGCGACATGCCGGTGAGGGTGATCATGTAGCGTCCGTCCTCGGTCTCCGACACCTGGGTCACGCGGCCGGCACAGCCGATGCGGTGCAGCCCGGCCTTGTCCCGGCCCGGCACCGCGTTCGGCTGCAGCATCCCGATCAGGCGGGTGTCGGTCTTCAGCGCGTCGTCGAGCATCTGCAGGTAGCGCGGCTCGAACAGGTGCAGCGGAAGCCGCGACCGGGGCAACAAAAGCGCGCCCGGCAGCGGAAAGACCGGAATCACGTCCGGGAGGTCTGTCATGTATTTCATGACTGCTTAGCTAGCCCGGTCTTCGGGTCAGACAAACAGCATCGAACTCAATTTGCGACGTCCCTTGAGAACGATCGGATCGTTCGGCTTGAGTGCGTCGAAAATGGTGAAAAGCTGGGTCTTTGCGGCCCCTTCGTTCCACTCGCGGTCGCGGCGAAACAACTCCAGCAGGTGATCGACGGCGGCAGCGTTGTCGCCCTTGGCGGCAAGCGCCAAGGCGAGGTCGTACCGCGCCTGGTGATTGTCGGGATCGGCCTCGACCGCGGCGGTCAGCTCGGCCACCGGGCCGGCATTCTCGGCCTGCCGCGCCAGTTGCAGCTGTGCATGCGCGGCCTCGAGCTCGGGCGCCTTCGAGATCTCGACCGGGGCGCCGTTGAGGATCGCCTCGGCCTGGTCGATCTCGCCCATCGCCAGGTGCGCGCGGACCATGCCGCCATAAGCCGCGGCGTTCTTGTCGTCCTCGCCCAGGATCGCGGCGAAGATCTGCGCCGCATCGGCGGCCGCCCCCTGTTCGAGCATTTCCTCGGCCGCGGCCAGCGCCTCGTCCAGACCGCCGCCCTCTTCGGCGCCGCCGCCGCCCGCCTGGGCGATCAGCCGGTCGACGAAGGCCTTGATCTCGGATTGCGGCACCGCGCCCTGGAAGCCGTCCACCGGCTGGCCTTGCCAGAAGGCATAGACCGTGGGGATCGACTGGATCCGCAGCTGCGCCGCGATCTGCTGGGCTTCGTCGACGTTAACCTTGGCCATGCGGACCTTGCCGTCGGCGGCGTTGACCGCGTCCTCGAGCATCGGGCCCAAGGTCTTGCACGGCCCGCACCAGGGCGCCCAGAAATCGACGATGACCGGGACCTCACGGCTGGCCTCCACGACCTCGGCCATGAAGTCCATTTCGCGCACGTCCTTGACGTGTCCCCCTGCCGGAGCCTTGGTTCCTGCGCCCAGTTCGATCATGGTCTATCCCCTTCTGCCGCCGTGGCTGTTGCCCGGTTAGATGGCGCAAGGCACCCCGCGTTGCAAGGGGGGCGCCTGTGCCCGCGGCCTGCACAGGGTGGGTTTTCAACCCACCTGCCGCTCAGAGATCGAAGGTCGCGAAGACCGGCGCATGGTCGCTGGGTTGCTCCCAGCCGCGCACGTCGCGCAGGATCCGGCTGCCCGAGGCCGCGCTGGAAATGTCCGGCGTGGCCCAGATGTGGTCGAGCCTGCGGCCCTTGTCCGCCGCGTCCCAGTCCGGGCTGCGGTACGACCACCAGGAATAAAGATTACCCTCGGGAATGTCCTTGCGGGTCACATCGACCCAGCGCCCGGCGTCCTGCGCCGCCCCCAGATGGTCGACCTCGATGGGGGTGTGTGACACGATCTTGAGCAGCTGCTTGTGGTTCCAGACGTCATCCTCGCGCGGGGCGATGTTGAGATCGCCGACGAGGATGGCGTTTTCGGGACGGCTGTCGCGGAACCAGTCGCGCATCTCGGTCAGGTAGTCGAGCTTCTGGCCGAACCTGTCGTTGACCGGCAGGTCGGGCTTGTCGCGGCCAGCCGGCACATAGAAATTGTGGATCACCGTGCCGTTCTCCAGCCGGGCCGCCACGTGGCGGGCATGCCCCAGGCCCGCGAAGTCCATTTCGCCCAGGTCCTCCAGCGGCAGTTTCGAGAGGATGGCCACGCCGTTGTAGCCCTTCTGCCCGCGCGCCACGCAATGGGTGTAGCCAAGCTCTGCGAATTGCGCCAAGGGCATCTTGTCGACCGGGCTCTTGCATTCCTGCAGGCACAGGATGTCCGGGGCCTGCTCGGTCATCAGCCGTTCGACGAGGCCCGCGCGCAGGCGCACCGAGTTGATGTTCCAGGTGGCAAGGGTAAAGGACATGCGGCCTCTCTTTCCGTTGATCAGTTGCGCGGCGCCAGCGTCTCCAGCGCTTCGCTCAGCGCCCGGACAAAGCCCGCCTCGTCCTCTATCTGCGGGATATGGCCGACATCCTCAAGCACCACGAGCCGCGCCTCGGGGTGCAGAGCAGCCAGTTCCTTGCCCTGCGCCAGCGGCGTCACCGTGTCCCGATCACCCCAGAGGTAGATCACCGGCACCTCGAGCGCCGTGTAGGATTCTGCGCGGGTGCTGAGCGCGTCGACGGGCGGCACCATCAGGAACGGCAGCCACTCGGCAAACGCCTCGGTGCTGCCCTGCCGCACCATCGGACGTTGCAGCACCTCGATCACCGCGTCGGTGGCGGCGGCGTCGCGGTGAAGGAGCGGCTTCAGCAGGGTGCGGGTCAGCAGCGGGTTGGTCGCGGTCAGCGCCGTCACCGCTTCGCGCAGCATCCTCGGACGCAGCCAGACCGGCAGGCTGGCGGGGTCTTCGTGGCTGCCGAGCCCCAGCGCGCCGTCCACGACCACGATCCCGGCAAAGCGTTCGGGCGCGCGCATCACCGCTTCCACCGCCGGACCGGCGCCATAGGAATGGGCGACCACCAGCGGCGCGACCTCGAGCGCGTCCACCAGTGCGACGATCCGTTCCGCCTGCCGCACCCGGCCATAGGCGCCTGCGGGATCGCGGGCGGAAAACCCGAAGGGCGGCAGATCGAACCCGATGGCGCGGTAGCCTTCCGCGCCGATCCGTTCGAGCACCGGACGCCAGAGACCGGACCACGCGCCCGTGCCGTGTGCAAAGAGAACCGGTTGCCCGTCCTCGGGCCCGGCGGACTGCACGAAGATGCCCCCTGTCGACGTCTCCACCAGTTGCCCCTCGGGCGGCAACACGGCCTGAAGCGCCTGGTCCTCGCGCGTCAGCGCGGCGATTCGGAACCCGGCCACCAAGACGAGAGCCAAAACGAATAGGGCCCCTACGACCCGCGCAATCCAAACCATCGGACGACCTTCTACCAATACCTGCCGCAGCGGGGTTTAGATGATTTCGTCCTCGTCGAACAGCGGTGCGGCTTCAAGATGTTCTCCCATTCCCTGCGCCGCGGCCTCGGCATGGGCGATGCGGCGCGGCACGGCGATGTGAAAGAGCGCGTCGCCCTCGTTCACCACCGGCAGGTTGGTACGCCCGACGATGATCCCGGTCTCGGTCGCCTGAACCTCGGCATCGACAGTGCCGAACGGGTCCGAGATCACGCCCAGCACGGCACCCTTCTCGACGAAATCGCCGCTGGCCTTGAGCGTGCGCAGCAGCCCGCCCGACGGCGCGCGGGTCCAGCCCGAGCGTTCGCAGAAGACCGGAGCGCCCCTTGCCCGCGGCACGCCCTTGGCGCCGATCATGCCCAAGTGCGCCATCACCCGCAGGATGCCCGCCAGCCCCGCCCGCGCGGCGAACTCGTCGAAGCGCAGCCCCTCTCCCGCCTCGTAGAGCAGAAGGTCGACGCCGGCGGCACTGGCCGCTTCGCGCAGCGACCCGTCGCGCACCTTGGACATCAGCGTCACGGGGGCGGCAAAGGCATCGCCCAGCGCGCGCAGCCGCTCGTTGCCGGGGGTCAGGCGGATCTGCGGCAGGTTGGTGCGGCCCTGCGCGGCGGAATGCAGGTCGATGCCGACATCGCAGCGTTCGACGATCTCGGTGCGGAAGAGATGCGCCAGCCGACCCGCCAGCGACCCTTCGGAATGGCCGGGAAAGCAGCGGTTGAGGTCGCGCCGGTCCGGCAGGTAGCGTGACTGGTTGAGAAATCCGAAGGCGTTGACGATCGGCACCGCGATCAGCGTGCCCGACAGCCGCTGCACCGGTGCGGCGCGCAGCAGGCGGCGCACGATCTCGACGCCGATCACCTCGTCGCCGTGGATCATCGCCGAGACGAACATCACCGGGCCGGGGCGCTTGCCATGCACCACTTCGGCCGACAGCGTCACCGGCGTGTGGTCCGACAAGACGGACACCGGCAAGTCGATGCAACGGCGGGTTCCGGGCGGGATCGACTGGCCGCCGAGGACAAAGGGCTGTTGCATCGTGGTGTCTCCGGTCCTGGTCTCGGATCGGAGTGAATCCGAAGGCTGCCGGCTTGGCAAGGGTGGGCGCCTATTCCCGCGGGGCCGCGTAAAGCTGCCCGCGTTCCGCTACGGCGACCAGGCCCAGCGACAGCAGCCCCAGTACCGTGAAGCCGGTGAACATCGGCACGATCGAGCCGTTGAAGAACCAGCCCGCCAACGCCCCCAGGAGACCGCCGCCCAACGTCTGCACCGTGCCCAGAACCGCCGAGGCGGTGCCCGCCACGTGGCCCAGCGGGTCCATGGCCAGCGCGTTGAAATTCGTCGGGATGAAGCCGAAGAAGCAGAACTGCGGGATCAGCAGCGCGATGAACAGCCAGAACGGCGTCGCCCCGCCGTAGGCCACCGCAAGCGCCAGATGCACCGCGCCCAGCAGCACGAAGCCCGTCAACGCCCCGTGACTCAGCCGACGGGTGCCGAAGCGGGCGACCAGCCGCGAATTGGCAAAGCTCGAGACGGCCATGAAACAGGCCACGAGCGAGAAATAGAGCGTGAAGGCCGGACCGATCTCGTAGACTTGCGTGTAGACCTGCTCGGCCTGTGCCACGAAGGAGAACAGCACGCCGAAGAAGGCGCCGGTCGCAAGAGTGTAGCCAAAGGCGAGGCGGTTGGTGAAAATCACCTTGAGCGCCTCCCACACCCGGCGGCCGGTCAGCTCGCGCCGGTCGGCGGGATTCAGGGTTTCCGGCAGGCGCAGGAAGGCCCACACCGTGGCCAGCACACCGATCAGGC
>Ga0114905_1000319_pt1 | contig 32320 bp, 38 predicted proteins | sample MalvireepMed_b05_FD_83499 | JGI IMG/M metagenome (GOLD analysis project Ga0114905, IMG submission 83499) | Marine viral communities from the Global Malaspina Expedition - Malaspina viral metaG DeepMed_b05 | ecosystem: Environmental > Aquatic > Marine > Oceanic | place: Mediterranean Sea...
ATCCAGGCCAATAGTGCCAGCGTCCAAGGCTTTAGCTAACCCATCCTGACCGGTGGCCTCGGCCCATTCTGCGGTGGCATCGGTAATATCAGCTAAGGCACTCACATATTGAGCCTTATTTTCTATGACGTTTTGCATCTCCGAGGCAACTAAGCCACCTACAAAGCCAGTCCCACCAGTAACCGCGCCGGCCGTGGTGGCATCAACCAAGCTCGACATGGTATCGCCGCTAACGGGAGAAACAAGTGTTTCTTGCCGAGCCATTCTCTTGACAACTGCTTGACGATCCTTTTCGTATTGCACCTCACGGTCAATTAGCCATTGGAACCAACTGTTCCAAAACATTTTATCCTCAGCTTCTTGGTTGGCCAATCTTTCCGCTCGGCGATCATCATTTATTTCCCTAGCCGCCAACGACATTTGATGCTGTTGCTCGATACTGGCTTGGATGATTTTAATTTCGGTTTCGTGCTGTTCCTTTTTAATGCGCTTGATTTCAGCTGCCGTCTTTTCAGCTTCAGCTACCCTTTCTTCTTCCACCTCTTTTGCTAATTTGACATCCAACTTCCGCAACATTTCTTGTTGCGCTCTGAGGTCAGCTTCACCTTGCATCTGACGAGCTTTAGCTTCTTCCCTAGCTTTGGTGGCATCCTCAATAGCCTTCTTTGCCTTCAAGGCTTGCTCGGCTTCACTTAGGCCACCTTTGGTCGGTGCAGGTGGTGGTGTGACTGCTGGCAACTGGCTGGCATCTTTAGCCAACCGAATAAAATCGGTCAAGACATCTTTGCTCAAATTGAGATTCTTGGCTAGGATTCCAAGTTGCAGATTCCAGGCTTCGGCTTGCCTTTCGTTTTGTAAATCCCCGAAAGTGGAAATCAGTTGCTCAAAACTAGCCGCATCAGCATCACCACTGACCCGGATCAAATTCTCCAACTGCATACTCAGGCCAGCCAAGCTATCTTTGGCCGCTTTGATGTCAGCTTCTTCACTACCGATCATCCCACTCAAGAAATCGCCTACTGTTTTCCCTTTATTCTCATCTTTTCTTAATTCTCTCAGGGCTAAGGTGCTTCGTTGCGCTGAAGTTTGCCCGGCATCCATCTGCGCCTTAAACAGTGCCATAGCATCAACGCTCTTTTCTAATTGTGCAAAGGTGAGGCCGCCTAATAAAGCTACCCCTCCTTCACCGGGTTTGGCCGCCTTAAAAGCCTTGATCGTTTTTTGGTAAGCGTCGATCTTTTCTTCAGATCGTGTGATCTCTAAGGCTTGCATCCTTAATGCGCGGGTGGATTTCTTCAATTCCTTAGAAAACTCGTTCCTGACCAACCGTTTTTGTAGTTCTAACCGACGAGCTAAGGCGGCATTAGCTCCCTCAATGGAACCGCCCTCATCACCCCACAACCCTATCAGGCCGGGCAGTTGTTCCTTCAAGGATTTGACCACTTTCAGCAACTCATCGTGTAACCGTTCGGCTTCTTCGGTATCAAGGTTGGCATCAGCTAAAGCAGTTTGGATCTCACCATACCGAGTGATCAAGGTTTCCGTTTCGGTGTTCTGAGCCTTGAAGCTGGTGGTCATGGCTTCGATACGATTACCCACCGCCTCCAGCCGTTCATTGGCTGGCATCAGCATCTCGTTCAATTGGGATATTTTGTCAGTCCAATCGGTGGTCAACCTCGTCACTTCCGGCAAAGCCATATTGCCGATAGTGGTCTTCAATTGGTTGAGGGTATCACCGAAATTCTCAAAAGCGTTGCTGGCGGTTTGGGCTACTGGTGGAATCGTCAATAGTGATTTATTAACACCAGACACAAAATCATCTACCGTTATGCCCATTGCTTCGATGTCTTTGGGAATAGCGGTGCCGAAGGCATCCTTCATTACCTGACGGATTTGTGGTACCCGTTCGGCGATCTGATTAATCTCCTCGGCTGATAGCTTCCCTTTAGCCGCCATCTGGCTGAGAGCCAGAATCACTCCGTCTAATTCGGCTTTCCCTTTACCCACCGAGGCTAAAGCGTTACCGAAGGCCCGTAACGATTCTTCAGCTTGGCCAGCCGAGAAGCCAGCTGCTTGCAGGTTGGTTGAACCCTCCACCGCTTCCGGGAAACCAAGACCCGGCAGTTTAGCCACTTCCCGTAACCGTTTAAGTTGCCGATCAGCTTCCGCCGCACTACCGGTGACCGAAGTTAGGCCCACCCGGAACCGTTCGATTTGGGCGGCTGAGTCGATGAACTGTCTGCCGAAATTGAACAAGGCTTTACCGGTGCGAGTAATCATCTCACCGGCTTGGTTGATATTACCTAGTTGCTGGAAAGTTCGGTCCAACCGGCTCATTACTGATTCGGCTTTCTTGGCACCTCGTTGCAGACCTTTAGTATCTAGGTTAAGATCAAATTCGATGTTGCCAAGATTGGTGGTGTCGGCCATTATATTTTCCCTCGACGGAAGTTTTCCGGTGCTTTGCGGGACATCTCTTGATGCTTAGTTCTAACTTCGTCGATTTTTCGTTCTTGTTCTTCCAAATCCAAAATATGCAAATAGAGGAGCAGTTTCAAATACGGCATTTTGCGGTAAATTGTGCCGGGTGGTATATGCAACCCTCTGGCCATATTCAGTTCCAAGCTAGCATATCCCATCCAGGGCGGGATCAGGCTGGTTTGCTTAGGTTGAGGATCTGAAAGATTTGTATGAAAAAAGGGGTTGAACCCTTTACCAGGGTGTCGATGACTTCGGCTGGATTAAGCAGTTTAATCACCTCCATCTCCACCTCTAACTTGGACGGGTCAGGATCGGGAAACGGATCCAAAGCTATTTGTAAAACCTTGTAAATCCGGTCCCGCAGATCTTGTTTACCCAATAGGCGCAAGATGAAACGAGGAATAGCCGTTTCAGCCATCAAATCCTCGTCACCTTGCACCGATTCTAATAGAGCTTGTACCTCGGTCGAGATTAGCTCCAGTTTATAAAATGAGGGATAATGCAAACTGAGTTCGATCTTCTCCACCTCTCCGTTTCCGTCACGGCGATGGACGGTGAAAACCTCGGGAATATCAGCCATAACCTTACGCAGTTCTTCGGCTTGATCGCCGACACCGTCTTCTTTAAGGTTCTTGACCTGATTCTCAAGTTCTTCCACCTTGACTGTTAGGAAATCGAGTCGATCTTCACTCATAGATTAAACACCGTCGTAAGCGTGACCAAAGCCCCATTCACCGCCAGAATAAACGGCGAGACACATGAAAGTGACTGGAATCAATAACTCAGAATCCTTGCTATAAGTTAATTCCGCATCCAGTACTGGTACTGCTGACGAAAACGTCCAGGTGCCTAAATTGGTGGCACTGGTTTGCCCGATGAACTTGATCGCCGTGGTGTTGTCATCCGCTGGTTCGGCTGTTAGTGAAATGCTGCTAGTGGCTGTTGGGACGCCAACACCATCATTCCCTCGCAACATCAAGTTCAGGTTAGACAAGGTTGATTCCAACAAACTGGTGGTCACCGTCAATTCCGTTCTAGTACGGACGGACTTGATAAATCCCAAAGAATCTTGTGATTCTATGTTCAACCTATCCTCACTAAAATTGATGGACAGGCCATCACGAAACCCTCCCAAAGACGTAAAGGCGGCGGCTCCTCCCCCAACGGGTTTCATAAATGCTTGCAAATCACCCGCCCCAATTAGAACATCACCAATGGTTGTAGCCATAATTATTCTCCTTTATTCTGAAGCTGGTGGAGACCATGAAGATTCTGCCACCGCTTGATCGTCGATTTTGTTATAAGCCGTCACCTTGACAGCTACGGTTATGGTTGGTTCAGCTATTTCTACTGCATAATCCGGCAAGCCGGTGGTGATTGTTTCTTGGAAATCAACCCGGACAGTATTATCAACTTCGTTGCCATCCTCATCGGTGGTGGTACTAGGATCTCCACTACCGGTAATAGAAACCACTAATCGAGTTGTAGCCGAATCAGCTACCCCCGAAACTTTCAGTTTGCCATCACTGGCTTGAACCGTTAAAGTCGGTGCGCCTGGTGCCGTCGGTTGATTAACCTTGCCACCTTCCAGATCCTTGACCGATTCTTGGATTGCCTTATTGTGATCGTCAATCTCTTTTTGGCGGTCGTAATCGACAAAAGCCGACTTCCCCCGCACAAACATCTGAACCTCTAAATCCTCTTGCCGCTCGGCATCTGTAGCCCCACTGACGGAATAATGCCCCGACACATCAACGACGGCCTTATCAGACGACCTGATAACACCTCCATTGACCTGGGGATATTGAATTGCGCCTATGTCCAATTCTAGGTGTGACATTTAACCTCCCATGTTATGTTTGTTAGGTTATTTCTCTATTCTCAAAAGTTTTTGGCTAGAAAAATATTTCCTATAATAAAAATATATTATTCATTAGAAAGTTTGCAAAATTGATAAACAAACCTAACAAACACAACTTTCACAGACTAATATAAGACCGAAATCTAACTGTTAAGTAATGAACATCGGCTTCCAAGGCATCCCATAATGGGCCTATAGTGCCGAGAAAAAATTGCGATTTGCAAACGGTGGTGCCTTGCGTCCACCTCTCCACATTAGCCGCGGTCAGGATCTGGCTTTCTATTGAAGACAGGGTTGCCACATCAGCCGAACCGTTGTCCTCCGAAGCCACGAACACATTAAACCAGCCGTCATAATTCTGGATAGTGGAATCCATGCCCACATCGTTCAAACTAGCCACCACATTGACGGAGGGGTAGCTGATGCCGTCCGGTCGTTTCGGCCCTTTAGTGATCCCACCGTTGAGCAATGAAGTCACGCCAGAGACGTTGACCAAAGTTGCTAACCCGATCAAATAAGCGTCAGTTGTTACAGCACCCATTACACCTCCTTACAACTTGAATTCCCGCATAGCTTTTTTGGCTTCGGCTTTAGTGGGTTTGACCAAGACTCGATAACCGTCACGGAAATGGACGTGAACGGCATAATCCATAACGGCAAATATCTTGGCATACGGTCCGGCCGAACCCTCAAATAACCTATGCTCGATACTGGCCCTCAAATTACCGCTTCGATCTATCCAAGCACCGGGCCGATTACCATCGCGACTATTATTGACACTTTGCCGACCCAAATAATCCAAGAAAGCCTCGCCTTTAGTCTCGATCTTGTCGATTACCCGATCCAACTGACGGGCTACGAACTTCTCCACATTCTGCTTGGCTTGCAACATTACAAGAACCTAACTATCGCCCCATGTTTTCCTGCCATCACCAACTACAAAAGCATCCTTCGTCGTCAATCCCATCAAATACCAACTGCTGACCATCACCCTCTAACGACCTTAAACTTCGGCCACGATTGAGTATGGTATGATTGCCCACAACCTTCTGCATCCCCTCCTCCCACTCCACCATCCACTGAAACCGATCAGGATCTGTTTGCTGTAACTTTCTCCAAGCGTACGCACCCTGACGGAAACAACTGCCACCACAATTGTTGTGCGAAAACCCACGCCGATACATCAACGGAATCTCAATCCCCCAGCCATCGACCAATTTCATATAATCACGCTTCATCAACCGAGGCTCCCACAATAACGGAAAGTCCACCTCGGCTCCCATCTTGATATACCGCTGACGTGGCCCATCCAAACGATGCGACTCCGTCCAGTCCAAGCCCAAATAAACCACACACGGCAGACGATCTTTGATATGCTTAACAAAAGGCTGGATCTTCAACTTGCGAGTACAGGAAAGGAACCGATTTGAACCAATTATCCCCTCCTCCTCAAATACCTCTGGTGGCGTTCGCCCGTCCTTATGCCTTGTTATCTCCCGATCCCACCTCGCCTCCAAATCATCTAGGAACCGATACAGATCATCGTCCTCCCAAGAGGTATCCGCAAACCATAACTCCACATCATCACCATAACGGCCTATCACCCTGTCTGCCGCTACCGCACTGGCTATGCCACCACTCAAACTGACAATATGACTCGCCGACATCAAAACAACTCCATTAACCTTGGCGGGAGAATGAACGATATTTGCCTTGTTTACGTTGTTTACGACGCGGTTTCGGTTTCCGGCCTGGACGTTTTTTGATTTTATAATTGCATTTGAGAGGCATTATATTCGCTCCTGTAAAGAGGTTTCCATGTGGCTAGTCCAGTCCTCAATTCCCAGCACATCAAAGGTAGTTGAACCCAAGACCACCACCACGCCACCTGACGGATAGGCCGACAAAACATTAGCGTACCTTTGGCTGTACATAGTGTGAGTCGATCTGTAGGCAGAACCTGTCGCGTTGTCCGACACAGAAGCCACCGTCGGTTGCAAATCCACCTGAGCATCGGCCTGTAAAGCTGTCGGACTGCCCGTCACATAATTGAAGCTGGCATCCTGAGTAGCCGTTTCCTGTTGAATGGTGACGGTCGAAATATCAGTGGTATTAATGAACATATTCATTTAGGGCTTGTCACCTTGCCTTCAGGCTGGCCAATAACCGCCATAACAGCCGTTGTATCGGTTTCGTATCGGCCGATCTATAGTCTTACACTCTTTTTGAGGAACGGGCGGCTTAGATCGAGTTTTTGCCGATTCCTTCATTTGGCCGACACCTGACAAACCGCCCTCATCTGATCGCCCATCCGCATCATGTCACCAACTTCTTCCCGTTCCAACAACGACCAGCGACGTTGAAGTTCGGCGTTTTGGCTCAACATCTCTCGCCATTTCTGGTCCGAGATTTGGCCGGACAGGTAACAAACGATGCGCATACTATTAAAATCTTTCATGCTCGATAAAGTTTGGGCACCCGTTTATTCAGGCCCATCCCCCGCCGATAATATTGTTCCATTTTGTCTTTCCAAGCATAACTCTCGCTGACGCTCCCTCGGCTGTTGCTATCCAAGGGCAAACGGCCAAAGTCGGGTGTCCAGCTCAGGAGATCGCCAGCGGCCCTCCAAACGTTGTAGCCTTTGCCGAAAAAATAGAGGTCAGTGTCGGGTGTGGTGCTGAAAGTATAAGTGCCATCGAACAGGTTGGCATCATCAGCCGTATGACTGGTATTATCCTCGGTTCTACCATCTCGTAACGTGTAATCGGTTTCAAAGAAGCCGACCTTGGTGTAAAGGCTAAAATCCGGCACTTGGATCGGATAATTACTGCGCGGAATCCGATTCAGTGACACGTCATCTCCCCGCCATCCTCGGCTGTAAAAATATCGGTAATCGCTGTCCCGATCCAGCAAGATATAGTCAAAATGGGTCCGATGCTGATCCAATACGTCTTGCACTTTCTGGTCAGTGAAAGTGGCCGAACTTTCATCAGCCACCAAATATCTGGTATAGGTGATCAGGTCAGCCATCGTTGCTCTGACGGCCATAAATTAGCCCTCCACTTGAGTCAAAAAGGTTTTATCTCTGGTCAAAGTAAACACCTGTTTCTCTAAATCCTTGATTTGGAACTGTAAATGCTTCTCCAAATCGTCCTGATCCAAGAAGCGCATATCTTGACCGTTATCCGTTATCTGAACATCTATTTTGGCTCCGAACCCTACTTGTAACAGTTTCAAAGCCACCTGATAAATAGGAAATATCAGTTTGTAATAACGGCCCTCTGGATCAGCCAAATTAAGCTCCTCGTCATGGAAAATGCGTAACACTTCCCGCAACCGCCGTTCTGAAGTCTGGCTCAAAGGTTGGTCCGGGGTTTCTTGCCGTTCCCAGCCCACCATATTGATATATTCTCGCGCTAACAAAACCCAACCCAACAACCGATCAGGATGCACAGCTCGATCCAGTTTTAACAGTCCAATATTCCGTTCTTTACACTTAATCTGGCGCACATCTTCCGTCACATAACCATAATGAATGATGTCGGTTGAGGGCAACTCAAATGACGGTTCTATCGGTTCGTTTAGACTCCGATGGGCATGTTCATGGATACAGCCATAAAACTTGAACCCAGCCCCATTACGGTACAACCTGACGGGTGTGTCGTGCCGCTGGTCAGCGTCAACCATCAAATGAACCTGACGCAAGACATATCCGTCATAAAGTCGGGTCTGTAGATACTTGCCCAACAGATCACCGTTGCGTAATTCTTCGTCAGTGTCAATCCACAGAATCCAATCGCCGTTGGCCGGATCAACCGACTCGTTCCGCATCCACGAAAAGTTGCCCGGATTCGGCGCCCAATCCGGAGCGGCTGGCCATTTTTCTGGTAACTCTATGATCTTAGCCCCATACTGTTTAGCGATCTCCACCGTCTTATCGGTCGATTGATTGTGGGCCAAAATAATCTCGTCAGCTACATCTTTGACTGAACCCAAACAACGCCCTATATCCTGTTCGTTGTTCTGGGCGATCATACAAACACTGATCTTCTGGTATGGTCGAGTCAACTTGGCTTTCTTATCGAAATCTATCTCACCGTATTGACCGCCTTTTTGGTGCCGGAAAACGTAATGGCCCTTATTCAAACCTCGGCAACCGGTAGAGTTATTGGTGCAGATATATCGGGCTTCAAAACCGTCTTTTTGGCTAAAGACTTCTTCCACCGTGTTGTATTCCCAATGAATCCGATGCGTCCGTTGATTCAGTTCTCTGTCATTGGTAGCCATCTCCACGAATGGGCCGTTAGGTACTGTCCAGACCAGCCAGCCATCATCGGATAACAGGTCTTCCAAAGCCAAAACCAGTTCCATCGGTTCAACATAGTGTTCCAATAATTCGCCACAAAAGATCAGGTCATATTTCTGGCCTTGAAGCGAGAACAGGACATCGCCCTCCACCTTAATCTCCTGCAAGGTGGATGCTTCCATCAAATCAGCTTGGTACAAATGCGGTTCACGTTGTCCCCATTGCTGATCAGATATAAACTGGTTCCCCTTCTCCACCACACCTGGGCTGAAATCTATACCCAAAACTTGGGCCGAGGGGAACATCCGTTGCAAGGCACTGGCAAAGATGCCACCTCCACAACCATAATCCAGAATGTTAGCTGGCTCCATCTGGCTGTTCTTGGGGTCGATCAATTGCAAGACAGTTTCCAGTCGACCATGAAACCCAGCCTCAACTACCTTGCCTTCCAAGGAAGGTTCCATCATGCCGGCTTCATACTGTTCTTCCGAATGCGTTTGTTCCAGACAGGAATCCAAGCGGTCTTGCTGTTCCTGGCTGACGCCTTCTTCCTCCCGAATATGGTAAGCGGTCACGAAATCGTCGTGATGAAGAAGGTTATCAAATATTTGCGGTAGATGATCTTGGAACCGGTCCTCAAAAAACTGGTCGAAATTCTGTTCCCATTCCTCAGCGATAGTGCTGTACTGATAATTGTCTTCCACCCATTGACGGCCGCTATCCTGAGCCTCTTTATATCGACCTGGATCGTCCAGCAAATCGAAGGTTTGGGCTATAAATTCGCGGCGGTATCCATCACTATAAGCATCACCCTCAATCAAAGCACCAGCAAACGGCCACAAAGTTTCTATCAACCCTCCTCGACTACTGGCTATCATTGGGGTTCGACAGGCTTGGGCTTCCAAAGCAGCGATACAAGAGGTCTCATCGAAAGTCGGCACACCCGGATACAACATCAAAGCTGATCTGGAGATATGTTCATATAATTGGGTTTTGTTCAAATTACCCAAATATTCAACCCCTTCGGTATGAGCTACCATGCGATCAGCTTGCTCACAAATCCGCTTCACGTCCGGGTTATTTTCATACATTGAATAGTAGCGACAAACCTTCAATTCCAGGTCAGGCCGTAACTCCCGCATCTGAGGAAAGATCTGCAATAATGGGAACAACCCTCGTTCTGGCCGGCTAATATAGATCATCTGGTTGGGATCTTTTTCAGCCACCAAACTGTCATCGACCGTATCCAAATCAATGCCGTTCTTAGTCACAAACGCTAGCTTCTCGATACCACTAGGTAAGATAGATTCGTAATTTTTCCGTTGCCAATCACTTACATAAAGGATCTGATCTGTTTGCCATAAACTGCCGGCATATTCAGCCTTGATACTAGCTTCCAACACGTCCTCAACCCACAAACCACGATACTTGGCCCGGACATTATTGGCCATCACTGGATAGTAGCGTTGGGAGATGAATATATCCCATTCGATACTGTGACACATATCAGGGAAATACTGGCTATCAGCCCATTTGACCCCGTTATATCGTCCTTGATGATCTTCGTTTTGAAATTGAGTGAAGACCGTGACCTGATGTCCTCGTCGGGCTAAAGCATTGGCCATATAAACCAAAGCTGTTTCACTGCCGCCTAAAGACTTCTCCAATTTAATAGTCTCAGCCGAAAAGGGGACTGATTGGCAATAGAAGGCGATATTGTATTTCATTCTGTATCCGCCCTCCGCTTTTGCTCCTTAAGTTTACGGTCCAAGACCAGTATTGCCTCATCAAGTTTGTGATTCGTTTTTAGCAAGGCGTCATTTTGTTGGCAAAGTTTCTCGTAATCTTTCAATAAAACCGGTAATACCCGACGGAATCGGGTTAGGTATTGCGGATTAAATGGTTTCTCGATATTGTGGGTCATAAAAACTTTCAGCACCTCAATATCAGCTAAGTCAAGCATAGGCATAAGACAACTCCCATGGGCGCGAATTGTGTTAAGGGTTAAGCGTCAGTGTCGATGCCTCTGGCATGACCTGATTCGTTCATCACCGCTACGGTGTATTCACCGACCACCACGCCTTTGGTAGCATGACCGGTCTTGGCTAGTTGTTCGTGTTGGAAAGAACGGCCCTGCAAAGGAACCACTTCAATCCGATCAGAAGCTAGAGCCATAGCCGATTTGTAAGGCATATGTCGTGATGGGGGCAAGATGGCTTGACGGCCAAAACTTGATTCGTAATAGACCACCTCAGTACGGAAAGTGTCTTCGTCATTGGTGACACGGATACGGGTATCAATTAAACCGTCGATAGCCCGTTTCCATTGAGCATCTGCCACAATTACGTCCACATCATCCCCACCGTTATCCCAGGCCGATTTGACCAAGGTATCGCCCAAGAAGCTGTCATCCAAGGCGGCAGTGGTGGTGTTCTGGTTAGTCGTGATGAATCTCCAGATACCTTTCATTGACCGATAGGCTGAAGCTGAACCAAAACTGTTACCCGAAGCCGCGCCCAAGATGACCGCTTTCTCCAGGTCACGCAAGATCTCTTTGGTTCGAGCTTCTAATTGATAGGCATATTCGTCATCAATCCCGCCTAAGTTATTGACCGCTCGTTGGGTGTCACTAACCTCGATCGGCTTTTGGAATTGCTGGACGAAATTGAAGTCCCGGCTTCGATTCTTAGATATATCGCCCGAAACGTCAGCCCCTTCCAAACTGGCATTACTGACCAGTTCCAAAGAACCGCCAACAGCTAAGGAGGATGGGCCTACACTACCGAATCCTCGGCTAACGGTAATGGAATTGGCACCTGTCACTACTGTGACTTGCATCAATTCTTCGTTGGCAATCAAGTTGCCGCCAACCATCCGCAGAATATCGCCTACCTGTAGATCGTTACCAGTTCCATTAACCCTGAAAGGGGTATCAGCCGTGGCACTGGCAATGGCACTGGAATTGATTAGCGAACCGGGTGAAAGTGAATCTTCGACCCATTCGTGCAAGACATTACTGGCCGGACTAGCCGCATCGCCAATATAATTCAATAATGGGGTTTCAAAAGGTGAAATCGTCGACACCAAATTACTGACATCTTCAGCAATTAGCGTATCATTGTCATAAGTTGCTCGACCTGAAAAAGCCATTTCCTACTCCTTGACGGTCTCCTCTATGCTTGAGATTGAGCCGTCTTTAGTTCTCGTTGTTTTTTCAACATAGCTTGTCGATCACCGGACCGCCCCGATTTCCTGGCTTGGGCCGTTAGATCTTCAAGCTCCTTTTCTAAGGATTGAACCGTATTCAGATTGGAGCCACCGCTGGCGCCTGAGCCACCACCCCGAAAATTGGCTGGCTGGAAACTTGGATGCCGGCTAACAAAGCCAACAACTGCGTCGTCCAGGCTCATATAATCGCCACTAGAATTGAAGGGTCGATTGCCGTCACTGTCAACCACCTGAATCTCAAAGCTACCATTGCCATCGTTGCTGTTAGCTTGAATAGCATAATAACTATCGGAATCGGGTAGGACCGGCACACCAGATTTCATCATCTGTTTGGCAATATGCACCATTTCAGGGATCACACCACCTTCAACTCTGGATAAAGCCGAACTCAATTGAGACTCGATAAAATTGGATTCCCGTTCATTTTGCAACTGGTTGACCGCTTGATCCTTATCAGCCAGAGCTTTTTGAATTTGGGTGTCCTTTTCTTCGATTACCCTTTTATATTCGCCCTGTTCTTCCAACTTGCGTTGATCTTCCAAGGCTTGTTGTTCGACCGTTTCTCGTTGCCTCAATCTGAATTGTTCCAACTCACTCCGTTCGTCTTTACCCAACTTAGATTCAGTTTGCCGTTTGGCTTGGCTCAAGATCTTAGGAATAATTTGGTTATCAATCCAATGTTGTTGCTGATCATTAAATACCGGCTTAGTATCCGGCGCCGTGTTTTGCGACCCGTCGGTCGGGCTTGAGACTTCCGCTGAAGTGGTTTCTTCGGTGGTTGTTTCTATATTTTCAGCCATTTGATCCTCCGTTTTTGATCCGTCGATCTCCGTTTATTAAGGCCCGTCGGCCATGTTCGATAACACTTGTCATGCTACAACCTGCTCAATCAATCCTGTAAAAAGAGCATATTGGTTACTGATAAATCTTTCGCTACCTTTGGCATTGTTGACTGTAAAGGTGAAAGGCGATTTTTTGATAGTGATTTGCGGTTTCGGCGTTTGCCATTGGTCCGGTGATCTCAGCTTGTCCATGGTGTAACAAATACAATTCGGATGGGGTTTGGGCGGTAACTGGCCAGGCGGGTAAACGCCTTTCCCCATTTGATACAAATCCTGATCGGCTAATAGGTCGCAAACATCCCATTTAGGGTGTCGGTTACTCAGCCTCCATTGCATACCTTGTACCACAGGGCTTGTAATGGCCGTTAGACGCCGACTTTCGTGGTAAGCAGTGTTTATCTCCGTCCGAGCCAAACGCATCGTCTTGTAACGAATACTGTGGCCCATACCTATCGAGCCGCCAAGGACAAACTTTTCCAGGTTTCTAGCCAGACTGATAGCACTTTGACCTCTGACGATAGCTGCCATAACTTGGTTCTCAATCAAGGCTGTTTGGTTGTTAGCCCATATATTGGGGCTGATTTTCAATCCTTCGACATCCACCCGGTTAGCATAATCGGCCATTACCGTTTGTGGAATACCTGCAAAGTTGCTCAGGTCGATCTCTTGATCTTCTTCACTGAGCAATTCTTCCGTAAGCCCTTCCATCAAAGCCGTTGTTTCTTCGGTTACCGACTCAACCGATTCAGAAATTCCCCCGCTGATTCCGGTCCCCAATTGGATCATCAAATCTTGGATGGCTTCACGCTTGGCTATAAACAACCGCCGTACCACTTTTTGACCTTCTGTCAAATCTTCCTCATCTATCAACTGCCCGTCACTTGTCATCTGAGCTATCAGGGCCGTCAACTGCGAGGAGGCCATTTCTAAGGCCATTAACTGCCGTTCTTCAGCCGCTTGGCTGGCTTTGAAGGGTATAGCCCTCGATTTAAAAATAGACTGCTGATAAGCCGATATGCTCATTCTGTTTCTGGTTGCCCGTTACCGCCAAACTCGGCCGATTCGGCCATGAAAGCTAAGGCCTGTGCATCGTTCGTGGCACTCCCTTCCAGTTCTTCAGCGATAGTTTCGGCTAGATCTTGTTCCAATTTGGGTTCTAGCCTTCGAGCTATCCGATGCAGATGCTCGCTAGTAAAGGTGGGCGATTTGTCACCAAAGACTTCACGCACCAATTTGCTATTGGCTAGAGCTTGACTGATTGACTCGATCTCGAAGGTGTCTGGATAGTCGATATGCCCTAACTCTAAATCCTGCCCGGTCCAACTGTGGTATACGCCCATAATCTGAGATTCAGCCATCTCCAGGTTGCGACTGAACCGACTCAAAACATGATTCAGTTGATGAAAATCGTATTGTTTAGCTACCCCTGATTGTTCGGCTAAAGCCCGATGATCCAGATGAGCTGCACGCAAGATTTGTTGGATCAGGAACTCACTGGAAAAGTTCTGCATGAACTCAGCTGGGTCGGTGGGTGGGCTAACGTAAGCGGGAGGTTGACCGCCTTCGGGATATTGGAAGACGTTGCTGGCTGAAATGATGGTTTCTTCTTCCTGATCATTAGCCGCCATCGGGTTATCACTAGCGGCCAAGAATGGAAAGGCCTGTTTAGCCACGAATTCGTCAATGTAACTGCTAATATTAGTCAAAAGGCGGTTAATGGGGGCAATATCGACCAATTGGCTTAACCCGATCATCGGATATTGAGGATGCCGTTGGAAATAGGCCAAGACAAAAGGCACTCGTTGTAATCCGTGCGTATCCTTGACGATTAGTTCACCTTGATCGTCATGTAAAAACCATTCGTCACGGGTGAAGGTGCGGAATACAATTTCTTCTTCTGTCTCGGCGAACGGGTCATTATTGGCCGTCACCTTTTCCCGTAACCGCACCCATAACAATTGACCAAACTTGTCCAGTGACCAATTGACTATATCTACCGGCTGATAAATGCAAAGATAGGGCCGAATGCCGGCTTCTTGTTGGTCACGTAAGGTCAGGATCGAATCGTCACGGGGCGGGGAGTCGATTAAAATGCCACAAAAGCCATAAACTTGCGTGTAGGTGGCGACTTGTTGCATAAAATCGTCAATGGTATTGCCGCGTAAATCCACGTCACGACTGAAATCGAGGTAGTATTGATCCTCCTCGAAATCCCGCATGACATGGGTTTCCACGCCGAAAATGAAAGAGGTGTAGAGATCGATGACTGAACGGCAGTAATTGGTATAGACGGCCCGTTTCAAGCGTAGGCTGAAATCCTGTTCGCTTTCCCGCAGATGCTGAAATATGTTGCTATCAGTGACATAAGACCGACCGCCAACATAAGATTGGATGTAAAACTGCCAATCGGCTTGGAAATTGGTGTAGTCTGAATGAAAGTCAGTAATAAACTCCATTTTTACCCCACTGAAAAGATCTTGTGTTCGGCCCGTTCACCGTATTTTCGTTGCCGAAGTTCTTCCATTTTTCTGCGTTCAATCAAAATGTAGAGACAATAATCAGGAGCCACCAGCTTGCGACGACCCACTTCATATAACTCTTTGTCATAATCTGGCACCCCTTGGATCAGGTCGCGCCATTCCAGATCGGTGTCGCATTGCATTTTGTGGACTGTGCCGTATCGAGGTGACCAATAACTGAGCAAAACCACCGGTTCCTTCAATTGGTCATAGTGCATCGACCGAGGTATTCTAGCCATTTATATTCCCCTGATATGCCGCCAATTAGCCTGCGGTTGGTACAGACTCATTACTGCGTATCGCATAGCGTCCATGCCGTGATCGTCTTTTTTGGTCGGTTGGTCTTTAGGAATACCTGCGGTGACCGCCCATTCGTATCCACTGATTTCTTCCAAGGTTGATTGAGGTCGAACCCGATTGACAGCGCCAGTGTCATCTTTCAGTTGCCAATCTTGTTCCACCAAGGCATCTCGATAAAACAATAATTCCCCATTGGCCAGCTTTTCGTACGTCCGTTCGATACCTTGCCGCACCTCCTTTAAGGCCGGCCGGGTTTGGATGCCGTTCTCGGCCAAGGTCAAACGGTCACTGACATCATGGTCGCTGATTGTGACCCTGATTTCCTCTTGGACTGGTTGGTGTTGGTGAATCATATCAGCGAAAGCCCGAACCGAAATATTGCTGTGATAAAGTTCCCGATACAAAATCATGCGCCCATCTTGATACACTCGCCACCACTGGCAGACATGAGGGTTGAGACCGCCGAAATCAATCGAGCGCAGGTTGAAGCTGTTACCCGGTTCGGCTTGGTCAATAATATGTTTATCAGGATCAAAGCAGTCGTAGACCAAACCTGAGAAGGCTACCCACTCGCCCAAAGCCATGCGGCGATAAAAGTTGCCCGTCATCCGTTTCAATCGGGCAATATATTCTTCACCCAGATACGGATTCTCAAAGCTGTTGGTGGTGACACAAAAAGCGTTCTCGTTAGAGTTACGAAAAAACTTTTCATACAACCAGTGCATGGGGCTGGCTGGGTTGCAAGCGGCCCACATCCGTTGTTTGTCAACTACTGGTTGACTCAATCGGGTCTGGATCATGTTCCAATCATCAATCTCCAGTTCGTGAGCCTCATCAACGAAAGCTCCCCCCAGCTCCAAAGAACCGATCTTACTGTTCTTATCCATACCCAAGAAAATGATCTCTGAGCCATTATAAAGCGTGGCTTTCAATTCAGATTTACGCCACCGTTTGACGATGCCGGATTGAGGATCATCTATCGAGGGCCAGCCCAGGACATCGCAAGCGAAGGTGCGAATAGTGGTTTCGTATAAGGTGGCTCGTACCTTGCGAAAGACACCCAAACGGATGCCAGGGTTGTCGATGGCTTCCTGGTAACATTTCTCCATTAAAGCCCGACTCTTGCCAGCCCGTACCGCGCCAGAATATAGGTTCTCGGCCGCTTCCGATTGCATGAACTTCTGCTGTTTGGGCAAAGCCATAAAATAGGGTTTATGGACGGTCGGAGCCACCTTTAAGCCCGGAAAACGGATCTGCTTTAAATTGACGGCACTGCTGCGAGATCTCATTTCACCGCTATCCAGCCAGCAAAGTTAAGGCATCGCCAGAAGCAATCTATTTGCTTGAACCCTGCCATCGCCATTAGCTCCTCATTCCATTTAGCTGTTACAGGTACCAAGACCCCTTCCAGGCTTAACCGCTTCCGTTCTATTGCCTCCTCATCGTACCCGTTATCAGATTTCATCTGATAATAAGAATCAACCAAGACACGATCTATCTCGGAGGTCTGTCCCAAGACCTTTTCTACCAATATGAAAGCTCTATCCGTATGATCAAAAATTTTTTGCAGAAGTCTTTGCCGATACTCAATCGGAATGAACTGCAAGGTCAAGACTGACAGAGTAATGCCAGCCCTCTCTGGAGGGTAATAGGACCTCAGGTCAACCTGTCGAATATCAACCTGGCAATATTGGTCTACAGCCTCGCTAAACCGGGCCTGGGCAGCCGTTACCATTGACGGGCTTACCTCACAACCGATAAAGGCATTGGAAGAAAAACGGCTGTCTTCCACCATTTGGGCGATAGCCGATCCCCTGCTACTGCCGAGGTCCACAACATTGGCATTAGCAGTAATATAATGGGCCGCTAAACGAAGACACAAATCCCTCATTAGTCGATATTGAGGGATTGACCGTTCCAGCATATCCTCAAACGAGTCAGATACAGCCTGATCAAACTCCCAGCGACCGCTAGGCTTAACATTATCAACAACTGAGATTTCAGCCACTTTTCGCCTCTTGAAGTATTCCGCTCGTTATAGACTCAGCGATAGCCTTCATCATTAATGGAGGTACGGCCCGCCCCAATCTTTCCCACTGCTGAGGGTAAGTTCCAATCAGCTTGAAATCAGGGGGGAAGCTACAAATGCACCTCAATTCAGCTATGCTAAACTTGCGCCGTTCTGTGGGGTGAGCCACACCAGCCGTGTTGGCCCTTCCACGAGCAGTTATTGTTGGGCATGGGCGATCGAGATGGGGTTTCGATAGATTGAAATATTTGTCGGACCTTTGACCCATTCTCAGCTTATCCCATTCCCTTCCCACAGCATATGGGCTCATGTCAGTCTCAGCCTCTATATAGCCCCCGCTACTAAACTGTGCCCGACCGGTCGTGTTTCCCGTAGCGTCTGAGGCCAGAACTGTCGGTGACGGGCGGTTGGACGGGACATAATTGCTTGCCTTTAGATTAATTTTCCTTACCCATGGGAGAGCTTCACGGACACTATACCGATAAGGCAAAGGTTGCGGGAAGACGGGGGACAAGTCCAAATCTTGTCGTACCCCACAAAAAATCACTCGTTGCCGAGATTGCGGGACGCCAAGCCACTGCGCATCCAGCAGTTTAGCTTCAACCTTATAGCCACATGACTTCAACTCTTGCAAAATTAATTTGAAATAGCCTTTGGCCTTTCCCTTGATCAATCCGCTCGTATTTTCAGCGATAAATACCTTCGGCTGTAACCCTTTAACCAATCGAGCAAACTCAAAAAAGAGGTCATCAACTCGCTGTTTGGTCTCACTATACGTCTTAACCTCGCCCCAATGCTTCGATCCTTGCCCGGCAGTAGAAAAGCTGGCACAGGGGGGTGAACCGTCCATCAAATCAAGCTCCCCAACTGACATACCGATTTCCTGCAAAATGTCGCTAGGCTTTAACTGACGAATGTCTGCTTGATTGACAATTGCCTGAGGGCTATTAAGACGATATGTCCGTGCCGCAATATCTATGAATTCATTAGCCCAAACAACCTGATACCCGGCCATTCGATAACCCAGGGAGGAGCCGCCGCAACCGCTAAAGGTGCTGATGGCTTTATACCCGTTGGGTGAGACCGATTCGACCTCCGTCATTGTCGGGATAGAATATTCGGGCTTAACTACTTTGGCCTGACCACTCATAACCGCATTTTGGACACATATGTTCCGTCCCTATCTCCTCGTCAAAAGATGGAAAATCCTCCGGGGGAGCAACCTCATCGGCCGCCGACACCTCAGACAGAAGTTCATCCAATTCCTCTACCCGAAAACCTGTATCATCCAGGTGGATTTCTTCGTCTTCCTCTAATTTTTTGATCAGATCATCTAAAGCCAAGACATCCCATTCGCTGGTTTCTCCGGTCCGGTTATCCGTGATCGAGTAGAGTTTGGCGTCATTCTCAGAGAAGTCCAAGTAGATAACTGGTACCGCCTCCACTCCCAACTCTTGGGCCGACCGCAAGCGGCCATGGCCCGCGATGATCATGTTGTCTTCTTTACGGACCAGGATCGGATTGGTAAAGCCAAACTTTTTGATTGACCTTTGGATGTCTTGGATGTTGCGCTCACTGTGGTGGCGAGGGTTATCCGTGAATGGTTTCAGTTCTTGCGGGTCAATATATTGGACTTGTAAATTGGTTCCATTAGACATCGTCATCTCCTACCCCAAGGATTTCTTTCACCCATGAACCGCTAATATCAAATACCAAGGCCAATTGCCGTATTTCATGGACTTCCCGAGTGCCGGGTGTCTCTAGCTCCAAGCGGATCTCCCGCCGAACATAGCTTTGGAAAGCCTTACTGATGGTGAACTGTTCGTCCAACCATTTCTTGATTTCCTCTTGCCGTTCTTCCTGCGCTCGTTTCCTAGCTTCACGTTGGTTATCTGCATCATAAGCCGCCGCCCGAGCCACCCAACTATTGAGGCTTGACCAACGGGTCCAATGACCATATGCCTGCTTGCCTTTAACCGTCTTGCCTTGATCGCGATAGAAATCACGAAAAGCCTGATCAATACTGCGTTTGTCAGGATCGAGGTTGCGGTAATACTCGAAAGCGGTAAAAGCGGCGTGAGTTTCTTCCGCCAACCGATCATAGATTTTGTGTTCGTCTGTCATTGTTTAAAAAGCAAAAGACCTGAATTATCTTGACGGATGTCTCAGGCCTTTCACCAATCACTTTCAATTTCATCAAGGAGATAAACATCCCGCCACCTGATGGTAACGGGACATCCAATTCGCGCCCATGCAAATTGCATCGGCCGCCGACGGTTCAGATTGTAAAGAGAGGGCTATAACGGGATCAACCGTTAGTGCCGAATATGGTCATATATGGCACTAGCATGACGGCTGAGTGTTTTCTTGGCCGTATCAATGGAGATGGAAGTGTCGAGGGTGGTGCTGGCTTTCTCGGCTAGGGTTTGATAATAGTTGGGGCAATCGGAAGAAATGGTATCAGCCAGGGTCAGGATGGTGGCCTGTTTTAACCAGCGAGAATATTTGGGTAGTTTAGCCGCTACTAACAGGCGAGCCAATTGATAGACGTCCAACTGTTGGAAAGCTGAGAATAGAAGTTGTTGGTTATCCCGTTCTTGCTCAAAGTCACGGTTTTGAATCAAATTTGACATGGTAATCGTCCTCCGCTGGATAGATGTCGACCTCAATCCGTGGGTTGTCTCGATCCACCGAGAAGAAGTCTTGGAACGGCATTACCTCCCCCTCCTTCTCGATGAATTGGTTCCAACCGTCATTGGGCAAGATTCCCGCCTGTTGTAATCCGTCCAATATCAGTTTACGGCCAGCCGCGCTAATATTGTCAGGATCTATTTTGCGGTTCATGGCGTACCAATGAAAATGGATCTGGATAGGGAAGAACTCAACCGGGCGAAGATACCGCCGAGAGACGGCCACAATCACCCGATAGGCCTCCTTTTTCAGCTTGGTATAAGTTCGATAGTGCATGGTGATGATCTCGTTCAAACTCGGCAATCTGCCTTTTGGTAAGCGTCCAAAATAGCGTTGATGTAAAACCAACTTTTGCCTGTCCGGTGATTCCAAATCAAACAGGTCCATCAGGGTCTTAGCCATACCTCAACTATTCCCCATATCTCGCTTCTTCTTCGGCCTTGGCTTTGGCTTCAGCTTCGATCTCAGCTAAAACTTTGGCCCGTTCGTCCCGCCTGATAAACTCGAAAGCGCGAGTCATCCAGCCCACTAGGAAGCGGACTTGATTGTTCCGTTTCAAGTAGCTGGAACCGTCAAATATCAAGTTGGCATAGAACATCACCCGTTCAATCAAAACATGGGTTAGAGTCAAAGGCTGAATAGCGGCCAAAGTACCACTGCCTACAATGCCATCCACCTCCTCCGGTTTTAATCGGCGACGGTTGACGGCTGACTGTTGTACGATTCGACCGGCGTTTCTTGGCCCATGTTGAACGATGGCATCAAATTGGTGGTGTTGTAACGGTTCTGGCAAACGCTCCACCTTGTTCTTCTTCCAGAAGTTCTCGAAATAGATCTCGACGGCTGCATCCAGCGCCATATTCTCTATTTCATCGGTGGTAGCTGATCGGCCAATAAAATCAGAGAATGTCTTCTGAGTAATACCGAAATTGGTTGCTCCCCCGGAGTCCAGGGGGTCGTTCACAAACCCACCTTCGGTTTGCACTGTTTCTTCGATAATCGCCATCACCTTTTCTGGTATCATGCTAATTCCTCCTGAGTTTTCTGTACTGAATAATCTTTGATCACTTGCCCTTCCCTACTCTTGCCTCTTGCCATCGGTTGCCACCAATAAGTGCCAACATGCCGACCCATCAACGGGCTGTCTTCTGTATAGGTCTTGAAATGGCCTCGACATAAATGCAAGCGGTTAGTGCCTGTTCCCTGGCCATTACCTCCCGATTTGTTGGTAGACGCATTCTTAATCACTAGCGTCTTATAACTAACCAAAGGGGGTTTCTTCTTCTTTCTCCTTGACCTTTGCGACCTGCTTGACGGGTGAACCGTTTCGACCCCCACGTTTTTACAATTAATCACCGCACAAACCTTTAATGCCCGACATAAAATGCCGATAAAAACCTGTTTAATCACATGATCTACACCGATGACCCCCGTATCCCCGTTGACTTCATCGCCCGGTATTTTCAAATACACCTCCTCAAAATAAAGGTTGTGCGTCTCCGCCTCCAGGTAAAAATCGCACACGATTTGACTGCAAAGTCGTAAAAGGAAAATTGGTGTATCTTCTAAGGCTGGAGTTAAAGACCTAGCATTACCCACCGTGCCGAAAAGGTTGACCGGGGCGGTTATTCGGTCCAGTAATTGGCCTTGCCCCGTTCCGAGAATATAGAGGCTATATGACAACCATCCTTCCTCCTTAACTTGGGGCCGCTTAAGTAACCAAACAGCAATGTCTTTCCCTCCAGCCAAAGATTCTCCACTGGTATCAACCTTGGTCCCTGCCCCAATGTCAAAGCCATGAATTAAGTCCTCGGTTAAAGCTCCCGACGCTTTCATCATCAGAACCATGTTGTCGTAAGGCAAACGGCAATTGGGGAAATTCATATGGTGAAGGTTGGTTGTTTGTGGTACGGCGACGGTTGATTTTTCCGCGTGATGGGTGGTTAAATCGACCGGGTGAATAAACACATGAGATTCTCGGTCGACGGACGGTTTTTCCAAGTCCACATCCAGCACCTTTAACTCAAAATTCCCGGTTTCCGCCTCATCATGCCCGTCTTTGACCTTTTCCTCCCAATGATCAAGCCAGCCTGTTAATTCCTTTTGTGCCTCCTTGGTATCGGTTGGAGTCCAACTGTCCTCCTCCACCTGAAAAACCACCGCATTCTTCAAATGGCGGGCAAAGTCTTCCTGTTGAATAGGAAACCCCTTGGGGTTCAACATTGGCGGGTCCTCAACACCAGACGGAATGTGACCCAAGACTAAAGGGAATTCAGGCCTTTTGGATTCCAATACATGGTCGAGGGCAGTTTTCATTATTTCTCCTCCCAACAGGAAATAACCTGTACAATTCACTCTTAGTTTAGTAAAGCATTTCTCCATTTAAAGAAAATAGATTTCACCTCAGAAACACACTTACTAGGATCAGAGAACACCTGCCGGGCGGTGAAGGGTATCATTAGCTCACCTTCCCTAGTTAAATCCCGCATCCGAGCGAAATCGTGGGGCAATTTGTTTTTATGCCATTTCTCGCCCAAGATACTGATATTGCAATGGGTCGGCTTACCGTCTTCCACCACCGAGAAATCGATGCGGTAACGACCTACCTCCTTGTTATGCGTCAGTTCCAAACCCTCAGTCTTGGCTTTCTGCAAAAAATGACGCTCGGCTTCAGAGTCATAATCCCTCTCAGCCTCAAACTCCGTCATGCCTGGCAGATCCAACTGCTGGCCCAAGTTGGTCAAGTTTTCGATCTGCACTCCCATGTTGAGCCGCTTTTGGTTTAACTGCTTCTGCTTCTTCAACAGATCCTCACTGTCAACCTTATCAACTGGCTTGTACTCGTTGCTGCTAGTCTTAATATAAGCCGGGATCAACTCACCGTCAGGTGTCACCCTCATCATTTTGGAAACCAATTGCCCCACTAACTGCCTAGCCCGTTCTACAGCTAAGTCTTCTGTTGATCTGTTTTGCAGTATCAGTGGCATCATGGCTTGAGTTAATTCCTCAATATCGATGCCGTCAGCTTTCTCTACCAGACGACATAGTGCCGACTGTATAGGATCATCAGTTACTACCAGTTGATTCTTCGCCATTGCTTAACTCCCTATAAAACTGAGCCGACTCCCCTAGTGAAGTGGCCTGATAGTTTAATGTACTAGTAATCTCGTCACGACCGTACAATATAGATCTGATCTTAGTCGGCGGATGGGCCGATAACTCCGTGACTAGTTTCCGCACCTTAATCACCGCTAGATCAAGTTCAAAAAACTGATTCAGCAACTTCTGGTCTTCCGTTCTGACCTTCATCAAATCGCCCAGCGTATTAATTTGCTTACCCGCAAACTCGACCACAATGTCAGACTTCGGCTCGACTACTTCTGGCAGGGTTTCGATCTGGTTGACTTGTGCATTTTCAACTGGCAAAGGTTCAGCTAGGTCATTTGCCCTAGCTCTGCCTCCGATGTTGCCCGTTTTCATGGTGGTGACTGTGCCGTGTTTGGTGGTATAGGTGCGTTCTTGGTTCTCACTGGAATTGATTCCAGTGAGACTTTTCCTCACTTTTTCCACAAAAGTATGACCGACTTTCAGATCCCTGGCAATCTTCCGTCCTGATTTGTCTGGCCTGAGCCTTAAAGCCCTTTCAACTGCCGCCCACTTTTCCTCTCTGGTTCTTGGCACACCATGAATCGCATTTTCCGTACAAGCCAAATACTCAGCATCAAGTCGAGTCCCTTCTCTGACTTCGGCTTCAAAATGTTCCAGCCCAGCCTCTTGTGCCGCTTGGATGCGGTGGAATCCAGCGTACAACCACTTCGCTTCACCATCATCCACCACCCCGATAGCAGGGAACTTATCACCCCGTTCCATCGCTTCGGAATATTGCGATACCGTTACCATGTCAACCTCTCGCAAGTTGATCGACTGGTCAACGGCAATGTCTTCAATCCTTACTAAACCCATCACTCCTCCAATAATCGTTCGGTTAGTAGTCGAATCAGTTGGGTGGACGCCTGTTTGATCAGATCCTCTTTAAACTGATCCAAATATTGGTTGAGGGCTTCTTGGGCAAAAGCCTTAACTTTCGGTTCCAATTCATCCACCACCATGTCTTTAATCTCCAGGGCGAAATTACTGCCCGACACCTCGGTCATCACTTGGGCCACAATTTGGCCGGTCTGTTCCTTCAAAAGACGGTTTACGGTTTCTTCAACATCAAACCCTGGCAACCTTAATCGCATATCAGAACCCCTCCAGCCCTAATTGGCCGTTGAGGTAATCTTTAGCCCGTTGAACGGCTTCGGCCTTAGTGTCACCGAGAACAACTGTGGTCCGATAATCCGGCCGTTGACGCGGCAGTATGGACAAATATTGGAATTCTTCCATGTCCCGAAACACTTCCACTTTATAGCGTTGGCTAGTCGGGTCAAGTGGTGAAATTACAAATAAATTATTCTCGTATTCCTGTATCATTCCTCCTCCTCTCTTTTCTCTGCTCTTTTCTCCGCTAGAGCTTGCTGGTAATGCCATTCGACCTCCTCATGTAATTCGGAGCTGAAAACGGCTAACACCTTAAACAAGGACTTCCCTTCCACTACCCAGCGGCGAACCCATTTTCGGCGGTCAGCGTGGACACGTTTCATGGTATCGCCACCACTGAAACAACTTCTGGCCCCGTTAAAAGGAATATTTTTTGGCAATGGCTTATTATCCGTCACCTCATTATCGGGCTGGGGAGCTCTTGGCCGAGCTGCCCGAGGAGACCCCTCCTCCACCTCAAGTAAAGACCCAACCAAAATCAACCACCCTTTGCCGCCCTCTTTATCGGAGCGACGCATTACCAACGGCGGTTTGGCTTCGCCTTTTCTAGTCCTGACGATCCAGTTGTAAACCGTATGAGGACTGCGGCCAACTATCTCTGAAGCCTCTTTGACCGTTACCCATTTCTCCGCCATACTCCTCCATTATTTGTTGTCGGTAATAGTTGATCATGTCACGCACAAAATTCGGATACCAGGGATATTTCTCGTATCGCAACCGCCAATACTGATCCAACAATGACTCCTCAGCTTTCAAAATAAGCTGACCAGCTTGAGAAGACCCCATACCATTAGCCCACTAAATAATAAGCACCCCAACACTATTCCGCTCCATATCCAAACAAATGATCCATCAAACGGTTTTTTCATTGAACATCATCCCCTCGGTTAAACACTACCGATTCCTCATCAGCATATTCGAATACGACCTGACAAACCTTCTGCACCAATGGGTCAGCTTGTGACCAATCGGATGAGGGATAATACATATTGCTATATTTAGAGCTGGCGATCTCGGTCCCATCCTCCAAGACAGCCAATCGCATCTTAGCTATCACAGCCCGCCCAAGTCCCATCACTTTGACCTGATAACAGGTCACTTTTTTCTCCAAATTGGCGTTCAATGTCGAATTTTTCTCCAAATTGCCGTTCAATATCGAGTTCCTCCCCCCTTTGACTAGTCAGAAATATAATTGTTGCGTCTGTTTTGCTGGCTAAAACTGAGAACTTGATACAATTAGCTTAACACGTGTTACAAAATGGAAACTTAATATAACTTAACATAACAAATGTTATGTTATAAAACCGCCTTAATATAACATTTTCAAAAAGGCCAAATTCAATGATGGCAAGGGTTAGAGCTTGTTTCATTGTGCAAATGTTATATTTGTTATATTATTTCCCAACAAGCGTCATGCTGAAAAAATTTAATTTTTAAATAAAAGTCGGTTTCTATACAGAAACTTACCCACAAAGAAACATAACAAACCTAACACGTCCGCCTCAAACCCAATAATAGCCAGGGTTTTTGATGTTATGTTTGTCCTTTTTAGACGTGATTTCATGTTATGTTTGTTATGTTATCAACTAGGACACTCAGACTTTACAGTTGTGAATCAGTACTAATTTGGGCTTCCTTTGGTCGAAAGGTATATGTTAATTTGTTGAGGGGTTTGGAGATACCGATCTGATAATATTCTTCCAAGTTACTTCGCAATTGAACCATCTGCCGTCCCAAGGATCGTGCGGATTGGTAGGGCAAGCCAATGGAATAGGTTTCAGATATATTGGACAACTCTTGGAAAAGTTGCGAAGTCTGCATCGGTTTCCCGTGGTTATCTTCATTTTCCATCCACAGGTCAAGACACATGAAAATCGGATGATCAATCAGGAGTTCCTCGGTTTGAGCTTGACCCAATTTAGCTATTATCTCTGCCCATTCGTCACCAGCTTCAGCCCGTCGGTCGGGTGATTTGGCGCGGGCCAATTTCCAACCAAAGTTGGCGAAATCAGCCATACGGAAATTGGATTTGAAGGCTTGATCGTCGTGGTGGAGAAGATAATCAACAACCGGGGTCAACTGGTCGATCATATCGCTCCAGATAAGGTCCCGCGCTTCCAGTAGTTGAGGGGTCAGTTCTTCCTCGCCCACAAAGTTCTCAAACCGTTTAACCTTAAAAGGCAACAACCGGTCCATCACATCGTCCCGCTTAAAGTGAGGTGTTCTAGCGTTGATACTGACAAAACATTTGGGTCGATAGACCACTTCTTCGTTCTCGGTATAGTATTTTCGCAAAGTGATCTGGCTACCGGTAGCCACTTCAGCTAACCGATTAGCCAGCCAAGGAATCGGCTCATCGGCATTATCAAAGGCACAGTAGGCATTATGGGTAATGGTGGCCACGAAGGAGTCCTCGCGGCTTTTCTCCAAAGTATCTACACCGAAATGTTCACCGAACAGGAACATGCCGATTCGTTTCTGGCAGTAGCTTTTGCCTGACCCCTTCTCCCCGATAAAACACTGGATCGGTTTGGTCTTTTGCAAGTTACCAAAAAATAGGGATTTCAACCAGACCTCAAAGACCAGTTCTTGTTCCGGCACGTCCAGGTTGGAGCCAAGTTCATCAAAGTTGATGCTCTCAATCAGCATTGAGCGCATATAACCGCTAGTGGTATTGGCTTGATAAGTGAAGGGCTGATAACTCTGTTTGCCCAAGAATAAGACCCCGTCGGTACCATTTGGGACTAGCTCAACCGTGCTGCCATCCAGTTTATAAATCTGGTTATCCTGGTTGTAAATGTAGAGGCCTTGATCTGGTAGGAAATGGCTCAGACGGTGAACCTCGGTGGGCAGGCCGTTGGTCAGAGTTTCGGCTTCCAGGTCTTGGAAGACAAACTCAAAATCCCGTTCACTGGAGTTGATGTCATACCGTTTATTGAGGAGGGTGCGAAAATCGTCTGTATCGCGCTGGATTTCGTATAGTCGATTATCCTCCTTATTGAACCAGTATTTGCCACCATCATCGGTGACGTGTAATTGTCCAGCCTGTTTGATGTCGGTGGACACAAGGTCGGCCACTTCGCGTTTGACCATGAAATCTTTCAGCTTTTCTTCGTTACGACGGGCTTCGTTAATCTGGAATCGGAGGAAGCCTATATGGTCACTGTTACGCCGCGCTTCCTGTTCCCGTTCCTCAGCCTGTTCCCGTCTGATGTCAATCGCTACCTGTTTGACCAGGGCTTGGAAAGGCCGTTTGGCCATTAGCTCGGCATCAACTACTTGGCTGACATAAGGATCTCGCTCAAAAGAGGGTAATCGCACAATTAATCGCGCTACCTCTTTCAGTTCTCGTTGTTGTTCGGCTCCTTCAAACTGTTGTAACTGTTGAATACGGAATTCGAGATAGGTGGGAGCTGTGGTCAGTACCGGTCCCAAATCTTGACCGGATTGCAGGTAATCGGCTAGGTCGACCTTGTCTTTATGACCGCGAGGTAACGTTACCAAGCGCACATCTTTACCCCGTTGATGCAGGGCTTCAGCTGTAGCCAAGGCGCCTTTTAAACCCGATTCCGATTCCTCACTATCGTTGACCATATATATAGAGGAAGCGTTTTCGGCCAGCTTGACCAATTGCTGGATCTGGTTTTGACTGAAGCGAGTGGTAACTGGCGATAACACCGAATAGCCAGCTTGGATACCCAAGATGGCATCAACGATGCCTTCGGTGATAATTAGCTCGTTGGCATCCTTAATCGAGTCGACGCCATAGATGATATTTTCGACCGCATTGGCACCGACAAACGGGTACCGTTCACCATTGGTCAGGTGCTTAATATATTTCTTGGCCGGATCAACATCTTGAGTGCTACGGCCGATAGAAAACAGGATCTTTCCCGCTTGCCAATAAGGGAAGATATAGCGGTCCCGATAGCGGTCAGTCGGCTTGCCGTCATTACTGTAGAACAGGCCAGTCTTGAGAAGCAGGTCATCGGGGTAAGAGTATTTCTGGCGCAGATGCTTGTAGAGACCGTCTTTCTTGTCCGGTGCATAACCGATCAACAACTGATCAACGGTTTCCTGTTCTATCCCGCGTTGACCAAAATAGAGCAAGTGTGGTAACGGCTTCAGTTGGGAGTGATACCACTGCATAGCCTGTTTGATGATGGGCCGAATCAGGTCGGCTTCTTGCCGCGCCATCTTCTGCTGTTCCCACTGATCGGGGTTGAGGGTAGGGTGCGGTAAATTGTAGGTTTGACAAATCCAATCCACCGCTTCCGGAAATCCACAGCCGTCACGATCCATTACCCAAGAGAAGATGTCGCCACCTTCTCCGCAGGAAAAACATCGCCAAAGCTGTTTCTCTGGCGTAACATGCAAACACTTGCCATTCTTGGAGGCGTGCTTGCTGGAATGTGAACCGAAATTGTTGTTTAGGGATTCGTCGCGGGACACCAACTCTGCCAAGTCCACCGTCTCCTTGATGGCCTGGATTGCTTGCCCCGAATCGGGAAATGTGGTATAATCCACTTGTGTCTCCTCTGCCCGAATCTTCATCATTCGGGCTTTTTTTATGCCTAAATTAAGATTGAGTCAGGCATAAAAGGTTCAATCAAAACAGACCTAAAGGCAGAAATATCTACGCATTCGGCTTGAGTTGATACGAAAGAGGGAAAAATATTGCGCCGAAAGGCGGTCGGCAGGTAGAATAAACGCAAGGCACAAAAAATGGCCCTGAAATAAACCTCTCGGTCGATTTTGTGTTTCAATGCAAAGTTCCCTCAATTTGGTAGTTGATAAGGCTTTGTGTTTACCTTATGGTTTCGAGGTCGATGGTATATGGCTATGCCGTCGGCCTCTTTTTTTATTATATAGTCTTATTTGCCATTTTTCAAGACCCTAGACACCATGTCCTATAATAATCGTTATCGGACATTCTCGCCCTCTTATTGAGACTGAGCCGAAACCCGTTTCTGGCTATCACTGACTTCTTCCTCTCTTGTTGAGTCTCAACAAGCAAAATCCATGTCCGATAATAATTTAACCATCACTGAGCTTAATCTCTACCACTTGCCCTTTGGCATCTTCAGCCAATAATGCCTTCAGCTGAATAGCGGAACTGACCGTTTTCTCCTTCTCAGTTTCCGCTAGAGTATCACCCAACTGATCGGACAGAATCCGTTTCATCTGAGGTTTCAGTTTAGGATAAGAGGCGATGACCTTAATGGCATGGATCGGCATCTTTCGGCAAAATCCGTCCAGCCACGAATATAAGGTCCGGCGGTGAACCCCGATACTTTCTGCCAATTCACCCGCCAACCGATACTTTATTATAGATTCCTTCATCTCTCTGCTTTGTTGTATTAGCGTATCCATTTGATTAGGCATTCAAATACCCCCCCCCACCTATATCTTATTTGGTTCCTTTCCGCGGCCGTTCCTGCGGAATTTCTAAAGTGCGAACATCGACATTCTCGAAACTGACGAAATCGTCAACCCCGATCCTTTCCCATCCTCGCCCATACTTCTCTTTTCCTAGGACATTAATAGCCCAAGCTACATGATTTAGCTCCTCGACTTTAAAAGCGATGGTGCCATCCATCCGCTTGCCCCACTGATTGGGGTGCATCTTCATCCTATCGCCCAAAGGCTTTCGCCAGCCCCACTCGATCAGGCCTCTCAGCCGAAGTAAATCAACTTTTAATATCGTCATCCAACCTCCAATTCAGGCTTCGACGACATTATAACAGGTTGAGCTTGACATTACAAGCATAAACGTGGGATGTGAGGTTTTTCTAAAAAAACTTCAACTTATTACAGTTTGAGCTTGACATTACAAGCTCAGGGCGTTATAATACAGCCATACAACAAAGAACAGAGGAGACAGAGAGATGAACAACTTAACCACAACCACGAAACCCAGGTCAACCGAGGCTAGGATCGAGGCGGCGATAGGTGAGATAGTAGAAATCAGGCTGACTAATTTGTTAGGGATCAACCGAGACGAGCTGTTTGAACGCAATGATCGGGGTGAGCTCGTATATGGTGACGAATTTAATGACACTTTCCACGACGTGAAAGCATGTCTTGACGATCTATTTAGTTAAAGAGGAGACAGAGATGAATCATTCCACAAGTACAACAATTAGAGGTACGAAGGAAAAGCAAGAGGTTAATACCATGCGGGATCATCTCGCATTGGCACGATATGGGAAATTGTCACAACAGGAATTAGTTCAGTTGATATATGAGGAAATATATTGCAAGATTCCCGATGATGAAATCCGATCCATTTACCCGATAGAAATTAAACCGAACAGCATCCTTTAAGGAGACAGAGAAATGAAGTATTTGTGCATTCAGAAATATTACGATAACGGGAAGGTGTCAGCATGGGTTGAGTCGTGCGCCGACGAGACGGAACCTTATTTCAATGAGAACAAAAAATCCGACGAATATGGTGACATCTTCGATACGAAACAAGAAGCTGAAGAATATGCAGAGCAAAGCCGTTTGGCCTAGAGGACAGAATAATGGAACTACGAAAGAAGAAGAAGACCAAAGTCTACAACACGGCTAACGGTGTAGCCGTCAGGTTTTACGACACCGAGATTTTCAACTACAATCTGGACAAGCCTACCATCACCCTACGAACAGACGGCTATTTCACGGTCACCACCAAACGGAGAATCAACCAAGCCTTTCAAGAATTGAATTTGCCTTTTACCCTCTGGCAAAAAGATTATGATTGGTTCGTAGGAAAAACCGGAACTGATTTGATCTGGGAATTTGAAGGTAACGAGTTGAATATCCCCGCCTGATGAGAGCCAGTTGGTAACTGGCCGAAACCCCGAAAGGGGTCGTGGGAAACCACAATAAGATTATGAACCAAGGAGGAGGAATGATGAAAGAAATTAATGTCTATTCAGGTAGCCACTACCAAGTTGAATTGGAAGGATTATTGGCTGCACCGTTACCCAAATTCGATCCCGAAGGACGGTTCCGACCATTACCGCATTCGGTGATGGATCAGCAGACCCGCTCAGTGGTAGAGGATTTGGGCCACACGATAACAGAAGAACAGTTCCACATGACAGATGATGGCATGAGGGCGGTCGGTATTTACCAATTCATCAGCGATTTGGATCCCGACCATTCCAACACGGTGTCGTTCTATAATGCTAATGACAAGTCATCGTCAACCAAGATGGCTGCGGGTAAGATTCAACACATCTGCCTGAACGCAGTCATCACGGGGGAGGTAGTTTATAAAACCTGCCACACCAAATTTATTGAGGACCGACTTCCAGTTCTCTTGAGTGAGGCCGTCACCAAAATCGGCGGCTACATCAAACACCAAGAGATTCAGCATATCGCCTATAAACGCATCACCTTAGATCAGGAGGAAACCAAGAAAACCCACCAAATGAAGGTGGACCATCTTATCATGGAGGCTACCCGGAATAAGGTTATTGCCGGTTCTGCCATTGGCGCAGTTGAACACCAATATTGGATGCCTCGACATGAGGAATTCACTGAAAACGGTTATTCACTACACCGCTTCCTGCAAGCCTTTACCCAAGTTTTCCAAGATCGGCGATACAGCTACCGCCGGCTAACCAAAGCCAGCTTGGAGTTGCAACGGATTTTCAACCGGCAATTTAAAACTGAGCTTGAGCAAGTTGGTTCGGACATCGAAGGGACGCTTCAAGAAATGGAGGGTTGGAGGTTAAATGAAGGGCAATG
>Ga0114905_1000322_pt1 | contig 32253 bp, 15 predicted proteins | sample MalvireepMed_b05_FD_83499 | JGI IMG/M metagenome (GOLD analysis project Ga0114905, IMG submission 83499) | Marine viral communities from the Global Malaspina Expedition - Malaspina viral metaG DeepMed_b05 | ecosystem: Environmental > Aquatic > Marine > Oceanic | place: Mediterranean Sea...
CCTTCCAATAGAAATCGTCAGACGGTAACCCGTAGTTCTCGAGATACTGAGTGATGACAACGAACGTTTGAAGCCCCTGCTTCATAACATCTCCTTGTCTAGCGTTTAACCTCGCTCAGGTTGATGGGGCTACCATCATTTAGAGTCTTTGCTAATCTTAGCACTATGCCTATTGAGTAGCTCAGGATCATGACCACCATCAGAAAGCATATCAGTCAGTATATCGTGAGCATCTGGACTCTCATCCTTCAGCTCCTTCATTGACTCTTCGAACCGTTGTAGAAACTGTATCCAGAACTCATGTCCTGCTATTATAGTATGAATAAAGAAGTAGAGTGTACCTACTATAGTTAGTGGAGAGAATAAGATAACAAACGTCAGAAGACTTATTGAACCTGGATTAGCTTCTCTAAACATAATTAAAACTATAGTAAGAGTAAGGAATGCTATAAAGCAAACACATGCTATTAGGAGAGTGACAAGTCGGTTTTTCATGACCAACTCCTTTCGGTGCTAAGCACCAACATAATTAATTACCACCTTGAAAAAGGATACTCGAAGTAAGGGGGTAGGGGGGGGTTTTGGCCGCCATCGGACCATTCTTACCCCTGTCCAAATTCTTGACCCCCTACTCGATTAAGCTCTCTAGAGCCTCTGGAAGCTTAGTATACGGTGCTTGATCCTTTAGCGTAGCCAAGGGATCCTTTGTTCTAACAAGTGTCTCAGGAACTATCCCTGTGGCTGTAACAGGCTGCTGTGGTATTTCTCTAGGAGGTGCCACTATATCTCTAGAGAATTCTGAGACATGTTCTATATCTGGGAACATTTCTCTACCGAACTGGTGTATCATAGTTTCCCAGAAATATCCAGCTGTAACAGGTGGTATTCCATGATGGTATCCTTTATTACTTCCTCTACTAGATCTTCGCAAATCCATACGACTAGAGAACCAGTTTGTTACTGGTTTAGCTATATCTGGTGCCTCGACATGATCCATCATCAGATAACCCAATCCACGACCCCATGTCTCTCCCAGTACAGGTATGTGCTTTGCCAGTGCTAGCAAGTCCTGACCATATACAGTAGTTTTACTTCCGAAGGCTAAGCCGCCCAATGTTGTTACACCCCTATAAAGATCTTTAGCTATAACTTCAGCTGCACTAGCAGCAATAAACATATTCTGTGAATTTCCTTTAAATCCTTCAGCTGCTCTTAAGATACCTTGCGATGCCAAAGCTATTGTACGACCTAATACAGGTAGACGAACACCATAGTTAATCAAGGTATTCATTGGTCTTTCTTCCCATTCATCTATAAGATCATCATATCTTTGTCCTGCTGATATCCTTAGTAACATCATATACAGTGTATCTAGAAATAATAGACCAAAGAGATTGAAGGCATACTTCATTGGGTGGAATCCAGTACTCTTTCGTACTACGTGCTGCGATACAAATAACATAGGGTATCTTCTAAAGACTTCCCAGATTGCTTCAAAGGGTCCTTGTGATGTTGAGCCATCTGCAGTTCTATGACCCGTAGTTATATCAAAGGCATTAGGCGATACTAATACCTCTTCAATAAACATCTTTTCTGCTTGCCGTATAGATGTTAAGATATTAAGACCTTGCTTGTATGCTTCAGAATCTGCTGCCCATTCATCCTGCCTATTGATATACTCCATTAACTTTGTTGTACTATAGTAATCTCTGCCTTCCTTCCTAGAGATATCTAAGAACATTTCTATCGATGGACTTCTCATTCCCAATAGGTTAGTCTTCTTAGACAATAGTCCACTATTTAGTACATACTTAACTAAGTTTAAGTTGAACTTAGCTATTTTTGCTTCTCTCATATATCCCAATAGAACCTTATCATAGTTTCGATCTTCAGGATCAATCTTTGTATCTTTCATTGATTCCCGCAAATCAACTAAATTATTCAGGTTATCAGATAAGAAGAACCTAAATGATATAGCTCGACTACCAGCAATACCAGACATTACTTGCTTAGCTGGTATTAGCATAGCATTTCCCCACTTCTCTAATGCACTAGCCAGAAACAACTTCTGAGCCGAGGCAGCAGGTTGTTCATAGTCTGTATACCTACCATGTGTAATATCTTTAATAGTGTGTGCTAAATCTCTAGCAAGAACTCTACGTTCTTCTGTACCTTTTATTAAGTTTCCTGACAGTGGCATCAGTATAGAATTAATAGCCCCTCGTATATTCCTACGTCCTACACCTTCAGAAAATGAACTCATCATACCCTCGACCAACATACTGGCAAAGGCTAAGTTAGTACCAAAGGCAATCTTAGCTAAGTGTGGAGATATCTGTACAGCCCAATCACCTATGACACTGGTTGCTTGGCTTCTACGAACAATACCACGAACTATATCATGCTTAGCTCTTAGATGCTCAGTACTCAGTTTTATAGAATTAATTTCCTTTCGACTCATCTTTGAACCATCAGCATGTCTATAGTCTGCACTAACATCGCTGAACCCTTTTTCTATTAGATTTAAGAAGTCATTATAAGTACCTATGATACCAAACTCATTTAACATAAGTTCTTGTTCCAAGATAATATCACCTGTTGACTTCTTATGCGTCTCAACAATAGTAACAGGATCAGTAACAATATGCTTCATAATTTCATCATTATGAACTATATCACTGATCTTAGGTACAGCCCAAGATTCATTTGGATGATATAGACCCTGAGATGCTTTATGTAAAAAGTTATGATAGTGTAAATCTACAGCTGTTTCCAGACTATTTGAACTCTTACGATTAAACTCAATCCTACCACCCTTCTTCGGATTAAAGAAGATATGATATGGCACATCAAATCCTAAAGCATTCAAGCTTCGAATCCTAGCTTTGTTCTTTGTACCATGTTTGATTGCATTAAAGTACTCAGATCTTACAGACTCATTCTCTGCTATTCCTAGTTCATCCCAAGTAAGTTTACCAAGAGCCATCTCTCTCATCATAGCCAGTACACCTTTGCGTAAACTAGTATGTGCTAGCTTAGCTTCCTTAGTATAGAACTCACTGCCATCGCTACGGATATCTACAGAATTCAAAGTGTCTTTAAATATATCCCTTATCTCTTGTTTAGTTGTCTCAGATTTCTTATGATATTCACTAGAATCTAAGCTTAGAACTGTATCTATTAATCTTAAGAATATCTTTGGATCTGATGACTGTAGTGCCATGAACTCTTTTATTCTTAACATTGTATCTGACAAGTTAGGTATCTTACCTATGAAGTATAAAGTGATTGGATCTATCCTCTCTTTTTCAGTCATAAGCCTGTCTGCAATTGAAGTCTTCATATGTTCACTGAAGCTTTCTATAGAGTCTGTAGTTACATTCTCATTTAACATATATGGTACAGCAACTTCAAAACCTTCTTTGTACTGTCCCATATCTACACCTAATTGAATAAAATAATCCAAAGACTTTCTAAAAGACTTAGCATACTGTTTAATCTCTGCATGTATCTCTTCAGTATTCAACATAGGATCTTTTAATGTAATCTCTCCACCAGTATCTGCTAACTTAAATACTTGGACATGTATAGCTTTCTCTGCTTCTTTACGCTGCTTCTTAGGAAGATTTTCTAATTCTCTTACTAATCTACTGATTTTATCATTATGCCCTAGCAATGTATCAGCTTGAAGATTAATAGTTTCCAATGCTGATGTAACAGAAGGAGCTCCCTCAAGATTATTAAAGTCTCCTGTAGTATGTACTACTCTACTATCTAACAATGCTGATGCCATCATAACTAATAGAACATGAGAATTATATGTATAGTTAGCACCTGTAGCTCCTATGGTAGCACTAACTAATCCCTGTCCTAATATATTACCAGCTCCTTCTTTTCTAACCATTGATGTTAACTTCTCTAGGAACTTCCTAGCACCTAAGCCAACTCCTCCAGTAACCGGATGACCGTATCTTGTCAATAGCTTATCTAGCATTATTTCCATTCCAGCAGCAATCAACGTTCTGTCTTGATAGTCAGATTGGATAAGGCTGTTTATATCTAAAGTATCACCCAGTAAGAAACCATACTCTACCAGCGCAGTCTTACCTCTATGAAAATCATATCGAGTAATACCACTAGTCATAACATGATTCTCACTATCATTACCTGCTATTTTTAATCTAGAGTCTAAGTCTCTAATCTCTTTCTGTATTTCTTTCTTGTCGGTTGTATTAAAGAAATCATTAATTTTCTTAGTATGTGCAGATAGTTCTGCATCATTCATAAGGCTTGGATCTACTAACTCAAATAACTCTCGATACTGATCTTCCATCTTTACTAGAGTATTCATATACTCTAGATACTTAGCATCATCTCTGAGTTCAGGATCAGAAAGCACCATCTCTCGCACAGGAGAAATAAGTTCCATACTCATTTCACTGATGTCTCCTCTGTTAACAATAGGAGCTCTTGAGTCTTTATATCTATTGTCATGGCCTAAGATTCTCTCATTCATCTCAGTTACTTTACTATATAACTTAGGATTACTTTTCTCAAACTGTGTAAAGATACTGTGTAGTCTAACAAAAGTATTTCTTACATAACTCATAACCTTTTGCATTAGGGTCTGAGCTCTCAAGTTTACATTTGTCTCGCCTTCAGTAAGATCTAGGTATGGACTGATTTCATTTAGTAGATGAAACTGAACCATACCCGCTATGAATTCCATGGGTTCACTATTAAGATGATTAAGATATTCTCTAGAAGCTGCTGTCTCTCGACCACCAAACCAAGCTGTAACCATTTTCTTAAGATAGGACTGACCATCCTTACTAGCCATTAATGTTTCCCATTCCGTTCCCATCTGCCCATCTCTTAAGAATTTCATTGTAGCTATATGAGCAAACTCATGTGCTAATGTACTTATGATAACATCTGAAGATGCCTCAGTATCGCGTATCTTATTACCAATAGTCATAATGTAGGAATCACCTTGTTTCCTGGCTGTCATAAACTTAGGTTTAGCCTCATCATATTCTAGTAAGACATCTTCAATACTTAGTGGATTATATGTATACATCCTTATTACTAAGGCTCTAAGAATCTTACCAGCCCCTTTATCTAGAACACCTTCAGCAGAATCAGGATCTGTCAGTTTATTAATTTGTTCATTAAGTCGAACTAAGTGAGGATTTCTCTGAGTCATCGCTATAAACTCTTTAAATTTATTACTAGACTTAGCATATTCAACTGCATTAATCTTACTGCCGTCAGGTCCAAGAATAGTTGAGTTATCAAACCATGCCATTGTATCTTCAGAGTGTTCATTAATATCTGTACCCACAGCTAAAGCAAGCCCAATTTCAGCTAACATCCGTTGCTTATCATCTAGCTTCTTTGTCTTTTCTAGACTTACCAAGAAATCAGAAACTGGATCCTTTGTATCCGGTTGCTGCCATAGAAACTCTCTAGCATGAGCATACCAAGGATTTAACTGCCAGTCTCCTTTAGCATCGAATAGTATACTAAGGCTACGATATCTTCTTTCTGCTACAGCTCTTTCTTTTATGACAAACTCTTGATGGAAAGGCTCAATCATAATCTTATCTAAGTTATGAGCAATCTGAGGATCTCCTTCTGCATCTATTCTATTTGCCAATAGTACTAATCTTGCTATCGCTCTAGAGTTATCTACTGGATTCTTCTTTACTGCTGCTATATCTTCTTGAATAAGCTCAACAGTCTCTCTTATCTCTTGTGATACTTTTGTATCAAATGCTGCTAATCCTTCTACATTAATTCTCTCAAGCATTCTTAAGACAGGTAAAAGGTGTACCTCTATTCCTGAATATGTAAATCCTTCTATTCCTAATCTATACTGTTGTAAGTTCAATACGTCTATTGGTGCTCCATCTATAGAGCCATATATATCTTTAGCTTTATTATATTTCTTAACAGCATTATCTCTCATGATTGCTTCTATGGCATCTGATGTAATAACTTGATCTCTAGTATCTCTATGCATACTGAAACCAAGGGCTGACTCTAGGACTTCCTGAGGAGCTCTATCTAGAACCATATTATTATCTTCATCAAATTTAACACCTAAACTTTTCTTAAGATGGTAAGCAAGATTGATTCTTTGTAGTGCTGGGTTATTAGAGTTCATTACAAACAGCATCAAGGCAGAGTCTATAGATAAAGCAATCTTGACTTGCTTACCTTTTAATTTTCGTCCTGCTACTGTTAGCATTCCAAACATTGTATTACGCAAGTTAAACTCTGTTGCCGTAGTTCTACCATGAACCTGCCTTACTGCTTTTACTCTATTCTTCATAGCCATTGCAGCTTTATCTCGGACATTCCTAGGTTTAGTTGTTAAGTCCATCAAGTGAGGTATTAGGTCAAACTCTAAGTTTGTGCCACCCTCTTCTTCTGCTTTATACAGAGCTGCATCAACTAAGTACAGTTGTTCATCTTCAGTAAATAGTCGCCATGACTCAGGATCCTTCCAATATTTTTTATCTTGATACAACTTAACTTTCTTTGCTAGTTTATCTCGTTGGTCTTTGGGAGCATGTTCTATCCAAGTACCATCCCTTAAGATCTCTCCAATATATGACTGGAACAATATAGACATCAGTAACTGATTAAAGTCATGTCCCTGAATAACTGATGAAATATAGTGCAAGTCCTTATACAAGATACTATCCTTAGGTACTTCTTTACCATCTACAGAAAGTACTATATTCTCAGCAGACAGTGGCCCCATCGTTATCTGCTCATGAAGATTTGTCTTCGAGAGCAAATGGGGTTGCTTATTATATATACTAGGAACAGATGTTAAGATCTCACTCATCTTCTTATCAGCAAAATCAGGATCAACAATAGCCATTGGGAATCCTTCAGACTCTAGTTTCAATGGATCAACTTCAGTTTCTGTTATAGTTCTCGACAAGTCACTAATCTTATGATAGCCATCTATCCACCTCATTCTATATATCTGTAGTTCTTGAGGCGATAGTTCTTTATCAAAACTTTTCTTTTCTCTAGTAACTATTGTTTGTCTAAACTTATCAGCCATCATTAAATGATAGAAGTATGGCAATGCCTCTGGTCGATTATTTATAGTATCTACCAAACCAACAGGTTCAGCCCAAGCAAGCATCTCTCTGCGTATAGATACAGCTCTGCGACCAACTTCTCCAGTATCAGTTAATAATCTATTTTCTTCTATAGCAAAAGGTAAAGGTCTTGGTAAGTTCTCGGTCTTCCATGGTATAGGCCAACCTAAGAATGAATCCGGCATCATAGCTTCTTCATCAGTAGCTGACTCAATAGCTAATAGATCTTTGTACTCTCCTATCACATCCTTGATTTCTTGTTTAATAGCAAGTCGTTGTAATCGAATAACGCCTCGTCGATAATATGAATGTTGTTTATATGGAGCTTGTAGTGCTAGGGGTCCTCTTGGTTGCTCATTAGCAGTTAACACATGACCATCCTTAGCTACTCTATGATAATCAATCTCATTGGGTGAGTACTGCAATAAAGGAGACATAGTTTCTCTAGCAACTTCTTCACTGTAGACACCTCCAAGAACAGCTTGTCGTAGATTCAACAGACCTACTAGGTTATTAGAACCAAAGTACTTTTCTTCTAATGCTATCTGATTTTCAATAAGTTCTGGTCTAACTTTGGAATCGCTATCCCAGTCTTTAAAGAAGGATTGGAGTAAGTCCATATCATTATCTTCTGCTTTATAGTCTTTAAATGGTGGCGGAGCAAATTCAGCATATTGCATTAATTCGTGTTGTGTCAATACTTGTTCTAAGTGTTCATTGAAGTTCTCTACAGAATCATAGGGATTATTCTCCATATCAAGCATACCGAATGAATCTCTATTATCTTTCTCTTCCATATAGTGTAAGAATATCTCTTGTCTTTCTTCTAGAGTAACCTTAGATACATCACTACCATACTTATTATCAGCTATGGTTTGCATATCTTCTTCAAGTTTATTAACCCACTTATCTGGTTCTACTGCTACTCTCTCTAGCCACATACCCTGTTCATTCATACCACGACCTGCAGTATCTCTAAAGGTTCGTGTAGATCCTGATGACGGTAGTGCTGTAGTATATATCAAGTAATCTTTAATACCAGCCCAGTCACCTTCATCCCACATTTCCTCAAGACCTAGTAGAGTCATAAGATCGCCCATACGCTTAACATTAAATTTCTTTGCACTAGCGTTGTGTATGTTCAGTGCTCTAAAGTATCCCATAGAACGATAAAGCTGTCTTCCTTTTTCTCTTCCTTCCTTAGTATCTATATCAACCCCCATCATTATCAGTTTTAGGGTTTCCCATTCTGGAGTATCGGGTAGAATCCTATCCCATCCCTTTTTTTCTAAAGTTTCCTTTATGAATTTAGTAACCCTATCTATTCTTGGCTGATACTTCTTCCTAGTACGCTTAATAGCATCTGGTGTTGGCTGTTTAGTATTAGGATCTATACCAAAATCTTTCTGTGCTAATCTTTGTATGATACCATCCATTTGTTTTTCTAGAGCTTCTAGACGATATAGCGGGTTATCCTCACCTATAGTAGGATTATCATATACCATCTCTAGTGTTTCTTTCCACTGCTGTGTAGTCATATCGCTAGAGTTCATCTCTAGAAGTTCTAAAACCTTTGCATATAATGCTGGACTTAATCCTAGTGCTACTTCGATAACAGATGCTTGTTGTCCTAATGCTTTCTTAACTATTGCTCGTCCGTAGTTATTTATTTCATCTTCTGTAAACTTTACACCAAACTCATTTTCTATAGCTATGATAGCTTTTATACCATCTGGCATATTAACAGTTACACCTTTACGTGCTTGTGATAACAGAGCTGTATTAAAGTCTTGTTGGAATGCACCAAAGCCGCCTTGATAAACCTTACGCATAGTTGGAATCTTAAATAATTCTCTTAATGCTTTTAGTTCGCTGATTCTTTTAGAATCTCCCGAAGCTTCGGCTGCTTCTACTTCTGCATTCCACTCCTTAATTGAGTTAATATTTTTAACGCCTTCGAATACCTGTAAGAATGTATTGACATCAGCAATCTTTTTATCAAACAAATGATTCTTTGATCCGATACCCCCAGCAATATAATAATCTTCCTTTTTATTATTAAAGTGTTCCTCTATAATTCCTGTTACTTTTTTACCTTCCTCATTAATGAAACCATTTTCAATCTGGTTTATCAACTTAGGAACTCTAGGATCTCTAGCTAAAGACAATAACTTAAGTCCAACTAAAGCATTGAAGTTTCTATCATCTCTAGCAGAACTATCAAACATAACATCAACAGCATCTTTTCCATGCTCTTCTTCCCAAGCTTTAATTACTCGTTGTGATTGTTTAACCAAGGCACGAGTTAGTCCACTAAAGTTAACAGGAGCTGTAGCTTCGATTGCTAGGATCATTCCTATTTGGTTGAACGGAACAAGCATCTTAGAACCAGCAGTAAGCTGTGAAAGCCATGTTGCTTGTCCCATAGATGTACCATCTGCAAAGTTAATAATAGTATTATTCTTATATATAATAGCATCATGGATAGCAGTAGTACCTATGTGAGGTAAGCCTAAGAACATCTCTGCTAAGAAATCTTTTAGTTCACTTCTTTTTATAACCCGATCATTTAAACTAGCTCCTACTATTTTAGGCATCAAGGTTACAGGATAAGTAATACCAGTTCTGTCAACATTAGGATCGTCTAGTATTTCTTCTCGCCACTTTTCAATCGCTTCCTTTTCGGCTTTTGTAAACTTCTTCTTAGCTAATATAGCATCTACACGTTTCCCAGTTTTATAGTGAGACAATAGTCTTGCTAAAGCTATAGGAGATAAAGGAGCAACTTCATTTATCTCATTGATACCTGGAGCTAGTTGAATTAAGGATTCTCCAGATACCTTTTCTACAATGTCTCCATTATGAAAACCTTTGTCTGGATGTAGTCCAAGCTGATTACGCATAGGCATATGTTTTGTTACATCTAATGCATCTACTAAAGCTTTTCCTAGGGATGATGCTGATTGTCTAGTAATCTCTCCATTGCCAAGACGTTCAATAGTTGTATCTACTAGAGAACCTACGTTATATAGTTCACTGGTATGTTCTGATATAATCTTAGATAAGTTATCTTTTAGGTATTCTGCTTTCTGTGCATCTGTCATCTTCTTAAAGTCAGCATCAAAGATATTAGGATAGTTTTTTTCCAGCCCCCTCATAAAAATTCTAGCTTCTATTACATTTGCTAAGACAACTTCAATTTGTCCATTGATAGCCAAGGCTACCGATGTTTCGAATGTAGCTAAACTAGTGGTTTTTTCTCCCACACGCCCTGTTTCTGTTACTACATCTAATATATAACCACCATCAGCTTTGTCTAAGAATGCCTGTCTAGCCACTAAAGCATCAGCTATCTCTATTTGCTCTAATAATTTTTCTGCATGAATTAGGTGTATAACTGAATCAGGTTTATCTGTTTCTAGTAAGGAGTTTAATCTAGCTTCCAGACCTGTTCTAAGCATAGCCGATGACCAACCATCATTTCTAGCTGAGATTCTAACAGCCCATCTACGCATTATAGCTAAGGCACCCTCCTTTCCTTTTATTCTGTACTCTATAGAACCAGAATGTCTCTGTAAGGTAGCAGCATCACTATCTTTATTTACGATACCATTATCTATAATAGCTTCTCGGAATATATCCCAAGCAGCAAATCCCCTATCTTTCATATACTTCGGCATAATACCATAGATAGCTGCGTTATATATCCCACCATTTGGACCATAAGCTTTTTCTACGGCTTGTATTTGCTCTAGTTGCGATAATAGTTCTATATACGATATAGCTTCTTCTGTAATTTCTCTTCCTAGTACTACATAGTCTATATCCACAGACAATAGTTCTTCTTCATTCAAATCTGTAAACATATACTCAGTATGATCAGTATTCATTAAAGACGTACCCTTAAGATTATTTAGATTTCTAGGTAACTTAGGCATATACTTGAAAGAACCAGGTTCTAAAGTCTTTATAGAATCTCTTGATTCTTCTTGCGAAGCTTCAAATAATATTCTTGCTTCCTTAACAGTTATCTCTGTACCATAAGTTATATCTATAGACTCATCATTCATTTGTCGTATTATGTTCTGTTCAACAATAGTATTCATAGCTAAGAAACCAAAGAAATCACCATAGGTAATCTTTACATCTGATTCTTCTTGGCCTTCTTTTACAAAGCCTTCTATTAAGACTTCTCCTGTATCTTCGTCTATAGTTCCCGTAATTAGTTCTTCGAAGCTTTCTCTATCTTGTCTAAGTTTTTCTTTTAGCTCTGATTTCATTCTACCTACTTCTCGCCAAGCACTTAGAGTTATGTATACACCCTTTCCTTCCATATATTCTTTAATGTATTGTTTATTAGTTTCACTAAATGCCTCTCCAATCTTTTTTATTAGCTTAGTTTTAATATCAAACCATGCTTTATATCCCTCACTTTCTCTAATAGACACCATAGACTCATTTTCCATAACTTGCAAATAGCTATAGAATTTATTTGCTCTTTTGATATCCCAAGTTTCGCTACCATCTAATAGACCCTTAAGTTTCTTAAGCCAGCCCTTTCCTCTTCTTGTATTTGGAATTATCTCTATTAAAGCATTCAAGTGTTCCACATCATCCTCTGTAAGATCTTCATTATTAAAGTATTCTCTCTCTTCAGACTTGGCTTCTTCATTAGCTACTGCAAGTATACCATATATACCAGGCAGGTCAGACTTGATTATTCTGTACTCTATTGAAAATTCTTCATCTAAAGCATTAGATAATTTTTTCTTTTGCTTACTAAGTTCTCTAATTTCGTTACTAAGTTTAACTATCGTTCCTACATCGATACCAGAATCTTCAGCCCACTCAGCTAAAATATCACTAACTGTATCTATATTATTTCCCAAGTCTAAAATTATTTCATCAATAGTTGTAATTTCTTCTTCATATTGCTTAGAGGTCATATCAGTAGGTTTGGACTCTAAAAACTTTCTCTTATTTTTCTCTAGTTTTTCTAGAGTTTCTTCAGCTTCCTTTTTATTATCAGCTGTATTAACTATATCACTAGTTTTTCCAGTAGGCTCAGACTCAACTGGTGCGACTACATCTTCTCTACCTTCTTTAGTAAACTCGTCTGGAACTCGAATATCCTCTACCTTAGCTCTTCTTTTCTGCTCTGCCTTAATCGCAGTTATATCGCCTTGGTGCTGCTGCCCCGCACCCGTGTCAACATTTCTGGTCGCCGATTCGGGATTCTTACTACGTACATCTAAAGCTGTTTCAAGTTCTGCGTCTGTCAACGATTTAACGGGAACATCTACTTGTCCGTATCCTCTAGCTTGTAGTGTATACCCTGGATGGCTAGGATCAGATTCCAGTGAAAACTTACTATCACCAAGCGTGTGTTCTTTTTTACCGCCCTCTAGTATAAATATAACGGTTCCCTTTTCAGAAACAGCCGTAACCGTAGCCTTTCTCTTTTTGCCATCTACACCTACAACTTGTATAGTATCTCCAACCTTAGCACCAGAGTAATCTAATTCTGCAGTACCTGTAGGAGGAGCCGGCTCAACTGGTGCGATTTCCTCAGGTTCAACTATAGTTTCTACTTGTACTACTTCATCAACTTCTTCTCCTAAGTGTTCCTTAGCTCTTTTAGTTGCTTCTTTAAGATTACTACCAGATATTCTTAATTTCTGAGATAGTATTCCATGTTTTTCTCGAGATTCTTCAACTACCGTATTTTGTAATTCAATAGCAGCTTCTAGTTTCTCTTCATTACTAGCTTCTTCCCAAGAAGTATCACCAACCCACTCACTTTCTAAGCGTTGTTTTAACCGTGGATCAACAAGATCAAAGAAGTTATTATCTTCTAACATCTGGTCTTGATATTCTTGTATTGTTATACCAAGCTCTGAAGCTCTTTCTGCTATACGTGCTTGTATAGCTAAGTAGGATATAGTATCAGAGAAATTATCTTTAGACTTTTCAGCTATACCAAATGTTGTAGCTAAGTTTTCAAATATCTTAGTGTATAATGCAGGTAAGCTTATTGTCTTTTCTCCAGCCCCACCTTTAATATATACTGCTGTATCTATATTTTCTACAGCCCTAGTAAGTTCTATTATTAGTTCATGTTCGGATAAGTTAGTATGCTTAAGTACTGTATTCAATAGTATTCCTACTGACTCATCTCCAAAGATATTATCATCTTGAAAAGCTAAACCTGTCTTTTCTGTTATTAAACCCCTTAGATTGACTGTAGCTGTTAAGCTTTTCATAGTAGCATCTATATCATATCTACCACTGAATGCACCTTGGATCATATTATAAAGTTCTTTACCAGCCATCTTCTGCCCAACTCCACCAAGACTACCATATAAAGCTTGTGATCCTAATGTATGTGGTATCATCATAAGACCACCCATAACTGGGTTAATGAATGGAGAGAGCACAGCTTCCCATTTTGCTTCAGTTAGTATATGACCCCAGTTTACTTCTTCTTGTACTCCAGTACTTGTTCTATGATACTGGTTCATGATTTCAGCTAAACCACCACTGATAAATCCTTCTACTACGTTACCTGTAGTATATGTACCGACCTTGCTTAAAGTAATCCCCTTTTGTGCGGCTACACCTTTGAATATAGTTTTGTTAAGTATAGTTGGTCCAATATTTTCTGGTAGATAGTGTATTAAAGACTTAGCACCTTGTTGCCACTTAGCCATATGACCTATAGCTTTCAATCTATTCAGTGCTTGTATTTTTCCAGTAGCTTTTTTAACAGTTGAACCAATAGCTATAGCTCCGCCCAAAGCTCCGGCACCTACGGCTGATAGTGCGGCTGATATACCTAAACTTGCTACCATATCTGGATCATTTAGAATACCATGTACTACAAAGCTTTTACTCTTTGTCCATAACTGATTAAGACCACTGTCATATCTATTGTGCATCTCTACGGAATAAGCAATAGCTCTATTTGTTACAGCAAGGTTTAGTTTATACCAAAATTCTATTGAGTTCCTAGAACCTTCGACAGCTTGCTCTATATATGCTGCTCCACCTAAAGCATTAATATACTTACCATATAACATCTCATCTTTTTCTAATACTTTTAGAGCTTCTTTGATATCCCAGTCATCTTGTTTAAGGCTGAACATTTCCTCAGGAGTATCATAAGCATATTCTATACCTGGTGCTGCTCTCCAGCTAGTTAATCCAGAAACAAAGTTCCATTTACTTAGTTTACCCCATTCTCTAAGCTTCTGTTCATTTTTTTCTGATATACCTAAGACAGAATCCTCACCATATTTCCAAATATCACGCCCAGCTAAGATATGCCTAGAGACCTCAACATCATTAGAAACATTTCTACTCCAGATACCTCTATCATAACTCAGTTGCATTGACTTCTCGAATGCTAGATTCTTTTCCATTACACCCATTACCCATTCATTAGATTCAATATCTAGGAATGTCTTAGCATTATTAAAGTCTTCTTCTCGGTTCAAAGATAGTGGATTATCTTTAACGGCATTCCATGCCTTCTCGCGCATTACTGCTGTATACTCCATGATATCTAGATCGGTTACATCTAGTTCAATAGGTTTTATGTGCCATAGGGGGTCAGCCATATATTATGATCTCCTTAAAATTTAGTTCCAGGACTACGAGCAAAGGTTGCTAGTTGATTTACAATATGTGCCGTTACTGGATCAGCCCCATATATTTCTATATCCCTTTCCGTATTACGTAAGGCTTCTATTTCGTTTTTAGTTAATTTATCTGCTATCTCTTGTGCTTCATCATAAGATCCCCATATCATTAAAGCTATTGATACGGGTGGTATAAATTTTCCTAAGAGTCTAGAGGCTTTTTTAACTATAGCCATTCTTCCCGGTTTTTGTAGCAGATTAAAAGCTTTCATTTTTCTTATTCTTTCTAATAAGTCTTTCTTTGACGGTGCTTTCTTAGACTGTGATTTATACCATTCTCTCATCCTATCTAGCATTACTTTAGATTCTTTTTCTGTTAACGTACCACCACTCGCTAGTTTTTTATTTATGGTAGCTATTGTTCTATTCAATGCCTCCCTCGCTTCTGAAGATCTTGCAAGCTTCTTTGAAGCTGCAATCAAGGGATTTAATGCGAGAATATGTGCCGTTGCACTAACTCTTAGAGTATCCCACAAATCTGTATCTTCCTTATCCATGCCAAGGAACTCCTTGATAAAGGCGACTGTATCTCCTCTAGGATACCCACCACGGCCTTTCTCTTTCCAAGGCTTTCCAGTCGCTTCGTAATCTCCTAGGGTTTTTATAGCTTGTTCTAAGCCCCCACCTGGCATATACCACTGTGTAGCTATATCATTAATCTCTTCATCAGAAGCACCATCTTCTCTGGCTTTATCTAGTGCTTGAATTTTATACATCTCGTTTTCTGATGATACATTAAAAAGTGTATCATCTTCTGTATCATCTTCTGTATCATCTTCTGTATCATCTTCTCCAGATATTATCCACTTCGCCTTCTTTACTGTACCTTTTCTAGACGAGTCTTTCGATAACAAATCATCAACTTCCTCTTGTGTCTGTGAGGCATAGAAAGGATCTGTAATATAATCCCATATCGCACCATATGTTCTTGTTGCCACATCCCACTGAACTTCAGCTGTCTTCCACCAATACTTTGGATTTAATGATAATGGGATTCCAGCAATAGATTCAGTCCAAGACCATCGATCTGTATCCGCCCAGTGGAGAAATTGTTCTACAGATTCCACATCCTTCCTTTGCTGATCTCTTATACCAGCTTCCAATAAGGATGGACTAGCATAGTCAACACTGAAATCTCCCGTGTGTTGTTTTCCCCGAAAACCCGATGGCGAAGTAGACCATGGAGTTTGTATAGGTGCTCCTCCTTCTACTTGTATTACTAAGTAATCACTATCTCTACTTGCTTCTATAGTCGTATCTATAAATCCATATATAGGAGCCATATTACTATTATAATCAATAGCTTGAGCACCCGGATCTAGACGGAACTTAAAGTAGTGAAGTACCAAAGTATCGTCTGGTGCAGAACTATAGTCTCTCTTTTGTCCCAGTTCTGACTGTTGCAAGATAGATATAATTTTGTTTCGAGCATCATCATTAAGATTATTCAGTAGTCTTTCTTTTTGGGCTGTTCTACTAGCTTCCATAGAATCTGTTTGCTCCTTAGTAAAAGCATTAGTTCCACCTACTTGAGCCCTTGGTTTCATATGATCAGGTAATAGAGTCCTATAAGCATAATCGCCATTAGCCATATTTTTTTCTTGTGCTTCTAGTAAAACATAGTAGAATGTACTTAACAAAGCTTGTTCTCTTCCATAGGTAAAGCTATCTCTATTAGAAGCTATTACTTCTTTAGCCCTGTGTGTAACAGGATCAAATGTTTTTTTTATAGCTCTCTCTACCATAGCATTCCAATCGGCTTCATTAATACCTAATTGATCAATAAATCCTGCCTCCTTCCATCTAGCATAACTCATGTTTTCTCTATTCTCATCCATCATAATATCCCTATCTGCTTCATAGGCATCCATTCCTTCTCTTATACTAAGGTTTATATGTGGTTCTAAATTAAAGCCATAGTCCCCTTCTTTTGGGGGTCTGAGCCCAATCGGACTCTGGGCCATCCCCTCCTGTATTTTACCCCACCAACTCTTACCTTCACTTCTGTTTATATTTATACCATTATTACCCCAATGCTCTACAGCATTGGAAATACTATCATTTATATCGGCAGCACCTTCTAATCTAAAGCTGTCCATATCATTCGTATCAAATCCAAATGAAGTATCTACACCGCCAATATTCCTTATATTAGTACTATGGGCTGTACCATCATCCGTTAGTATTCTATGTTCAGCTCCTATATTTAGTAACCTATGTACAGTTTCTATTCCTGTATCATAAGAATTTAATGAGGAAGCTTGTAACATTACGGCTAGTCTTTTAAAGGGTTCTAATTTATTTCTATCCTTTTCATTCGAAAACCTTAATAAGGTTTGTAAATGTATCAGATACACTAACTGTCTCGCATTCTCATCTAAGCTGTCACCCAAAACTATCAATTCTTGTTTTTGTTTTGGACTATAGATGCCACTTTCTTTTATTTCGTCCATAAAACCTTTATGAGCTTCAGAATCTCTAGCTGGAAATGAGATTCTCGAGCGACGAAAATATTGTAGCTTATTATCAGCGCGCTTTAGGAAAGCACGATCACCTATATACTTACCAGAGTTAGCTACCAGCCAATCTACATCTTCATCAAAAAAGGCTCCTCCACCAGGACCAGTCTCAAAGTATCTACTAAGACTGCTAACATTCTGCGATTCCCCTCTTGAAGCATTTAGAAGATTTAACAAACTTTGTACTATAGTTAAATCTACAGAATGCTGTCCCAAGAATTCCTTTAAAGCGAGTGGATCATCTGATTTCATAACAGAAGTAAGCCTACCTACCGTACCTTGAGCTGCACCACTAAACGACTCTACTAAAGCCCAGCTTATAGTTTCCAATATCTGTGACTGTTCATCTTCAATGCCTAGTATATCTGCAATTTTCTTTTTCTGTTCCGGATCTCGATCTTTAAATATTTCTTTAAAGATAACTACACTCGCCAAAGCACCCTGTATCTTAGGAACATCATCAGGATTCAGCATTGGATCAATACTTGGATCTCCTAATACTCTTAAGTGATCTAGCAGATTAACAGCAATAGCCTTTATCAAAGGATTTTCATCACTGAGGTTAGATTTATCTTCTATATCTAGCATGGTCAATATAAGCGTAGTGTATCCTACTACGTCGTCCATAGCATCATCTCTTATCCCAAGTATCACACCTTGTGCATCCTTCTCAAATAAATTATGTAGCCTTCCCAAAGCATTTATCCTTTGCTGTGAATAGTTTTCATTATCCTCATCTAAAACACCAGGAATAGTTATGTTAAAAGTTTCTATAAACACATTTTCAAACGTACTTAAACTTTTTTCGTATCTTTCAGTAGCTAATGGATCGCCTTTTTGCACCAAACCTAGATCTGTGGGGTCCCAAGCAAGGAAATGCATTGTAGATAAGTTGAAAGTATTAGCGGCAACAACAGCCCTCCCACCACTATTTATAGCATCTATACTATTTTCGGTCATAGTTAACTTATTTCTTTGTGACGTATTTTCCTTTTCCTCTGTAAAGAAATTCTTTTTCTCATTCATCAAAGATTTATACATAGAGAAAATCTTTGACTGTTCTGTTCTAGAGTATATTTTATATTCTGTATCATTAATAACATCTTCAACAAACTCATGTAAATCTAATGTGGATCCTATCTTCTCACTAAAGTGAGCTTGTCCAATATCTACAACAAATTTATTCCATCTACCTTCAGGACTGCTTTGTTCACTATAGGCAATAAGCAACTCTTGTGCTGCAGATTGTACCTTAAATCTCAATAGTTTATACGCTTCTTCGGTATTCTCAAAGTTTATATCAGGAAATACTTCATTTAATCTATCGTATGCTTTTTGGTGAAATTTAGATGTTCCAATTAATTTAGCTATGTTTATTAATGCTTGTCTTTTTACAGCATAATTTTCCTCAAAAGAGGTACTAGATGTACCCATAAGTTCTATATTATTCTGTAGTCCATTTATAATCTCATCGCTTATTATATCTTTACCAGCTTCCCATAAAAGCTCGGCCCCCTGATAAAGCAAGCCAGAAATACCGTAGTATTTATCAGCTTTTTTCTTTTCTGTTCCTAATATTGCTAGTTGTACCTTATGAACTTTAGGTGCTTTGATATTAGAGGGAGGAGATACAACATGCTTTCCATCAATAGATGTTATAGTTTCTTTACTATTCAGAGAATCTACTTCGGTATCTGAAACCAAACCAAACTCATCCATCTCTTTACTATGTTCTTCAGTATACTGTTCTTTAAACATATTTGCATCAGCCATACTTCTAAGATCTTCTATAGCAGTATCTTGTGCAGCATTAACCATACTATTAATATCTTCATAACCATCATTATTAGCCGATAACATAATACTAGCGTGTGCTTCAGGATCTCTCTCTTCAACATATGCAAGCATATCAAAGTTATCGGGATCGTCTAGCTTTTCAACCTTAGGAATCTTTTCTGTTTCTTTACTAATTTGTTTATTTATATAATCTATATTTTCTTTTTCATTTTCTATATCTAGTAATCTTAAAAAATCTTCATTAGATGCTCTAATAGGATCGTGTTCTATCGAAGTATTATTATTTTCTATCACTCTAATAATCCTCCACGTTGTAAGTAAATCTCAAAGTAAGATAATCCATCGGCTTCGTTACTACTTGGTCCTAGTATATCAAAGTACAGTTGTCGCCGCAACAAGTCTACTCTCTGTCTTTCCACAGCTAGTAGAGCTTCTGCTCTTGCTTCTTTCTCTGCTTCTTTCTTTCGTGCAATTTCTTCATCTGCTAAACGTCTATCTGTTTTTACTTTTAATACCTGTCTATCAAACTCTAACTCTTTTATATTCTTCCAATACTCAGCCCCAAAACCTAAGACATCAGACCAAGCTTTATACCATTCAGCACCAGAATCAATAGGAGACTCTACTCCAAAGTCTATAGCTTGTTCTTTAGTAAACGTAGGACTATAGAGTACTCCCGTTGGTATTGGTTGGTTTACTTTAAGGTGTCCCATTTACAGTCGCTCCTCTATAATATTACTGATATCTCTATGATATAAATATAAAGCATTAGCTAATTCTTTTCCTGTCTGAATCTTGCCACTTTCCAAATCTGTTCTTATTACATCTCTTATATCTTTACTAAGATCTTCTCTAGGATTATCGCTTATATCTATAGCATAATCTACAGATATACTTTTTTTATGTTCATCTTTCAAAGCTGGGCTTGTAATCTTCATACGTAATCCTGTTAGAGCTTGTCTTTCGGATATTAATTGTTCTTCCCTAGAAGATGCTAACCCCTGATTAGTAGCATTTATAGCTATTGGAGTTAAGTCTACCTTAGATATAATTGTTTCGGGTATATCAGCTATGTCTTCTAAATCAATAGCCCTAAAAGGTTCACCATCTCTTGGAACAACAACAAATCCAGAATCATCAACAGAAAACTCTGTGTATCCATTCATATATGCTAGTCTAATAGATTCTGCATGTGTCTCAGAAGAAACGTTTGGCGATAGTTTACTAAATTCCTTCTGCTTATTTCCTAATAGATCTGTGAACTCTAGTCCTTGATTTATTCTAGCTCTCTCTATTCCCTTATTAGTCAACGTTGCATCAGTAACATTATAGATTGGCTCTAAGTGTTTGAATAAATGGTTCGGTAGTTTATAAGCATTATCTCTAAAGTAGTACTCACGTTCTTCATTAGACATTTGTGAGACTATACTTGTTTCTATATTAATATGAGATTGTTTAGCTACTTTATCTGTCTCTGGACTAATCGAGTACTTAGTATTCCAGTAGTATTCTCTATTTGCTGACCAACCACTCCAATCTTTAGTTTCTCTATCCCATGTTAATGCTCTTTCAACAGGATCCATACCATTAGTTTTCTTTAAGATTTCTTCAGATCTATTAACCCAATAATCTCCCATAACATCATCTGTACTAGGAGTAGCGTTATCCTGCAGTCCACTTAAGCTTTTCAATATATCTTCTTGTTTCTTTTTAATCATACAGTTGGTGGACCTCCTGCTTGAATCGCTGCTAAATAGTCAGCATTAAAGTCTGCTTGTGCTGCCATACCAAATCCTGATATAGCAGTCGAAGCCAAACCACTCATAAGAGCTGTACTATATGCAGAGCTAGGATCTGCTCCTCTATACTCTTGTTGCATTAGTGGTATATGAGCATTATAACCAAAGTTTCTTCCTGCTAGTTGTTGCTCTTGTTTTCGTTTTGAACTTCTTAATCCAATATCTAAATTAATACCCCTAGCCTTAAATACATCAGTCATCCTAGACATAGAAGATCTCATAATAGCTCTAGCTGTACCAGAGTCTGGGCTAATACCCTTACCATATAATGCAGATATTATTTGGTCATTAGTTTGCTTATATTCTCTAGATAGCTCACCTGTTTCATTATTAAAATTATAGCGTAAATAGAAGTCGGTCTCAGCTCTTTCTTGGTTAGCTGCTTCTGCTATCTTTCTATTATTCATCCATTGAATAGCATTAACCTTAGCTATTTCTCTATTCTTTATCTGGTTCTGCATCCTAGCATTAAATCGCTGTTCCTCAAACTGTAACTTCTTTGCAGCGGCATCAGCTTTTGCGGCTCCAGCTCCCATAAAAGCTTGACCTGCCGATAAAGCCATCATCCATATCATTGGCATACTCGTTCTCCTTTTAAGGTGTCATATAGCCTGTCTAAGGCAGTTCTTCGTTTAACTAGGGGTATCCTTGGGTAAACCCAAGAAGCCCATACAGCCAATCCTAGGCCCATCTACGGCCACGTCTATTATTAGCCCATTTATTATTATTTTTATCCGCAGGCTTACAGTCCTTGTGGAATATAACGGCACCGCTTAGTTTCTCGGACCACATACCCATCCTACGATCATCATCAAGCCATGTATCAATAACATTTTTACGTGCTATTTCTCTATTCTTATCTATAATCACATCTACATCGAGAGCCAATAGTCCTTCCCAGTAGCTAACAGTAGCTGCTAGGCAGTCTATCCTATCATCATGGGGTAAAGCACCACGCTTATCAAAGATTCTTGTAATTTGTTTTTGTGTTTCCTCTTGGCATATAGCTTTCTTATCAAATACTAGGCGGTGTTGAGACATGACGGGTTCTAGAGAGGATATAATCCTAGGTTCTTTACGACCTGAAGCTCTAAAGTCTTCAATAGCTATAGACCCACATATCTCAGTCATAATAGGAGCTAATAGTTGACAGAACATAGCATCTCCGAAGTTGGATTCTACCCGAACCAGCTTAACACTGTACTCATAGGCTAATCTAGAAATCTTTTTAAGTATGTTCTTCTCATAGCCACCTATATATCCAACCAACTCATGAATATAGATGTATCCATTAGCAAAAGATGCTATACATACGGCAGTTTCGTCCTCTCCTCTACCCGAGGGGTCTATATACATTACTCTTTGGGTATAGGGAATGAACTTATCTGCTATCCACATGGGTTCAAAGATAACATCACCTGTTAAACCAAAAGATGGAACTCCACGCATTGGTTTAGAGTTAGCCCATATGATTTTCTCAGGACACATGTCTGGGTGTACGTCTATTACAATAAGATCAGATAGTCTTAGTGGGAATTTCTCAAAGTCAGCTAAGGAAGTGTCTAGTTTATAGTGTAGGGCAAAGAGCTTTGGTCCAATCTTAGCCATTCGTTCTAATAGAACATCTTTAGGAAATCTTTCTGGCTGTGTAGGCTCTCCCTCTTCTATTCCCAGCTGTAATATCCATTTATTTACACATTCTGTTTCTATTGGATTGTCTTTATTAGGCATAACCGCTGGAAACTTAGTCACCTCATATCCTGAAGATAGTTGATTATATATACTATCCTTAATCTGTGGTGTACCTAGGAAGATAACTCTACCACCAACATTACGAATCTGTTCAAACTCAGAAACCTTAGTCATAAGTTTTTCTCTAGCATTAGCTGTCTCACAGTTGCCTTCGATTTCAACATCATCAGCAATAACATATTCAGCATGGCTACCTGTAATCTGAGAACCTATACCCCTAGCAAAACAAGACTTATCTTGCCCTATCTTAGTACGGCACTCTACATCGAATGCAAAGGCATTGTCTGTTGTGTGATCTCCGGGTCTTAGGTGCTCGCAATACGGCACAAGATCAAGAATCTTTCTTGTCATAGAGATAAACTCAGTAGCCTTATTACCTGTTGCAGAAACTACCATAATAGTAGTATTAGGATCTTTCAATAAGAACCAAGATGCAAGACACGCTGTAATCACAGACTTACCAAAGCCTCGACCAGCCTGTAACTGCATATCGGTAGGACCACCCTGAAGAGCATCAGCCATAGCATACTGTGCGGGTGTAGGTTCTCCCAACCCCAAGTATTTAAAGCAAGCCCATAGATGATTACGAAAATCATCAATCATTTCTTTAGGTATATTCATTTCTTCTTTACATTCCTAGCAAAGTTAGCTTTCTTTTTCATGGCAGCCGAATACTTAGATCCCTTTGCAAGAACTTTAGTAGCAAATGCAGAAGTAGACATACCTGCCTTCTTTGCTGCTCTGCTAAAAGATCCTACTGTACCCTTTCTTTTCATTTTGGCTGTAGCCTTTTGAATCCACTTACGTTTTGCCATTAATAACTTCTTATCTTCTTACGCCTAATAACCTTCTTTTTTATCTTAGGTTTTTTCTTAGGTGATGGTGTAATTGTCCTTTTTTTTATCTTGTATGTTGCCATATTAATATTCCTTTTTACTAGTCTTCTTAGTTGTAGCTTTCTTCTTACTACCGCCTTTAACTGAGTAATCGTTTGCTGCATTAGCATACATTTCACCCATACGATGCGACCCATAAAGAGTAGTATAGGTTCCATATGGATTCTCTACTCCAGGTGCTGTTGTCTTTACTGTTCTTTCCGGCATTATAATACCTCCTTATTTTATATACTTAGGGTTAAACTTACCAGTCCCCTTTTTTCCTTTTTTAACCAGACCTCTAAGCCCAAGAAAACCCATACCTCTACCAAAGTCTTTAAAAACAGTACCACCCATTTTTGTATTTGGGGCTCCTATGTTTTTATAAGCCTTTAATTTTCCTATTACCCCAGCCTGTTGAAAAGCACTAAAAATTCCCATAATTATTCTCCCATAGCTTTCTTAAACGGTAAACTGTCTTTCATCTTATCTTCTAAGAAGTCTAAAGATTCTTTAGGTATACTGTCTAACATTTCTTTGTTGTCATTAATGACCCCACGTATAACTTGGTATAAACCAGGTGTACACTTTTGGGGATCATCTAAATCCAAGAGTAAAGTCTCAAGGAATATATTGTTTAGTTTTTTTATTTTATTCATTATACGTTATATTGCTTTATTGTCATGGTCAGCTGACCAGGCACCATAGCCAGTGCTAGTTCGCCAAGTATTATTGCTATAAAAGAAATTCCAAAGCATATTAATTCCAGATCTTTTTGGTCGGGCAATAATACCGTAATAGAGATCAATAAATGTATTGTAAATTATATCAAATGAGTTAAACAGAGTCATGTTTCCTCCTACAGAACCCATTAGAATGCCAACCTCATCATTCTCATGCAGACTTGCGGTAAAATGATTACTACGAGCACTACATGCGTTAAATACAATTCTCAAATCATCAACTTGTGTAGGTGTTCCAGCCTCATCGGCAAAACCCTGGTGAAAGTATAATCCGACAGGGCGTTGTGGGCTTTGGTTATGCCATTGACCATCAACATCTGTTATCAAGGTTCCTCTATATCCCTCTTCTTCTACATTAAGTTTACACCATTTTCCTGGCAAGTGTCCCCAGTACCCATATACATCGGAAGCCGACCACATAACATGAGATATCATGTTAATTTGATTGTGACTTATCATAGCATCGAAAATTTGTATATGCTGACCATGACCAAACTTATTTGTATGGGCACCTAGAAAAGAAATACCAATGTGTGTCCAGCTAATAGTATTATTATTAATCCGTATACCGCTTACACTTGTCACTTCAGTACTATTAGTATGATTCCACCACATCTTAGTAGCAATAGCTCCCTTAAGAGCTGTTATTGTATTATCACTGATGTTATAAGAAGATGTAGCTGTTCTGCCTCTGTATACAGTTTCTACATATCTTGCCATAAGGCTATCTTGATATGCACTTACCCCTATCCTAAATCCATATTCATGTCCTGGCAACATATGTTCGTCTGCGAGATTTCCCCCTTGGGTACTATATTCAATACCATCTCCCCATCCCCAAAATTTATCTTCTTCCCATGACCCAACTACTGGCTGTCTTATTAGATTGCTGCACACATTGTTTGTAATATTACAACTATATATAGCTGATTTATTATATACAGCGGCTATAATAGCTCTAACACTTGTTGTAAGCTGTCTGCCTTGATGAATACGATTTGGATTAAAAGCTACAACTGTACAGTAATTATCTTTAAAGTCAAAATTATCATGTATATAAGCATCTATATATACACCGCAGTCTGTATAAGACATAGTGTTATTTGTTATTTGTATATTTCTAGAAGAATACGAAGCCGATGCAGCTACTAAGACACATGTACAACAGTTTTCAAATGTGCAATTACGAATTGTAACGCCATCGCATTCTGATATACGAATAGCTGCATCATAGAAACCAAGCCCATTAGTATTTAAGAATGTACAGTTATCAAAAAGTACGTTTTTACACCTTGCTAAGTTTACCGCAAAGTTATTAAAGCCATCAAAGGTACAGTTTCGAAATACGATATTGTGTCCATATTCTATTAAGATACCATTATGTGAACTTATCTGCATTACCGGATAAAGACCACCTACATTACCATCAACACCACATTCGCCACTATTAGCTAAAGTAAATGTTGCAGTATTAGTATCTGTTATAGCAGTAATAGCAAATTGATTATTGATAGTATCATATTGATCACCCACTAGTAGCTCTCCATTAGAAGCATCAACATCCTGAAGACGTATAACTCCACCTACCCTCATATCATGACCCGCAGGTAAATCAACAGTAACAGTTGTATCGTTTACGGCAAGCATTTCTACTGGACTAGATCCTAGATATACTACATCGTGGTGTATATCCCTAAGTTTTATGTTTTCAAACGTAATATTCTTTAGTTGTGCCTTTCCATTTTCGGCATCTTTTGTAGCCCCAGTTCTGGATACTGTTACTCCTGCTGCAGCTGCAAAGGGTACAGGATCTGCAAGTACTATAGTATTAGTATCAGGTTGTATTCCAACAATCTTGGTAATCAGTAAACCATAATACTTATCTGTATTATCGTCAAACATAACAGACCGAGGATCATCTGTATCGGCGATAAGTTGAATATAATCACCTTCATAAAATCCTGTTTCATCGCTAACAATTATTTTTTTAGCCATCCACTCAATAGCAGCAGTAGTAGTTGTAGATAAAGTTGTCGCATCTGTCCTAGTTCTTATTACATATTGATCATATGTATCGGACAAGTCAAAATTAAACGTACCATTGCGATAAGTTATATCTTGTTTATATGGAATTTCTACTGGTTGAGCTACATCAGCACCGTCTCCAATCTTATGTGTTCTGCCTCTAAATTCACACAAAGATAACGTAGTACTTCCAGGATCTCCCTGATGTCCTAAAGTAGAGTCATTAAAAGCATCATCTACATGGTCAGACTCATCGCCAGTTCCATCTCCATCGCCTCCACATACAACCATAAGGGACGTAAGACCTGCTATAGCTGTTGGCTCCCACGAATCTCCATCCCATACTAACGCTTCCGATGAACTAGGTGAAGTAGTCCCAACATCGGCTAGATCAGCTATATTATCAGCGGTAGTAAGAACTGTACCCGTAGGAACAGTAGTCTTTAATGCTACGGTTTCCCAGGTATCTCCATCATAGTATACTAGGTTTCCTGCAACAGGTGCAGTACCAGTTGCTCCGCCAGTAAAGTCTGTTTTTGTCATACCAGCAGTGAAACTGTCTGTTAGAGTAATTGCGGTATTACCATTAGCACCTGCTGTTGCTTGGGTTATAGTTACAACTGCCCCGGATACCGTAGCAGAAAACTTTGCATTTGCGTCTATCTGGAGTTTGAGGTTTGTTGCACTTGTGTCGTTATCTACCTCTGCAATCCAAGTACCACCACCAGCCACATCACCTACTGTGAAGTCATGAGAAGTGGTGTCAGCAGCAATTAGATTTACCTTATCACCATTGTTGAGCTCAGTAACGTCTGTAATAGTAACGGTTGCCGTGGCATTGCTTTTGATAACATCACTAAGCTCTGATAGCTTAGTATTAACAATAGCATCTTCTACATATTCTACAGTTGCTACTGATTTCTCTTCCCCATCAGTCTTATCGCCTTCATCGGGTGCTTGGGTAACTGCTTTTTGTGCTGTATTAAGTGCAACACTACCATCAGCTAGTACTGCTGTAGTTGCTGAAACTACTTCCCAGTTTGTTCCACCAAATCTAATAACAGTACCAGCAGCAATACTACCAGATAGACCTGTCCACGAAGCGTCTGCTACTCCAGTTGTACTTTGTGTAACTGTCCAACCTGCAGTTGGAGAGTCTGTCCCAACCGCAGCTGTTTCAGTAGTCGTATTCAAGTTGTGGGCACCCTTATAAACAATAGATGTACCTATACCCGTAATCTGATCTTGTAATAGTTTACCTTGATTAGCCGATAGAGGCTTATAAACATCTGTTGAAGTAACACTATCTACAGTATCAGCCTTAAGATCACCACTACTAAAAGCTAAACCACTTGCATCACCATCAGTACCCGCAAGGTCTATTTTTATTGGGGAAGAAGCACTGCCATCACCTTCTATGCCGTCACCCACACTTGCTGTTGCTCCTAAATAAGTACTAGCTATTACACCACTTGAATTTAGTGGGCATATTCCGTCTGGCTGCCCAACACTTGGATTCATTGTATGGAAATTATGCCATAGGGTCATAAGTTCTTGGCTTAAGAATAATAACTGGTCACTAGATAAGTTAAGGCTACTGCTAGTTATTTTAGAGCCAGTAGTCCAGTTAATAAGCTTTTGTATATTATATGTTTTTCTTAATATGTATATAGTATCTGCTGCAGCAATTACAGGCAGGACTATAGCAGCAGCTCGACCGCTATGTGTAGTTGTCCAAGTATAGTCTGCGGCTGTCTGGGAAAATGTAATATTTGACTGACTAAGGGAATACATTGTACTTCCACTAGTATTAGTATTTGGCAAAGTCCATGCTGACCATGCTTCAGCTGCGGTAATAGAAGGAGATATGGAGCTTGCATCAAACTTTCTTACTACCATAAACTCATCCTGATCTGATAGAGATGTTCCAAGCTGGGTTGTGCTGTCAAGCAATGACGAAATATCAACTATATAGTTATTGGATGTAATCTCACTGCCTGTTTTTGATATAAATGTTATCTTATCAGAGTTGTTATCATAAGCCACAGCTTTCCTCCTATGTTGTTAAAAAATGCGGGACACGTTTAAATTTCCCCGCTAGTTCAATATTAGTTAAGTTCATCGGATTTGGATAGTCCGATGATATAGTTATAGATAGGTCATCACTAAACCCCATAAGCGGAAACTTAAATACTCCATCAACCTCAAAAAATGGATCGCTCAAATTAGCATCCATAGCATCTACTGTTTCGTGGTTAAAGGTATAATCTTTACTCGCCCTATTTTTTCGTACTATTGAGGCAGTATAAGGTCCAGTATTATGATGGCGAACTACACAATACCGCAAGTTTAGTGTTCCAGGTATAATATTATTTTGTTCTTCTCTTACAAATATAGTAGATAGTATAACAGATGCCGTAAATTTCGTTCCCGCGATACAAGAATTTAGGTTAGAGTAGTTACCAATAGCAATTAATCTTGTTGTTGAATCTGTAGAGTTTCCTTGATCTACTGTTACATCTATAGTGGGTTCTTCTCCCGTACCAGTAAATCCTATGATTTGATTAATTGTTCTTAGTGAAAAACCAATATCAAAAGATGTTTCATTTGTGCTAGAGTCATATGTTAAATTTAATACAGATGATGATTTCCTATTATCTAGCCTGGGAATACTTCCCTTTTCGGGTAGAATAGACATTTTATGTACCTGTACAATTACATCTCCATCCCCTCGTGGTTGCTCAACTATAGCATATAAAAAATCTCCTATAGCTTGTAAAGAATGTATCTTAATGTCTTCATGTAGTGTAAAGGTAAAGAAAGCGTTTTGAACTATTTGATCTCCTGCGGTTTGGTTTCTGTAGCAGAAAATAGTATTGCTAGGCGAGCTTCCCGCTACAGCAAATATCATATTATGTGATGTAGAGACAGTAGATGTCCAATAATTATCTGGAAGATATTCTGGTACATGTTGAGACAACTCAAATGCCTGTTGTCCTGTTGCTTCAAAGGATGGGAAATAAATATACAAACGATTCTTAGCAAAAAAGAATAGATTGTTATTCATAACCAGAGGAGACATATCTTCTGTCATAGGAAAGAAGGATGTTGGTGCAATCTCTGCTGTTAGGGGAGAGATTTGATTCTCTGATCCCATAAGTTCATATTGAGTATCTCCCGATGTTCCTAAGAATAGAAAGTCTTTGAATGGTTGTAGGAATGTAATAGGTGTATATACATTAGAAGATACTTTAAGGTCAAGAGGATCTCTAAAAGTAATATTTGCAGGATCATCAATAAAAAAGTTATCAAAGTCTCCAAGTCTAGAAGATACAAGAGCGTCTTCAGAAGCAAGGAATAACCTATCACGATAATAAGAAATAGCCTTAATTGGAGTTTGCTTAGCCTTCTTTTCACTATCCTTAAAAAAGGATGGACCAGGATTACTTTTAGTAGAACCAGAAGATCTACCATCCCACCTTACTTTTCTTATAGACCACCGATTATTGTCTTCATCTAAATAGATTTGCATAGGCATTCTATTTTGATCTATAAGGCTCATTTCGTCAGGAGTACGGACTTTCTCTAAATAGGGTGTAATCGTATCATTGATAACTCTATACCAACCTGGAGTACTACTTAAGTATGATTGACTTAAGTAATAAATCTTACCTCTGCCTGATGGGTTCCCTGTATCCGGATATAGGATTCTTATTGTTTCTTTAGTATCTGCACTTCCGTTATGCGCTGTTAAGTCATTAGCATCTGGAGGAAACTTTAGATCAGACCATTTGGATACGGCTTGTCCAAGGTATAGTTTATTTCCATCAGGGTAAACATAATCTTCTACTGGTATATATTCTGAGTATATATTAACTGTTGTACCATCGACTTCTTTAGTAGAGCGTTCCCAATGATTCGGTTGGTCACTAGGGGGATTCGTTACTAAACCTACTGTTGGACCAGGAAGAGAAGTACCGCCTAAATCATCCTTAACTTTCCAAATACCATATCTTGTACTATCATCAGCATGAGGATCGGTAGTATCTATAGCCGTATTCTCCCATATATAGTCTGTACTAGCAGTCCATATTTCAGCTCTACCAGCAGGATCTACAGTAATACTTGTTTCATATTTTATCTTTCGTCCCTTAATATCAACAATATCTGTCTTTACCCCATCAAGCCCAAACATAAAATCATCTGTACCATCAGAACTAAAGCCTGCCTTGACTTCGGTATTTAGAATTAGAATAGAAGAGCCTACAGAACAGGCCCTAAGAACATCCTTAGCAGATCCTGTTCCATGTCTAATATACCTGCGTATGGATTCATCAATATCGGTATCCACTTCTTGGTTTATTATTTCTCCTTCTTCAGTTACTTTGAATACATACAATAGCTGAGCCGAAGTATCATCAAAATCAATCCCAATAATATACTGCTGTTTTTTACCAACCAAGAACCAATACCACCACATCGATGCTGGGTTAGGAACTCCCAAATCTATTCCTAGTCCATCCATTGGATAAAAACCATTTCGTTTATCGATAGATCTTTCAGTAGTACAGAACATATTATCCATATCCTCTACTTCATTGGGTAGTCTCTTAGACGGAGCTTGTCTACCCACACCACCAGATAAAGTATTAAGAGGAATCTTTACTGGAAAATATGAGGCACCTTTTCTTTTAGCCATTATTATCCTCCAGGATTGGTGGTTCGCCAGTATCTAAGATATGAAGAGTCATTACCACGTGAGTTTCTATTCATAGCTTCTCGTAACTTGGCAGATGAAGCCGAGAATATGGTTCTACGACGGTCATCGTAATCAGCACCCTTACCTTTAGCCATATAGAGACCCTCAAGACCAGCCAAATAGGTATCTGCATCGGCATCACCTTGTGTTACCATTTGATATTGTCTTGCACCAGCAGCTAAGATACCCCGTTGAACAGGCGTATCCATATCTTCCCAATTAACTGCTTGAATAATCTCAATACGATATTCAGTATTAGCATTCCATTGATCAGTTTGATCTGTCACATTCCAAAGATATTTATCAGTAGTACCTTTTGCTATACCAATTATATTATACCCCTCATTATTAGTATGATTTGATATAAGTTCGGCAGATAGAGTATCGTAAGGAAATGTTGGTAGGGTTATCTGACCTTCAGCATCTAAAGTTATCTTCTTAATCCATCTATTATTAGCAATACCCCTCATTTGGAAATCACGGATAAATTGTTCTAAGCAAAACTGAGCAGTCTCTGTATCAAGACCACTGTTTTCGTCTATGTCTGATACCAGAGATTCTCCTGCCATTAACAACATATGATTTACGGCATCTAGCTTAGAAATACTTCCCATTTTATCCTCCTCTAGTCTTTTTGCGTTCTCCCATTCTTTTCCACTCTCTTGTTTCTCTTTGCTTTGCTTTTACCATAGGGCAATCAGTGTTTCCACATACTTTGCAACTCATAGACATTGTATTCATAGGACGATGTGTTCTAAAATTGCGTTTATTACCACAGCCTATAAGCACAGTGGCTAAAAATACCAATACTAATAATCTTATCATATTTCTTTCCTCCTCTAAAGCCCCTTGCCCCCCAGAGGGGGACAAGGAACGTGTATGAATAGAGTAACTAATGTTACGCTATAGTAAGTTACGCTTGTACGTAACCGTCAGCATCAACCTTCATACTTCCAACGCCTCTCATTTCAAGGCGAGTATCAAAGTCACTGCCAGAAGCACCATCTCGTGTATGAATAATTGCAGCACATTCTGGACGTAGAACGCCAGTACCACTCATCATCGAAGCGACTGTGAAAGATGTATTTCGACGAACATCATCTACTGTATCAACTTTCAGTCCCTGCAAACGAATGCCTGCAACTGCTTCTGGTGTAAAC